>Ga0208719_1000005_pt1 | contig 82831 bp, 71 predicted proteins | sample LakMenEpi30Jul09_FD_150747 | JGI IMG/M metagenome (GOLD analysis project Ga0208719, IMG submission 150747) | Freshwater microbial communities from Lake Mendota, WI - 30JUL2009 deep hole epilimnion (SPAdes) | ecosystem: Environmental > Aquatic > Freshwater > Lake > Epilimnion/Euphotic zone ... | reverse complement strand
ACTTGTGGCACTCGTACCACTTGTACCAGATGTTCCTTCTGATCCATCAGTTCCAGAACTTCCTGATGTTCCTGAGGTAGAAGAAGTGCCAGAAGTACCACTTGATCCTCCTGTTCCGTCAGTACCTGATGTTCCAGAAGTGCCTGAACTTCCACTAGTTGCAGAAGTACCTGCAGTACCTGAGCTTCCTGAGGTTCCTGTTGTCCCACTTGATCCGCTAGTTGCTGACGTACCTGAAGTACCTGATGTACCCCCTGTTCCGTCTGTAGCACTAGAGCCAGACGTACCACTAGTACCTGTAGTGCCAGATGTCCCTGATGTTCCTGTACTACCTGAACTACCACTCGTTCCTGTTGTACCGCTAGTACCTGAAGAGCCAGCAGTACCACTCGTTCCTGAGGTGCCAGTTGTACCACTTGTTCCAGTGGTTCCTGAAGTGCCCGATGTACCAGAACTTCCACTTGAGCCAGAAGTTCCATCTGTACCAGACGTACCACTCGTACCTCCTGTACCATCAGTAGCTGATGTACCACTTGTACCCGTAGTACCTGAGGTGCCACTAGTTCCTGCAGTGCCTGATGTACCAGATGTAGCGCTAGTACCTGACGTACCGCTAGTGCCAGTTGTACCTGATGTACCCGTTGTACCACTGGTCCCAGTAGTGCCACTAGTCCCAGAACTTCCACTTGTACCTGTGGTTCCTGAGGTTCCGCTTGTACCAGTTGTACCTGAAGTACCTGTTGTTCCAGCAGTCCCAGAACTGCCAGATGTACCTGAACTACCTGAGGTGCCAGACGTACCAGAGCTTCCTGCCAAACTATTGGCAAAGGTTTCCTCTATCTTCTCAAGAGCTGTCTGAAGGTTGTCATTAGCACTAATCCCTGTATAGATGAGATTGTATCCTTCATAGAACACACAAGTGGCGTCTAATATAATAGGACAGGCATCAGCAGAACATATGACAGGGCTGTTTGTGAAAGACGTATTTCTACAGTCTCCACCAAGGAGCTTAGATAAAAAGCTTTGATTATTGTTTGGATCGATTGGAGCAGGAGCCACATAGATGAGTGGCTCACTAATAATAATAGGAGGAGTCTCCTGAACAGGAGCCCTACCATATAGTCTAGACAAAAAGGAGGGCTGACTAGATGATAATTCACTAGGTGGTGGCTCTACGGAAGCCACTGGATTTATATAAACTGGTAAATTATCTACGCAGTCAGAAGCCTGTGACACACCTGAAGTACCAGATGTGCCACTACTTCCATACTGTAGTATGTTAGGAAGTACGTTCATGTCTTAAATTAATGTACGATTTTCAACACATCAGCTGTACGGTAAACTTGACCAGCAAGCAAACCACCAGCTATGGCAGCAGCATTGTCAGCATATTGAGGAGCTCCTGTATAAGGAACAGAAAGAACAATCCTCCAATCCAAGGCACCTGTGCCTGTGGTTTGGGCATAATATAAGTTCTTAGCCCCAGCAGTTCTTAGATAGAGTTGGCCAAGATAGATGGCTCCAGCTGTAGGAGCACCAGTTCCTGTTACAGGAACCAGATTGTCATTAATCTTTTTCAACGCCACCTCTACAGAATCTAGGGGGTCTACGTCAATGTTAGTCAAATAACTACCATTATAGAGGATGCATAAAGCATTCTCAAAAACAGCACATGTGGGGCAAATTGCAGCGGTACGCATATTAGCAAAATTAGTTGTTAGTAATGTATTTTCAATGAGTTATGAAGAAATAAACGATATAATATAGCGTTATGTATTATCTAATTCCTGACTGAGAAGGCATCTTGATTCCTAGGTCTTTAGCTGTCTCAGGAGAGAACATAGGAAGAAGGGCTGCTCCTTGGCTAGTGATAGGAAAAGACTTCATCAAATACTTGATAACCTGGTTCTCTTCTACCAATTCCTCATCTCCTATTGCCAATCCAAACATCTCCTTTCCAAAGTTAGTCAGGGTTTTCTTATAGTTTTCTATCAGTCCTAAGGATGGGAATATACCTGTAGACACCAACTTAGATATGTTGGTAGGGTTGTAGAAGTAGGCAATCTCATCTGAGAACTTGTCTGTAGCCTTGAGCATGAACTTCCATCTGTTTCTTACAGCTGGGTCTTCGTCATCATCAGGCATGTTTGCCTTGAGTCCAAAGTAGATACCCAATAGAGCAATGAAAATGAGAACGTCTAAAAGCTGGTTCTTTATGTTCCTTCTAACCAAGTCAATGAATTCATCCTCAGTCATTTCTAGCTCTTTACCAGTGTCCTTCTCATAGTCAGCTTTCTTTTTTTCATACAGATTACGCACCTGTTGAATAAACTGGTCATCATTTCCTAGGAGAGAACTCTTTAAACTGTTTAAAGACTTAATGGTATCTGTAGCTACAAATCTAAACAGCATTCTCATTCTACCCCATTCATAAGCGTCTGAGGCAGAGTTGTATTTAAGATTACCAAAACGTACATCAATCAGACGAGGGATCCAGTTTTTGAACACCATGAATGAATTGCTATACACATTTAGGTTGATGAGACGTTTGTTAGCTTCTGACATGTTACCAAGAGCATCAGCTGTAACTTGTTGCACCTTCCTTCTGAACTCAACAACACTTTCAGACTTCTGGTCTACGCCAGGGATTACAAATTCATCTCCCTCAATCTTACCAAGTTTCATTACACCCTTTTCCTCAATAAGCTTCTGTACATCTTGTTCAAACTTGTCAGATCTAGATTTTCTTTCCTCTCTGGTTCCATCATACATCTTACCAATGTACTCAGGTTGTTGTCTGAGGTATTCTCTAACATTAACAACTTGACCATCAACCACTATACTATTCTCAAGGAAGGCATAAAAGTTAACAGCTTGTACAGCACGGTCAGAGTTTCTCATGAGTACCATGAGGAAGTCTTGAATGCTCTCCTGACTCACTCTACTCATAGACAGGTTCTTAGCCAAATCTCTGTTGTAGTTTTCTGTGAAAGGCATGAAGAAGTTCTTAGCTGCTATAAATTTCTTAGCATCTTCTCCTCCAAGTTTATTCCATAGGAGCTTACCCTCAGCTTTCACAAAGTCTCCCTTAGTGAAATATCTACCTGAATTAATCAAGGATTGTGTTGTACCACCAAACAAGTTGGACATGGATGATAATACATTCAGTCCTAAAGCCTGTAATTGGAAGGTGGTATTCAGAGCATCAATACTCTTATTTATACTGATTTGTCTTCCAGCAAGTCCTTCAGGTATAAGCTTGAATCCAAGCTTTTTATTTATACTTTCTCCTACGGTACCAATCTTTCCAAGCACCATATCAAATGTATCGCTCTGAATAAACTTCTGCTGATACACAATAGCCTTGGTCATGTCTTCTATAATCTTAGCATTCTCACTATTGTCAGGGTTGTATTGGAGTTCTCCATCTTTATATTCTGTCTTTCCCCAGAATGATGTAGCAATAGATCTCTTGTTTCTCTCAAGTCTATTTAATGCTAGCACCTGGTCCTCAATATCACTTAGGTATTTATACCTGAGAGCAAACTCATTGTATAAAGACATTGTTCTAAAAAGGTCTGTACTAACATCTCCTTCTAACTCTCTAGTGAAATAGATAGGCACCTTGTCTATTAGTTTACCACTAATAGCATCACGTTGTCCATATCCCACATCTCCCTCATCAATAGATATTGTCCTGAGGAACTGTTCACCAACAGTGACATTACCACCAAGCACAAGCTTTTCTGTAAGTCCTTTTCTCACCCAAGGTAGGAACACCCTAGACTGCTTAGCATTAATGTAGCCAAGGTCTCTGTATAGTTCGTTTCTCTCACGGATATAATTATAGAAGTCAATAGCTGGTTGGTTAATGAATTTACCAGAAGCATCCTTCTTTGTAAGTTCTTTCCATTCCTTAGACTCCCAAGTTTCCTTATTTGGAAACTGCTTTATCTCATCATACAGTAACCATCCTATAGATTGGTCTGTAGTAATGTTGTATAGTTCTTTTGCTTTTCTCAGTTCTGTCTTGATCTGATTAGCAATGTCTTCCTCTGTACCAATACGAGGTTTATCAAATATGCGTTGCTCTTCTTCATCTAGTTTCTTACGTAAGTGCTCAGCATATTCAGCTTTATCTATATTATCTCTAATCCATGCATAGTCCTTCTGGGCTATAGCAGAGTTGAGTTTTGAATAGAACTGAGGATCAAACTCATCAATCAATTGGTTCTTATCCTTGATAGCATTCTCATAACGCTGATTAATCTTCTCAACTTCTTGCTTGTATGATTCCTCAGAGATTTCAGGCTTCATTTTGTTTAGCTCTTCCATCTCAGCTTTCTTACGAGCATCTGCTTCCTTCTGATATGAATCAGCTTTCTTTCTAATGATGTCAAAGTAGTTATTGGATGTTAGACCTTTTCCTTTAGCCCAAGCATCATATTTGGTTTTTATCTCAGCAAGTCTTCTACTTTCTGCAGCTGTGTCCATACCTGCATAAGTGAAGGCACGGTTAGCTTTTCTGAATAACACCTGTGCAGCTTTAATCTGCAAGGTGGCTGTACTACTAAACCACTTAGTTGCACCTGTAACAGTTTTCTCTCCTTCTTTAGCTCCTTTCACTTTTTCAGATAGGGCAATGAAGTCATTAGTGAAAGACTTGTCCAGTTTCAACAATCTAGATCTCAATAGTTTAGCTGCAGAACTAGCTTTGTATATTTCACTCTTAACATCTTCTGTAGCTTTATCAAGCTCACCTCTGAACAAGAAGTCAAGATCTGTAGCCAAATCAGCATATGTTTCTAGTGCTTCTAGTCCATCTGCCATTTCTTTTGTAAAATCACTACGCTCTTTCTCTGTAAAGCTTAATGGATCTTTACCTTTAAACTTATCTTCAAACTTTGTGAATATGTCCTCAATTTGTTTGTTGATAAGACGAGCTTGGTATACAAGAGACTTAGCATCTCTTCTCATCTGAAGGTGACGAATAGCTGTGTACAAAGAGTTAAGTTGTTCAGCCTTAGTAAGTTTTTCACCAGGTGTTGCCTTTTTCTCAGACATTCTTTTGTAGATGCGGTTGAGCTTAGCCAACAAGTCATCTAGTTCTTCTTCTCCTGTAACTTCTTCCTCTAGACCAACAGGAAGTAAATAGTCTTCCTCGATGTTCTTTATATCTACATCTCCTATTTTAATACCAGATAGGCGTGGTAAGATTTCTTTTTTATAATCAGCCTCTGTGTAGATAGCCTGTATAGGAATCATTCTGGTTTGATCAAACTGATCTTCCTTAATACCATATGCTGTCTTGAGGATTAACTTGTACTGGTTCATCTGTGTACGCCATGCGTTCACTTTATACCAAGGAATATCATCATACTTATTTGTATTGAGGTTGGTAAACTTCCAGTCAAGCATGTTCACTTTACCATCTTCTGTAATAGCTATGAAGTCAATTGTACCAGCAATACCACCCCCCGGTCTCTTAGCATCATACACTATAGCTTCAGCAAGGAATCTTGCATTAGGACCAAATGAGTCCAAACGCTTCTTAAGATTATCTCTTAGAGTGATGTAATATTTACGGTCATCTTTGTTAAGCTGAGATACGTAAGCATCATCATTTAAAGGCTCAGGTCTCATTAGTCCTGTCTGAGGATCTACATACACTTTAAATGCTTCCTCCAAATCAATATGTCCAGCTGTACCCTTGTCAGCTTTCATTGAGTCAATAGCCTTCTGGAACTCACTGTCTGTTAGTTTCTTCTCTCTAAACCTACGCTCATACCAGTCATTAACAAGATCTGTTACACGTTTAGGAACTTTCTTACCATTTACATAGTAACCATCTCCACGCTTTTCAACAGCCATAGAGCCAGACTTAATGGTATTAAATATCTGTTCTTGTTTAGACTGCTGTAAGAATATCTCATTCTCATTAGCACGGATGTCATCAGCTGTACCAATTTCTTTTCCAGAGATGATGTCCATAGCTGCTTGATCAAATCCACTTCTAGAGAACAGACCTTTGAGCCATTCCAACATTTGTCCCCACCAGGTCTGCACCTTAGCAAGTTTCTCCATACTTTCTTTATTGTTCTCACCTTGATAGATGATTGTTTCAGAAAGCACCTTGGCAATAGCCTCATCTTTGATTTTCAATACATCAGGTCTACCATCTTCTGTTTGATAAAGAGGATTGTTGCTATACTCAGCAAATGTATCTCTTAGTATTTGGTAGCTATTGATTTCGTTAAGTAGTTTTTGGTAAAGCTTGGGATTAGTTTGCTTGATGATTTCTACAGCAAAGTGCATAGCTTCCTCAGGAAGAGCTCTAGCTTCCATGCCATTCACCACCTGAATAAGCTTCTGTGTTACAATGGCTGCAGCGTTTGCATTCATCTGAACACCATTCACTACAATACCATTAACATTCTTAGTGCTAACACCAATGCGTGTAAGGAAGTCCTTAATCATTGCAATGGTCTTAGGAGATGCATTAGATCCCATGGTACCACCACGCAATTGGAACAATGTTCCCTGTTCAGGTTTTTGTAGCTTGCTCCACTCTCCTTGTGCCAGAGGATGGACATTCACTAATATCTTTGTATTGTTCCCAGCCTTTGTAGGAGCACCTTGTATAATTGACTTGCCCTGAGGAGTTTCATACTTCTCATTCAGTTTGGCAATAAAGTTAACCTGCTTCTGTTGCTGTTCAGTGCCAGCTTTGGAAAGCAAATAAGTAGCCGTTGGACCATCACCATACTTTCTAAATAGATTAGAGTCGGTAATATCCTTCCAAATGTCTGTATACTTCTGATTAAGTTTATCAGCCAGTTCAGGATAGTTCTTCCTATACTCTTGTTCTACATATTTAACTTTACACGCCATATTAATTATCGTTTACATGGGTTAGATTCATCTGCCCCATCAAGGTTTTCATCATTGGTATCAAACAAGTCTATTTGAGTTGCTTCAGGTTTAGCAGGTGCTTGAGGTCTTAGCTCCTTTCTAACCTCCATAAGTAGTTTAGGGAACTCTTTACCCCATTTAGTATTATCTTGTGTATGGGTAAGTTCAGCATTTCCTGTAGCCAATAATTTTTGAAGAGCTGCTGGGTTTGCTTGAAAAGATTGTTTTATTAAATCTTTCATTATTTCAGAAGCATCTTCATTCCACATTTTTACATTCAATCCTTTGATAGTTTTACCAAATGCTTTTACTTGTGCAGCAGATTTAGTAATCATATCTCTTATTATGGCTTCCCTTTGCTCATCTGTATAAGCATTGCTATATTGTAATTTTTCTAATTGAAAAGCATGTTCTACTGTAGGATATGTTATATCATCTCCTAATATAAAAGGTCTCTTAGCAAAGTTACTTAACTCAGCATTCTCCCCTGTACCAGCATAGATGTTAATCTTTGTTTCAGAAGATAGACCTGTTACAGCAGCTGCAGCCATGGCTTCATCATAACCCTCAGGGAATTCAAAGTTTTCTTTAGTGAGCCCAAGTCCAGGTTCTATTTCAGCTTGTCTTCCCATGTCCACTTTCACATCATTTGTAGGTGTAGCAGACTGTTGCATAATATCATCCACCTTAATATCCTGAGATAAAGCAGCTACAATATCGCTATCAGGAATCTCATTCTTAATTGTAACAGTGTTGTTATCCACTACAGAAGGTTTGAAGTCTGTGTAATACTCTGAGCCAAATGAACCCTCACCATAAAGGTTGATGAGTTTATATACATACTTGTTTTCAATATCTCCTTTGTAGTTCTTTACACCTACAGTTACAGGAACATCTGTTCCAGGGTATTTAACTTTCTGATAACCAAGTACTTGTGTAATCATTGGATTACCAGCTTTCTTCATTATCGCGTATGCTTTTTTGGAAAGACCCACACCCTTCAGAACATCTACAAGTTCACCACCGTTTTTATTAGCCACCACTCTCTTTATCTTTACATAGTCCCCGCTACCAATTGCTTCACTATCATAATTCTCGTCCAAATATAAGATTATTCTTTGACTAGATTTGATTTTTAAAGCATCATTATTTGGGAAAACAGGAGAGAAGTATTCATACACAGCCTCACCAGCAATGTCTTGATACCTAGGATCTACTGTAAGAGTTCTAAAGAACACCTCATTCAAAGGATAGAACACCATGTTATCATCCCAGTTATTACGCTGGAACATTCCTTCAGCGAATGCATCCATATCTTCTGTCACTCTCAAGCCTGAAATTACAGGAGCTACAACAGCACTGTAGTCTTCAATAGGAATAATGTTCTTGATAGACACACCTGTTTGGTATGTACCCTGAAGGATGGAAAGTGTAACTAAATCTTTGTACAGTTGGTTAGTCTTAGGATTGTTTCTAAGCTCTCTCATCATACCGATGTACATATTCTCACTAGCAGCATCCTTTACGTTAGCCATTAGCATCACTGTGTGTATACCGTTCTCTCTATTAAATCTCACCTCAAGTTGTCTAAGGATAGGTAACTCATTGGCATACAATGTCTTAGCTTCAGCTAGACGTGTAGCTACAGATGTGTTAGCATCAATCAACAAAGGTTTGATAGAAGCGTTCAGTCCTGTTCTAGTTTGTATAACATAGTCTAGGAACGATGCTCTCACCTTATTAGAGATACGATCATAATCATCTTCAGCTATAAACTCTCTTTGCTTGTATTGATCAAGTATCTTATCTGTGATAGCTCTAAATCTGTCTTGGTCTAATACAAAGATGGCACCCGTAGCATCCACAGACAATCCTAAGATTTTCTTCTGGTTTCCAATGTGTGAGTTATCAAGCACCTCTGTAGGAGATGTGAAGATGTTATTCTCTGCAGCCAGGTCAGTTTTCATAACCTTCTTGCTTAAAGCATCTGCACTCTTGAACTTACTAGTGTCATAGTTGATAGCCTGTGTAAACTTAAAGTTGTAATCAGCCATCTTAGCCAGTCTCAAGAACTGTTGGAATATAAGTTGTTGCTCAGCATTCTTCTTGAGGGTGCTCAGCTTTCCTTTTTCTGCAAACTCACGGATGTTTTCTGCAAGATTTTCAACATCAATAGTATCAGCCACTTCTGCAACATCTCCTTCTTTAACAGGGAATCTGTCCATGATAGTAGACATGTTCTTGCGACCAAATAATCCACGAGCTCCTGTTCCTTCTACAAGTTCTAAGTATTTTCTGATGATAGGTTGGTTCATGAACAGAGCTGCTGTACGAATAGGAACACCCATTCTTTGCATCACCATAAATGTACCAACAGCCTTTGTACTTCTAATCACCTTCATGATGTATGGATCTTTAGCCACATCCACAAATGATGTAATATATCCAGACAAACCATCAGAGATGTAAAGTTTACCATCTGCATCTAGTACACCAGACATAGATATGTACTCCTTACCGTTAACAGTCACCTTGTTGTGAGGTAGTAGAATACCACCGTCACCTAAGAACTTCTGGTCAAATGCAGGAGAGTTCTTTATCTTCTCAGGATCCATAATCACTGTAACCTTCTGAGATAGAGAGTGGTTGGTAATGTTTACAGCACCAATACCCACCCATGCCTTAGCAGTTATGAAGGCGTGTCTCAAAGTGGTCATGTAGTTAGGGTTGATGATCTTGTTCTTAACATCAACCTCTTTCTCACCTAATAGGTCTTCAATCTCTGTAGCAATTTCTTTCAAGCCACCATCACCCACAGGGCTGATGAGACGATTGAAGTTCTCAGGAAGTGTAAGCAACTCTTCAAAAGAATCATAGTATTCATTCTCGAGGGAGCGCTTATACATATCTTCTACAAACTCATTCTTAAGCTTCTCGTTAAAGATCTTCTTAGTGAGTTTGGTTTTCTTATCTGCCAGCTTCTCAACCTGTTGTGCAATGTATTCACTAGCAGGAAGATTTGCATCAGCAGCTTGCTTTATAATTTCTTTGAATAGGTTTAAGTTATCATAGAAGAAGTCAACATCTTGCTCATCTATTGCTGCGTTTACAGATTCTGAAGAGAAGTCTGTTAAGTCCTCAACATCTATCAACACAGAGAACATTCTGTCTCTGAAGTCTTCAAACTTATCTATTCTGTCAATCTCAGTTTGGATGGTGTCTTCATACACCTTTGTAAAGAATTGTTTTGTAGCTTCTTCAGAACCATTGTATTTAACAAGTCTAAGGTTGCCTGTAGCATCTACATATACGTTTCTTAAATAGGTATTGAGTTTATCTATGTCAAAGTCAGATCCTGACTTGGTAACTAGTTCTGTAGGAACTATAACAGTATCTCCCATATATTGAGGTAGGAACCCTACCACCTTAAATGAGTCTATTGAAGACAAAGACTGTGTAGGAATACGGAAACCAATACCTCTAAGAATCTTAGCACCGTCAGGACTTTTATTGATGTAATCAAGTATTTCCTGGTCAGTTTTAAACTTCTTAGCAGCAAGCTTATCTTTAAACCAATGTGGAAGCATCACTTCCATATATGGCTTATCTTTTGTATAGAACTTGAGTGTGTCACTAGTCATGCGCACCTTCTTCTTCTCACTATCCTCTAGTGCCTCATACTCTTCTCTAGATATCTTCTTCCATCCATCTTTAGTCTTTTGAACCAGACTTCTGCCTTTCTCAGCATTCTCCCACATGGTTACAGGAGCCTGAACTAATGGCTTACCACCCATCTTAGGAGAGAGAATAGCTTTCTCAACCATTGAGTAGATGATGTTTCTGATTTGTACATAAGATGGAGATGCCTCAAAAGGAATTCTGAACTCATCTTCCTCATTAAGTCTAACAGTGTCTTTAGCATTCTCAGAGAGCTCTCTACGGAACATCTCATACACTAACACTTCAGACAACGCTTGTTTATCTTCAAGAGTAAATCCTTGACCATTGTCTACAACACCAAGCTTTTTAAGTAGGTTATTATAAGCATTGGCATGCATTCTGTCTAGGTCTTTAACATTCTTCTTGTATAGATTCTTAATGTATTCAGCACGTGCACCTGTAGCTCCAAACACCTCACCGTTAGCAAATAAGTCAATGCTAATCAACTTGGTAGACTGAGAACCACGAGTTTGTTCTTTACCCTCATCATATATATTCTCCACCTGGATACCGTATGCTTTCCAAGGAACATCAACAAAGTTGTTAAATGCTTCCTCATTAAATGTACCATTAGGATTGTAGATAGAATGTAAGCCTTCAGCTCCCACCTTTCTTCCTGATTCTACAATTGCATAACCATATCCTTGTTTCCACATCTGTATATATAACTTCTCTAGAGTAGTTCCTTCCACCATACTGTAGTAGATAGGCATCTGAGAGAACTTGTCTAGCACCAGGTTGATGTTGTTTGAGTTGTATTTAACACCAGACACAATAGGTTTCAATATCTCTAATGTGTATTTAGGAGAAGGTGTAGATGTGAGCTTTTCATCATACGCTTTTAGCTCAGAGCTAGCATATGTGTATTCACCTTTAGCAGCCAGCTTCTTTCTTGTGTTAGCCATTTGCCATTGGTGGAAATCTTCAGCCTCATCAGTCCATTGACCGTTCTTATTCTTAATCTCTCTGAATGTTGTATCCATTAACCAAGAGGCAGCATCAGCTTCTTTAATGTCTGCATACGCAGGAATGATGTTTGCTAATGCACCAGCTATTTTAGGATCTGCAAATGTTACAGTTCTTGTGTAAGCTTTGTGGTTATGGTAACCAGGGTCAGCAGGTCTGTCATCTTTAGGAGGTTGAAGTGCAATACCAGCCACCTCATTCAGATTGTCATTTAAGAAGTTATCAAATTCAGCAACATCAAATGTTGTTCTACGTGGAGATAGGAAGCTCTTGATACGCTTGGTCTCATCAAACTTACCCTTCTCTGTAGAGAACTGAAGTGGGTCACCGAATATTATCTTGTGATATTCAATGTTATTGATTGTATAGTTAACAGTTCTGAATAGCAACACTTGCTTCAGAACGTCTTCTATGATAGGTTTGGTTTTATTAATATTGTTCTTACGAGCAAATGTATTGTCCAGACTATCCCATGTCCAACCTTCCTGAATAGGAACAATTTGATCATTGTCTTTAAGAGTGTTAAATGTAGTGTCTGTAATACCTTCTAAGAAACCAGCAACATCTTGGTTGATTGATTCTTGGTTCTCGTTTACATATTTCTCAATCTCCTCCATAGAAACTGACTTATCAGCTATCATGCTGTTTAGTTTCTCTAGTGTCTTAGGACGAAGGATATCATTAAAGAAACGTAACTCTTTAGCTCTTGCATTAACATTGTTCAGCTTACCACGATTCTTGAAATCACGTGCTAGAGCAATGTCATCCATCAGATAACCCTTGTAGATGGAATAGATTTTGTTCCAGGCTTTACCATCAGCAAACTCTTGGTAGCTGATTTGGTTACCAACATTCATCATCCATTCTGTAGAACTATCTGCAGGAATAAGAATATAGAAGTTACCGTTTAGGTTCTCATTTATTTCAAGAGAGAAACGCTCTCCTAGACCAAGTCTAGAAATACCTTTACTCTTAGACTCATCACTATTCTCTACACCCTGAATGGTCATCACTTTAATCTCTCTAATTCTGTTACCATCCTTGTCAAAATAAAGTCCACCCTTCTTAAGTATTTGAGCGCCAGTGGAGAATATATCCTGTAGCTCAGGACGCTTTTCTAATAGCTCATCCAGAGTGGTAGCCTCATTAAACTCATTCTCAAACACTGATGCAGTGTTGTTATCAATGTATGCTTGCATCCTCTTCCTCTCGATACCAAAATATGTGATGTCTTGGTTAGGATTGTTTGCATTTATGTATAGACGACCAAGTGTGTTTAGTTGTGTAGTGATGCCTAGAGTTTGACCAGTCACTGTAAGAAGGTCATCAGTGTCTTGTAAGAAGGCACGGATATCTTTTACAGCAGCAGCAAACTGATTCTTTTGACTCTTATCTCCACCATAGCTCTTTAGCTTCTTGTATGTGTCTGAATCAAATGTAACACCAATCTCATTTAGGAATTCTATCATCTGCTTAGAAGTGCCAATAGGCATATCCTTAAGCTTCTTTGTATTAGCCTTATAAGTTTGTGTAGCACTATTGTATACAATAGCTCCTTTATTTGTTCTAGACAACACCTTCATGTTGGTCACCCATGTGTCAACTTGTTGTCTAGCAGCAGTTTGTACATTTGCAGGAGTGGTAAATGTCTCACCACCAGCAACACGCTGTACCATTGCATCAGGTCTCTGTCTTGTAAAGGTTTGTGTGAAGCTAATGAAGAACTTCCAGTCCTCAGCCTTGAAGTCTTTGTATGGAATAGATTTGTCTTTCTTACCACCTAGGCGTGTAAACATACGAACATAATCAGCATCATTTGCTGCAAGCTCTAATAGCTTGTCTGTCATGTTGTTCACTCCACTAGTGTTAGATAGTCTCTCAAGCAGTGTAGCAAATGCTGTACTGAAGTTGAGAAGTTTATATCCTAATACCTCTGCATCAATCTGAGCATCAGGCATTTCTAGGTTCAGTGTATTGCTCTGGTCCATAGCCTTAGCCTTGAACAGAGTAGCAAGTGTAAACTTAACATCAAACGACGCACCTTTCTTAATGTCTACAGTGAACGCCTCAGGAGCATAGTCATTCTTATTGGTGTCTTCTCCATTAAGTTTGATTATACCATCCTCGTTAAATGTAACACCTAGTATGCGTAGCTTTTCTTTTGTTCTTTGTACAAGAGCTTCCCAGCGACCATCTCCAAGCTTAGTGCGTTTGTTTACACCATTCCATCCTGGAGTTTGACCTTCCCTTAGATACATCTCTTCTATCTCTCCAAAGATTTGCTTACTTGTAAGCTTTTGAGGAGTGTACAAATACTTCTTTGCCTTGAGGAAGACTAGACCAGCAACCCTTGCTGTCATATCTTCTACAAACTTCTGAGCTTGTTGTTCAGACAGTCCTTCAATCTCTCTATATGCAGCAGCCTCATTCTTCACTGTATCAGGAAGAACACTCTCCTTAAACTTACCTAAATCAATTGCTTCAAACAATTGTTTTTTAAGTGTAGGTTTAGCATTGAAATTCTTAAAGAAGTTCATGATAGATCTGAAGAATCTGATAATCAAGTCACCCAAGCTTCTAACAGGAAGTTTACCCACTCTGAAATCAGCAAAGTCATCAGCAATTCTTTCCTTAGCCTCTGTATCTGTAGCAGCAGCATATTCAACATCACGCCCACTAGCTCTATCTTTGAAGGTACCAGCTTGACTTCTAAACTCATTTAATAAGTCTTGTCTTTCACCAGGAGAAAGAAAACCTTTCCATATACCCTCGAACACCTCATGATATTCTGTACCACGTGTAGCACTTCTGTAGAACTTAGCAACACCATTCTCAAATACACCCCAAGCTGTAATGTCTGGGTTTCTACGAACAATGTTTTCTAATATCTCGTAAGGAATACCAGGAACATTAGCGGCATGCCATTTCTTAAACTCAGCTAAGTCTAGGTCATCCATCTTGTCTTCCTTCTGCTCACCTTTAGCAACTACACGGAAGTCTGTGCTAGGCCCAGTGGTTCCTTTGTTGTCATAAGATTGTGCAGCAGGTGTAGGAGTTTCTCCTATTCTACTCATCTTATCATTATACTCAGCTACTACAGCTTTTATCTGTTCAAGTTTAGGATATGTCTTTCCTAAAACAATTTTTTCTGTATCAATATAACGTTGTAAGTTTTTAGCTTCCTTAGCATTATCAGGATTATTAGTATCAAGTGCTTTTAACCTATCTATACTTTGCTGTAAACTATATTCCCCTTGTGCAATGCGACCTTCTAAATACTTAACAGGATCTGCTAAAATATTACGGTCTCCTAGATCTAAAGCCTCATCCCCTAGTTGCATCATAGTCTTTCTAGCCGTACCGTAGAGAGGCATCAGATCTGAAAGCTTTTGATCTCTTTCTTCTGTTAACGTCTTTACCAACTCTGCATTCAAGTTTACAGGAGCTTCTGGTGTAGGAGCAGGTTGTCCTTCTAAAGCAGCTAGTTCTGCATCATACTTAGCGTTGATTTTATCTTCTACCCCTAACTTTTCTTCTACTTCTTTTAAATAATCTTCTGCTTCTTGTTTAGTAGCAAAGCCTCCTTGTGATAAAACCTCATTATATAACATCCCTCCATTATCTCCGACAGCTTTACTAAACCTAGATACATTAACTTTCCATAAAGGAGATTTAGCTCCTTTAGGTGTATCAGGATCTACAGTTATACCAGCTTCATGAATATCTGACTTATGTAATAGTTTTAATGTTTCTAACTCTGCTTGTCTTCTCTTTTCTATATCAGCTTTTTGCTTATCATCGTTAAGCTTTTTTAAATCACTTAACATATCCTCTCCAAACTGTGTATCAGCCTCTGTATTAGACACAGACTCTGTAGAAGTGGTAACCGCAGGACCAGCCTCTGTACCATAAGGAGTGGTTTGTGTAACTGTAGCAGCTGTTTCTACAACTGGAGCAGCAGGCTTCTCTTTAGACTTCTTCTCTAATGTAGCACTTGCTATGTATGCTACATAATCACCAACAATATCCTCGTCAGTCTTTGTAGCATCTTTTATAGGATCGTACACACCAAGAGCTTTAAGCTGAGGAACAATCTCATTGTTTACAAGCTCTTTGTTCTTTGCGATTCTAGCAACAGTGTCTCTAGTCATTTGACTATCAACTAGTTCCACCTCAAACTTACCATTAGGTAGTTGGGTAGCTGTGAACTCAAAGCTTCCGTGTTCCTTTCTAAGAGGGAATATATTAGTAGTTTCGCCATTTATTACATACCCGTCTACTACTAATTCACCCTTAGCCTCAGCTTGTTGAGCAGGGGCTGTGTATTGTACATCAAGTTCCAATCCTTCCAACACAGCATATTTCTGCATGTAGGAATAAGGAATAGATGTTGTAGGTTTAGATACAGATGTGTATAAAGGGGTGTCCTTTATAGCACGCTTGCTACCATTAGGATAGCTAGCAGACAACAAATAAGAGTTGTAGCTAGACCATTCTCTGGAATCAATCTGATCATTCTCATCTATGAAGTATTCAGTGAATGGATAATCACTGTATATAGTCTTATTGTTTACGTTAGAGAAGGTCTTTTGGAGTTCTTCCATTATCTCAGCTTCTCTCTCGTTCACCTCAGATAGAGGAATATCCTTACCTGCAATACGGAGATCCATACTATCAGGGTTGATATACACCTGATTCTTGGAAGGATTCTTTCCTTGTTTCCAATGTAAAATGTTCTGCAGGAAGTTTGTATAAGACTCTTCTAGATTACTGTTTAAAGCAAATCCTTTGGATAGTTCACTGAGTAGGCGGAAGATTGTTTTGGCCTCAGTTTTGTTGAATGTTCTATTATTTAATACCTGGAGGGTGTCACCATACTGGAGCACAGGTGTACCTCTCAATACATTAACAGGTAAACCGTTATGTACAATTTCACCTGTAACAGATATTACAATCAGTCCTTTGTTACCAGTCTTATCTTCAGGAACCAACACATCACCTACATGGTTTCTTTCAAATGTCATCAATGGTTTACCCTGAGAGTTGAGAACAGGATTACCATCCTCATCTAATGCAGGAGTATCATTTACAATTGCAATACCACGAGATATACGGAAGTCATGTATAGTGAATGCTGTAGCAGGAGCACCCATAAGTTGCTCTCTATATTTAGCCCAAGCTTCAGAATAAGCTTTAGCTTCAGCCTCTTGACCAGCTCTGAAACGAGGTTTACCTTCACTATCATAAAGTGCAGGGGTAGGCATTGTTTGGAACACCACCTTATCTAGGTCCACTTGTGTACCCACCTCGTTCATAAGGTTACCGTTCTCATCTGCAAAGAATAGCTTGTTGCCCTTTTGTACAACAAACACCTGAGCTATAAATCCTGTATCAGACTTTCTAATTGTTTCATTAAACTCTTTCAGTTCAGCCTCAGTCATCTTAGTGGTATCCACTTTGTATGATAGAGCAGCAAGTCCTGTAAGTCCTAAACCAGCTTCCTGATTAGGTGTAACAAGGATGGCCTTAACATCAGCCCTGTTCTTGTTATTCTTTACATTGTTTAAGAACCTTCTAGAGCGTACAACGTGAGCAGCTGATTTGGTAGGATCGTTATAAGTTTCTGATTCTGTAATACCACCAGTGAATAGTTGAGACACTTCTCTTTTAGGAGGCTCTTTTTCACCAAACTCCTGAGATGAATCAATAGTGGTTACACTACCAGAGTTTTTCTCAAGTTCAGTTTGTTGGCGTATTAGTTCTTCTTTCCTCTCAATTAGTTTCTCCTGAGCACTCTGGATTCTTTCATATCCAGACATTTGTTCAGGCTTGATGTTCTGTATATTACCAGCAAGGTCTTCCACCTTCACTGTACCATCCTCATTGATTTCCAACACCTTAACCTTTTGTAGGTCTTGAATGTCAGCATTCATATCTTCTGCAGCTTGATCTGCATCCTCCTTAGTAGGATAGAATGAACTCTCGCCAAGTGGGGACACCACTTCATAGCGGTCATCTGCAATCTTATTCACCTTAGCAAGACTAAGTCCATCAAGTTGATATTCTCTATCTGTCTGAGGAACTTCCTTAGCACCAGATCTGTTTACAAACTCTAATGGTTTTTCTTCAGTGGGTGTTGCTTCTTCTTTATTAGACTCTTCTTGTTGCTCTTCAGCCATCTCTTCAGCTTGGTCAAAGAACTTGTTAAATCCATCTTCAGAAGCAAGGTTGTCAAATGACTCAGAAGCATCTTTTCTAAGTTGTATAAGTGCATTTACATCAGCACCAAGTCCATACACCTCAGCAATCTTTTCTACAGGAACTGCCTTATCAGTAATACTTGTTTGATTACTCATCTCAAAGTTGAGAAGTGTCTCAAAGGTTTTAAGGTCAAGATCGTTCTTGTTAAGAGCAAGGTTGATACGCTCAGAGAGTGTACGTAGAGTTTTAATTTCATCTCTAATTGCTCTCCTATCTGCAGGAGTGGTAAACTCTGTAATAGTGTTTCCTAATGATTTAGCTTTCTCTTCATACTGAGATGCTATTTCCTTTAGACCCTCTCTGTTAGTGAGGGAAGAAACTGTGTCATTGCTAAGTAGAGGATTGATAGCAGCTAGATCATTCTGTATGTTATTCAATCTGTTGTTAACGTCAGGAGCAACACTAGCGTAATACACTAGGTTAGTCTTCCAATCGTTATATGTATCATACTTGAAGTTCTCTTCAACTTCATCTTCTGTAGGATTGAGGTAAGACTTGAACGGATTTTTGAAAGTGAAGTTAACACTATCGTACATATCCTTTATACCATTAGCCTTATCAATTAAAGAATCTACGTATTCAACAACTGTACTCTTATTAGACTCAGTGAAGTCCATTCCAAAGGTCTTCTCAAACTCTGCTTTGTCCAAATCTTTGAGCATGTTCAATTGCTCAATTGTAACATCGTGTAAATCAGAAGGAATACGTGAGCTTACAAAACCAAAGAATTGGTTATGTTTAAGATTCTTATATTTGAATATGTTTCCACTACGTGCAGCCTCTTGCATTTCTCTAGCATTACCTGCCGAGTTGAGTGTATCAGAGTATTGATCTTGCATAATACCTGTAAGACCATATCTATTTACAATATTAATTGCACTCTGTAATCTTTGATCCTTTGTAGGTTCGCCTTTTGCTCTTTGGATTCTACCAGTAACACCTCCTGTAATCAAAGCAGATATACCACCTATTAACATTTGCTCTATACCAACACTACTACCGAACTGCTCAGCAAGTCCTTTGTTAGTAGATATAAGAGCTTCGTTTAATGTATTCCAGTTCTCTCTGTTATTAGGATCTTTTAAGTTCTTATACTTTCTAGTATAATAATCATAGGTGCCTTTCTCTACAGCATATTGTCCACCTTCCTCATATATACCTTCAGAAAGTACATTCTTGAGACTAGGCTTTACAGCATCCCACACCTTAGCACCTAAACCACTAATAGCTTTCTTCTCAAATACATCTAAAGATCCTTGGGTGAGACCAATTCTTCCTGCATCCTCAAGAGTTCTCTCGATTGAACCAGGTACTCCCTTAGACATGTTTGTGAAAGATTTGAATAGTGTGCCAAACTGTAAGGCGTTAGACACAGTGAGCAAAGCCATGTTAGCACCAAATCTAACATTCATTGCATCTGTAGCATAGTTTTCAATTTCAGACAATGCAGCACCCTGAGGTTCTGCTCCTCCGTTCTCACCTTTATATTGATTGATGAGCTCATCTCTCACTTGTCTGTAAGCGTCTCTAGCTTCAACAGCAGCCTCTGTTCTAGCAGATCCGTATAACGTAAGTCCATAACGGAAACCGTTAGCAAGTTTTGTAGCTGCAGCAGCTCTACCTAAGTCACTGAGATTATCAATAAATCTCTCTGACTTTCCAAGAGCTCTTGCTGTATCCAGCACTTTATCAAGCTTATTTGTGCCTGTAAAAAGTTTATTAAGATAGAGAGATGCTCTACCTATTTGGTTAGCAATCAATGGTATTTCACCAATACCACCTGTAACATATGCTACAGCAGCATCTTGTACTAATGCACTACCAATAGCACCAGCTGTAAAACCTAAGTTTTTAATAACCTTATCACCCCAGAAGTTTGCAGACCCACGCATGAAAGGAATCATAGATCTATATGGATGTTCTTTCTCCCATCTACTATAGTAGTTAGGGAATGTATCTTCTAGGTTCTTCAACCATGTATCAATATCAGACTCATATCCATCTTTTCCTGAAAGCTCAGAGAAGCTACCGTTTTTAATAGCAGCAACTGTATTTGGAATAGTAGCAAAACCTTGAGCAAATGTTCCAATACCAGTGGCAAAGAATTTAGCAGTGGCATTACCCATTTGACTATACCAAGGTTGTTGTATTCCGTATATGTTCTCAAGATCAACACCCCTTACATATGTACCATAGCGTTGGTTGTCAAGAAGTTCTTTTCTTGGAACCATCATCATAGGTCCACCAAAGGTTCTTGTATCACGAGCAGCAAGACCTATCTCAGATAGTTGAGCAATAGACAAACCATTAAAGCTACCACCAGAAGGAACACCTCCTGTGGGCAGACTAACATCCACATCTCTAATAGTAGGAGACCCCAAGTAAGACTTTGGGGTTCCAGGTAATTGAGGATTTAAATCTCGATTAGCAGAGCTATCTATAAGTTCGTTGTCAAAAATTGGCATTACTAATTATTTTTTTCTAAGCACTTCTTCTACTGTAAGAGGTCCTATTTGACTTAATATATCTTCGACACCAGCCGCACCAACGTGTCCTTGCTGATTAAGTATATCGTGCTTCCAAGTGTTACCGTCAAAGGCATAAAGTCTAACTTGGAATCTATCGCCTTCACCTCCATTGTTTCCTTTAGCTCCTTCAATGTCCACTCTCACGCGAGGTGCATATTGACTATATCTCAAACCACCAATGTCATATCCACTATATCGTGCACCTACAGGATTCTCTCTTCCTATTATATTTGTCGTACGTCCTGGTGAGCTCATGATATCATACTTTACACCAGTCATGAAACTTGATTTAGCTACATCAGGGAAGTATGTCATTAAATCTGATTGGTTAAGAGGGATGGTTTGTTTTTTATTATTTTTGTCATAAACAATTAACTTACCACTTCCATCATAATTTCTTTCTGCTATATATCTTAATTCTTTTGATCCCTCTCCAGATCTCATGTTACTTATTACTGATGGACTAAAATCATCAGGATTGTCTGTATCAAGTGATCCAAACTGATCGTAGAACCTTGTGGCATTTCCTATAAGATATTCTACATTCTTAGCTGTAGCTTTATTATCCATATTCAATGTTCCAGAAGTTACCTGCACCTCAGGCATATTTTTAGCAAGATAGTCAGATTGAGCTTTCATTCCATTCATTACAATAGAATTTCCACGCTCTCTGAAATCCATAAATATTTTCTGTGACCTATCAGCAATAACTTTTTCAGTGGCAGTAAGTTTTTGTCCAGAATTCCATTTTAAAAGTGTTCTACCAAGACCTTTTAAGTTTGAAGGTAGACTTTTTAAATACCCTTCCGCATCAGTTATTATATCACTTTTAGTAGCAGGACCCATTGCAGTTGCACCATAACCAGTTGTCACTACAGTTCTAAAGTTCTGAAGCATTGCTTGTGCTTTATACAAATCAGCAGCACTGTGTATAGGTTTGCCATCTGGAAAATTAACACCACCTATTCCCCCAAGTGCTTGATTAAGTGCTTCGTTTGTAACTTTGTCTATCTTTGTAACCTCAGTGTACAAGTTACCTTGTTGCACTTGTTTCAACTGCAAACTTCTCATTTGCTCAACAAATGTTCGCTCGTCATTATCCTTGATACTTGTTGGGTTAGCGATATATTTGTCAACCAATGCATCTAATGCGTCTTGTTGAGCTTTTAATAGAACACCTCCAGTTAGAGGTTTACCGTCCTTACCTTTAATAGTAGGGAAAAGCTCAGGACCAGCAGAAACCTTTAGACCATCTATTTGTTTCTTGGTGTCATCCATGTATTTCTCCAGATCACTTACCATAGGAGGTGCTGCATTTGTACCTAATCCTCCATATTGAGTTTTAGGTTTAAGTGCATTGTCTTCAGCAGTTTTTTGATCTTGTTCTGTTTTCCATTTAAACTTCTCAAAGTTGAGACGTTCTGCACTAAGGGCATGACCCATTAAGAACTCTGAGTGTTCTTGTTTAGCTCTATTCACTTGAAACTCAAGCTTTTTCTTCTCCATGTTCATTTGAGCATAGGGATTGCTGAGTATTTCCTCTGTATAACTTTGGTTAGAGAGGTCTTGAGCTAGGCCTGTTAAATATTTCTGTGTGTATAAACGATATTTAAAATCATCTAGGTTATTCACCTTGTCAATCTCATCAATCTTTACAGCAGCCTCTTTCTCAAAAAATCCATCATTTATCTTATCAACACCTCTGTTTATAGCAGCCTCCACCTCAGCTCGTTGTGCTGATGTAAGCTTATCATTAGTCTTAAGTTCTACAGCCAGCTTGCTTAGGTTATCTGCCAGTGCTTTCTTTTGACCATCATATGTACCAATGATGTCATTTTGGAATGTGGCTTTTGATGCATTCTTGTAATGATAGCTGCCTGTAATCATAAGCTGACGTTTATCAGTTTCATTCAGGCTAGAATAGAAGTTGTTGAGAATCTTCTCAGCAGGTGTACCCTTCACCTTGATGCGTAACATTGCATCATCAACAATAGGTTTACCATTCTTATCTAATACATAACTACCGTCAGCATTTCTTTGATAAGGGATGTCTACAGACTTCTCTATTTCTTTTATCTTGGAAGCTACATCTCTTAGCTTCTTATCAACATCTGTATACTGAACATACTCACCTGTGAAACTTTTCATCAGGTCAGGATCATTCTGCCACCTGTCTATTTCATTCATGAACCACCACTCATTCTCAGGAGACGATTTACCAGTTTTCTTGGCTTCCTCCATATATCCTTGTTGCTTTCTGAGGAGTTGTGTTGAGGCATATGCATTTTTAACCACAGGGTCTTTTACCACCTGTCCAATCATTCCTCCTACTGAATTAACCAGTTGGAAGTTGGAGAAGTCTCCACCAGCTACCAATTTGAGATTGTTGCCCAGCTCATTAAGCTTGGACTGTAAATACATCCTGTGGATGGGCTTATAAATGTCCATTCCACCCACCTCATCTATTTGAGACTGAATCTTTTGGATGCCCTCATCATAGCGCTTCTGTTTATCCATACCCACCTGCACCATTGCCTCTACAGGCAATTGTTGCACGTATGGATTAAATTGGGGTATTATATCTGTAAATGAAGCCATGGCATGTTAAGTTAGCAAATGTAATATGAATAATTATAATTTCCAAGAGCTATAACGAGTTTTGGTAATTCGCTATAACTGAGTTAGTTAGATATTTCTGAACGCGTTTATAATTGAGCTGTTTAGATTTTTCTTTTTACTAATATCTACTCCTTTTCTTCCACCTCTTTTGTATCTCTCTTCTACATCTTCTGTTGTAAATGATTGATCATCAACCTCCTGGTCACTCAATGGAACGAAGGGTTGAACTGTGGATGCAGAAGGAGCTGCTGCTGGTACAGTGCCTTTTGAAGAAGCACCCATTGCAGGCGCACCAGGAGCCTGTTGAGCAGGAGCTTGTTGAATAGCTACAACATTACCCTGAGCATCTAACACAGGAATACCCTGTTGACCAGGACCAGAATACACTGTAGGCATCTGAGCTTGGAAAGGAGCATTCATGTTAATAGCTCTGAAACGTGGGTCATAGCGGTAGTTGTACATATTCTCGTATGTAGCTAAAGTCCTGTTTTCCAATTGGTTACGCATGTATTTGTCACCAATAGATTTAAGAGCTTCCAATGTAGTGGCCTTTGTTTTAGACTTAGCTATCGCTTGTCTTTCGTATTGCTTATCCAGAATAGCAAGGTTCTGCATATTAAACTGGTTAAGCAAGTTTCTGTTGTCTCTGTACACCTGACCTTTTAGAGACTGATTCATACGGAACTGCTCACCCAACACTCTTTGATTAGCTTGGTATTTCTGAGCATTCAGCTGAGCCTGTGCAGCAGGATTGTACCCCATCAATCTCTGTTGAGATCTGAAGGTAGCCTCGTTCTCATTTAACTGGTCTTGCAGAGAAATGTCGTAAGGAATATCTAATTGAGGCTGTAGGGTTTGAGCTTGTACAGGTTCTAATTGATTGGTAGACAACGCATACATCTCACCCATCAACTGATTTGGATCAAGAGTTTCCATATCAGAAGGTCTTACATATGGAAGAATCTGGCCAAATATATCTACAAGTGTGTTTCTCTTGTAAGGAGTGATAGGTATTGTAGTTTCAGCGGTTGTTGTTTTTTCTATAACAGGCTCGTCTTTCTTTGGAATACCAAGACCTCCCGTAGGAATGTCAAAGGTCTTTGGTAGAGCTGCTATATATTGTTCTGTACGAGGACCAAAGTATTCGTCAAGATTTGTTTCAAGGATTGTTTCTCTTGGTTGTTTCTTAAGATCTGCTATGTTTTTGATTCCTTTTGACTTAGCTTTTGCTGTAACACCTGAAGATTTTACAATGATTTGTTCAGCAATCTCAGGGAAGTATTCGTGATATTTCTTCTGAAGTTCTAATATAAAAGGATTCTTTTTACCTGGATTTTGAGCATTTACTTGTTTAGCCTTTTCATACAAAGCCATAATTTCAGCCACTCTTTCTTTGGTAGTTACAGGAGCAGCAGTTACACCTCCCTGAGCTTTAATCATTTTACCAAACTTAGCAGCTTCATTAAATGCTTTCTTATCTATCTTCACCTTACCCTTAGCAAGATCGTCTGCAACAAATCCGTATTCCTCAGCTGTGTCATTAATAGCGTTCTGCAGAGAAGCAGCTGAAGTTTTATTATCAGCAATTTCTTTCAACTTAGCATTACCACCATTGATGGTGAGGTCTAAAGAGTTTAATCTCAATTTGTCAAAAGGACTTTGTACACTTAGTTCCTCAAGCTGGTTTACAGCTTTATCAACATTTTTATTAATCTTGCTTTCTTTCTTAGATAGGTCAGCCACATATGTTTTAAACTTCCTACCCTCAGCTTCTTTACTAAGGAATGGAACATAAGCTTTAGGTATCTTGAGGTTACCAAACACTACAAGGCTACTGTCACCAGGAGCACCTCCACCATCTTTCATCTTCATAGCTGGTTCACCTCTTTCTACCTCTACAGGGTTGTCACCATATGTGATGCCAATACCTGTATTACCTCTTCCGTCAGACTCATCGTGAGACTGACCTCTGAACATAATGGTTTCTCCACCATCTGGTAGGTATGGGTTTTGAGACATGGTCTCTGCATATCCACCCCAGTGTGTTTTAAGTTCACCACCCATCTGGAAGTCAGGTCTTTCTGTAGACATAGCTGCTGCGCTAGGAGGAGTGTATTCTTTTAGATGACCACCAGCTCTGAGCATATCAGCATCCTTTGGACGTCTAAGTAAGTCTTTCACCTTGTGTTCTCCGAAGCTAGCAATCACCTGAGGTTGCCATGTATGGCTCACCCATTCGTATGGAGAGGTTGTTCCACCATTCTCCATGAATGATGAGTATTGTGCTTGACCACCTTGCATACCCTGTTGAAGAGCAGCTCCTTGTATATTTCTTTGTGTAGCTTCTTTTGCTTTATTAATCTTTTGAGGTTTTCTATTAATAGCAGTACCAATCAATTGACCAGCCGTTTGACCAATCAATTTACCAGCAGGACCACCAATCAACATACCTGCGGTGCCACCAATTGTACCACCTAGATTACCACCAGCGTTCTCACCAGTGATGCCTGTAAGAAGTTGTCCAGCGGCATCTGTTCCTCCAGAAGAAGCAAAGTCATAGAAACCTGTGCCTTCCATCCAGTCACCATTCTGAGCTTTATGCATTTTACCACCGTGGTAGAATTGCTTATAACGTTGACTATCATCTAATGGTTCATATCCAAGATCATCATAAAGTGTATCAGGAGCAAATGTGTTCATGATTTCTCCACCACCAACAGAAGTTCCGTTCTTTGCAAGCACGTTCGTACCTACACCATATATAGGGAAGAACTCTTCTCCTGTATTTGTAATATCCTCAGGACGAACATATCTACGTTGGGTTTCTTCAGGGCGTGTACTAGCAGCTTGTTTAACAAGTCCGCTCACATCTCTAGCTTGCTCAGCTCTTTCAAGAGCTCTCTTTTCTTCTTTAAGTTGTTGTATTCCTTGTACAATCTTACCTGCAGGACCTGCATACTTACCCACTTGCTTCATCCAATCACCTTTCTTCTCTTCAATTTCTAATGTAGGATTAGAAATGCTAGCAGGAGAAGTTGATATACCACCAGATGAAGAAGCTCCCATACCTATGTATGTCTGACCACTGCTCCAAAGATCGTGGTCTGCTTTCCAAGATTGATAGTCAGGATAGTCTGATTGTTGAGGCTCAGGTTGAGTTTGAGTTCCACCTTGTGCTTTCTTTATGTTCTTTCCTTTTTTAGCACCAGCAAAAGCAGATGCTGCATCACCCATACCTTCACCACCACCTTCTTCACCAAACATTTTACCAATGTTTCCAAGAGCACCAGCAATGTTACCAAGTCCTCCTCCACTACCAGAACCACCCTGTTGTTGGGCAGCAGCTAGCTCAGCTTGCCTGTAAGCTTCTTCTCTACGCATATCTTCTGTAGATCCAGTCACGGTGTAATCAGCTTCATCATATATATCTTTGAAGCTAATTGGTTGAAAACCAGAGTCTTGTTCACCACCAATGAATGTTCCTATCTGGGCTTTCTTAAAAGCCTTACTGTGTGATTTCATAAAAGCTTCTTCTGTAGGATACTTCTTGTAGAATTCCTTTTCAGACTTAACACCAGCAATTTTGAGGATCTGTTTTTTCATATCAGTTATATTTATCTAACCAGCCACCCTTGGTTGGTTTGTTATAGTTTGTAAAGTTAAGTGATTGATCTAACTTTTTAATAGGTTGAGCGTCAGCATTATTCACACTAATGCCTTTTTTAGCCACAGGATATTCTGTTACGTATTCTCCATCAAACTCATAGTCTTCTCCTGGTTCCATGTATTGGGTGTCTCCTGTATCGGATATACCAATCAACGGTTGATCCACACCCCCCATAGTGATATCTGTGGATGGGATGATTACAGGGTTGCCCCAGTTCTCAGGGTTCCAATATCCATCAGGATCTACAGGAATATCACCACCATCTTTTTGTATTTGTTTATAACCTTTCCACCAATGTGGTTCAAATACAGAATACTTAGATGGTTTGGCGTACTCAGTTCCTGGTATCAAAACTCTTCTTCCTTTTGAGTACTTATCTATTAAACCTTTTGAAACAAGATCATCACCACCCATTAATGTAGCTTCTCCAGCTGGTGCAAACCAAATATCTGACTTAGGAGTTGTTATAATTCTTTCTTTTCCTAATTCCTTAGCAAGATTATTTCTTTGCTGTCCTGTATACCAAAGACTACCTTCTTGAAAATATGGATATTTAAATGCTCCATCTTCCATAGTGTTTACAACCTCAAACACCTCATCATTTGCAGATCTTATTTGTGATCTAGGTGCTTTAATAAATTCCATAAACTTATCTATTTCTGGAACACCTGGTCTAGTAGTAGGACCATACTGCTTAAAGCTTTCAAAAGCTTCATCTCCAAAAATTTGTCTGTTAACAACTCCTTCTTTATTAAACAATATATCATCAGTTAAAGCATAAGGATTTAACTTATGAGCATTTCTTAAAGGTGTTTGTTGGGTAAGATAATTACCTGCAGCTTTTACACCAGGAGCAGTTACAGCACCTACATCAAAAACATCTCCAAGTAATCCTATTGTACCTAATGTATTTGCTAGAAATCCATTCCCTTGACCAATACCATAAGGGTTATTTTCAGGATCTCTTACAGTGTTAAATAATCTAGTGGCTCCCATCATAGGAGTCATTTGTCCTATGTTTTCAGCGGCTATCTTACTAGCCTCTGGATTATATCCTGTTGGTGTGAAAGAACTTAATGTTTGAGCAAAAGGAGACTTACCTTTAGCTTCATTCAAGTATGCATTAACAACTTGTTGTTGAGCAATCTCTTTTTCTCTAGATGTTCTATTGTCTTGTTTAACAGTGGTTCTGTTTTTATTACCTCTAGCAACTGCCTCTGCAAGTATTTGTTTTTGTCTTTTCTGATCAGCTTTAACAATTACCTCCTTTATCTTAGGTTCATCCTTCATCCTTTGTATTTGAGGAAAGTAGGATGCTATATCACCTCTGTTTTTATTCTCCTCCTTAGATATAAGATTGGACATAAATTTTCCATCCTGAGCTGTATCAAATTTATCTAACCAACCACCATTCTTACTAATGGTCTTAGGCTTGAAGTCTAGCCCTTCCTGATAGTATTTCATCTCCATACCATTCTGTGCACTAGCCTTTGTCTTCTTAGCATAAGGACCGTTACTAGGAGCAGCTCCAACTGTACGTGCGTACGTGAATCCTACAGCACCTGGAATACTACCACCCATTTGATACATAGGCATAGTTTGGTTAGCTCCAGCCATAGCTGGCATCAAGTTACCACCATCTTGAAACTCATCATCCTTTTCCTGTGCACGCATAGCCTTACGAATCTTCTCTGGGTCTGTTTCAGGAGTTCCATCTAAACGAAGAACTTTACGATCTTTTAGTTTTGGTGTACTATATATAATTCTTTTGCTACCACCAGTTGTACTACCTGTACCTAAGAAGTCTTCTTCACTAACCTCTATTCCATTTACTATATACTTCTTACTTCCTTTAGGAGTATATGGTGCTGGTTTAGTTTCTTCAGATTTTTTAGTTACTGGAGTCTTTTTCTTTTCTGGTTCAGTTTTTGATTTCTCAGTGGTAGTTTTTTTACCATACTTCTTTTCCCACTCTATCTTTTCCTTATCAGTTCTCATGTGATAAGGTTTAATAGCAAGAGGGTCATAATCAAATACTGAAACGCTTCCTCCTGGATAGACATTTTTATTAGTACCATCTATTATTGGACCATAACTTATTTGTCCTTGTGGACGTATTCTTGAATCAACTAATGCAAAAGGACTTGCTAAGTTTTGCATTGGAGTTATAAGATCTCTATAATATTGTTGATATTCAGAATTACCTTTTGTCTGAGCTAATCCTTTATTTTCTAGTTCACGAACTTTTTCAGGACTTAAATTAAAATATTCTGCGTAATTTTCATCATAAATACCTCTACCTCTAAAGGTATTTCTCTCTTTTATTTTTTCACGATAAAATTGTAAGTTTTCTTCATTAAGCCGTTTTAACGAACTAGGAGAAAAATTATATGACACATCAGCACTTGAATATGAACTTCTTGGAAATTTTCTAATTTTTCCAGCTTTCATCTCATTGTCATAAAACTTGTTGAGAGCCATTTGAGAATTAAACAAACGTACACTATCTGCTGTTGTAGGAATAGATTTACCCTTTTGAGCTACATATCCACCATTCTCAAACTGTCCACCCCATGCAGGACTATAGTTACGTCCCTTAGTGTTGTATGCCAATCCTTTGAATTCTGGAGGAAGTGATACATCAGGATTGTTTGGGTTAGCTTTCTTTCCATAGTTATCCTTGGTCTTTTGTTTTAAGACCATTCCTCCTTGTTCATATTTATCTAGCCAGTTGTTCATTACTTGTAAGAGATTTGAGCAGGTGTGTAAATAAACTGTGATACTAAGTGTGCATCGCTACGGTTATCTAGGATGTGTCGCACCTTTAATTCCTTAGCACGTAGAGGTTCCTTCTTGAAGGATCTCTTACCATAATCCATATTCACCTGATTCACCACCTTATCTAAAGACAGAGACTCGCACGTGCGTATGAAGAGAGGTAGTTGTTTGTCTTTTACCAATGACCAGAATGTATTATACTGGTAGAAGTTATCACTCTTAGTGAATGTAATTGTCTTACTATCAGTGTTGTATATAGGATACTTTAAGTAGTCCTTGAGGTTGTTGATTGGTTTAGGAACCAACTCAAGCACACCTGTACTCTGTTGACCATTGTAAAGGACAGCCTTATTAAACCAAGCATTGTCGGTTTCTATTTTACGGTTGTCATCTGATATACCATCTGGATCAGGGAAGTATCTATATGCCTTGGTGTAATCCTGTACACTCTGTAAGATTTCATCCTGGTACTGATAGGCAAAAGGATACTCAATGATGTAAGGTTCTATGTTTCCATAGAAGTAGTTGTACACCACTGGATTCTTCAGGTGCCTCCAGATACAAGCAGTTGATATTTGTTTATACGTGGTAGCTGCTAAACTCACGGGATTAACTGTAGTGACAGGGAAGTTTTTCTTACTCTTACACTTACCTGTAGACTCTACAGTGATGACATTAACAGCATCATCTACAACATAGCTCACCCCAGAAATCAAGTCCCCCTTGGAAACACCCGTTGCTAGAGTGTTTCCAAGTTGGTCAATGATTGTAAAAGGTCCTGTTGTAGGTCCTGAGCTAGTTAATTTTATGATGATTGTCTTAGGCATTCTTATTTATTTTAGCAAGCGTTAGCTCCGTCAACTGAGATGTATGCAGTTTGTGGACCAGACACTAATACAGAGTAGTTGTATGTACAGCCAAATCCACCAGGCCCTGAAGGACAAACAGATGTACTTCCTGCAATTGCCTGAGTGTTTGAGTCAGTAAATGTGATGCTATCTCCTGCAGTGATTCCACTTATTGTAAACATATAATCACAAGATGATGTTGGTACAGCACCAGCATTGAAATTTGGTCCTGAGTTTATACTAAATTGTAAATTACCAGCAGATGGAGAATTTATATACTTTGCATAAACAAACAACTGAGTAGGTGCTGCAGTACTAGAAGTGGTTGTTGTGGTACTAGAAGTAGACGTTGTTGTGGTGCTAGAAGTAGATGTTGTTGTACTAGAAGTACTAGAAGTAGTGGTAGTAGTTGTAACCACTGTAACATCTATGTAGTTTACACAAGTGCCCGTAGACTTTATTCTTATGGTTGTTGTACCATTAGGAACAAGTGCAGATGAATAACCAGCTTGGAGAGCTGCCTTAGACACCCCTGTTTCAAATGCTGAAACATAACCATCTACATTTGAGTAGAGATTAAAAGGACCTGTGTCTGCCCCAGCTGTTGTTAACGTTATTAAGACTGTCATTGTATATAATATTTAAAAGTTATGATGGATATTCTTCAACAGCTGTTCCAGCAAGTGAACAATTAAGTGCAGCTGTAGTTGTTGTAGTTGTTGTACTACTACTAGTTGATGTAGTGCTAGTGCTACTAGTTGATGTAGTAGTACTGGTGCTACTAGAACTTGTAGTAGTAGTAGTTGTTGGAGGTACAGCAGTGGTAGTAGTTGTGGTTGTTGTTGGTGTGCCTGTTGTTGTTGTAGTTGTGCTACTACTACTAGATGTAGTGGTAGTAGTTACAGGTATAGCTGTAGTTGTTGTGGTAGTGGTAGACGATGTACTAGTTGTTGTGCTAGTAGATGACGTTGTTGTTGTACTACTGCTACTAGTGCTTGTTGTTGTAGTGGTTGTAGGACAAATATTAATTGATACAATCAATCCACCTACCACTTGGAACACTGTGTTAACAGCTTGAGAAGCTCCTGTAAAGTACCAACCATTAGGAATAGTTGTACAATCATTTGTACCATTGGTCACAAACACCCTAGATCCAACGTAGAGTCCTTGATATTGGATAGTGAGGAATGTAGGTACAACGTTTACATATGATCCACCAAATGTATTCAGATAGGCAACAGCGTTACATGCAGCTAATTGACTTCCTGTAGAAACAACATTAGATGGTGGGGATACGATATTATATCCTGTATAGAATACATCATTCAATAGTTTCACAGGTCTTGTACAAGGAGGTGGTGGAGTTGGTCCAATTGCTATTGCTGTTCCTACAAGGTTACAACTTGTAACTACAACAGTTCCCGCAAGGTTACAATTCTTTGTAGTGGTTGTAGTGGTAGTTGAGCTTGTAGAAGTGGTAGATGTACTAGATGTAGTAGTGGTGGTTGGAACAGGTCCAGGAACACCAGCTATCACTTCAAAGTCATCACAACATCCATTAAGACCAGAATAGAAGAAATTGTTCTCACCAATATACCAGTTAGGGATATAACTGTGGAAGCTTATCCAACTCTTAGTGTTGAAGTTGAAAGACACTGTCCAGCTCTTATTACAGAAGTACTCTTCATCTGTTAGATATACTCTCTCACGTACAGTGATTGGTTTAAGAGTGGTTGTTGTAGTAGTTGATCCAAATGTTGTTGTACTAGTGGTAGTGCCAGCAGATGTGGTTGTACTAGTCGTGGTACCAGCAGAGGTAGTTGTACTAGTAGTAGTGTTATAAGGGATTTGTTTGTATGCCTTTTCAACATAAAACTCTCTCTTTACAGCATCGTATTTAACATCTTTGCTCTTTGGAACATAGTCAAGCTTAGTGATAAGCACCCTGTCATACTTGCTATCAAATACACCATGTAGACCAATTCCTGTGAAGTGGTTATCTGTAGGTACATCTGGGAAGTAACGCAGGATTTCAAATGCCAGGTGGTCTGTAAAGAACCTATTAAGTCCTGAACCAAACCCTGACAGGTCTACAGCCTGTGTACCAGAGATCAAAAATACCTGACCACGCTTAGCATCCACAGACACTTGTCCTTGTGGAATCTTCAGCAACATCTTGTTTTGGGTTCCTACATATCCCAAATCAGTTTCTGCGAAATCAATCGGAGGAGCTGATCTAAAGAACTGAGGATTACCAACATACGCTGCTTGAGGATTACTTGTATCTATCGTAAGGAGGTTGTTGTACATGAGTGTCTTGTTCTCAAAACGAGCAAGCACTGCCTTGTTCTGAATTCCATCTAGAGATATAAGATCTCCATAGTTCTGAGGGAAGTCATAATAAGATACAGCTCTGTAAATCAACCAACTGTTCACTCTATTATCAGAGTCAATGTTCTGAGAATCAGAATAGATAGCTCTGAAAGGATAATAGGTGAAGCAAGGTCTATTCCAGTCAATAGGTAGATTTGTAAATGTATTCTCTTTGTTCTGCTTAGAATATGTTACATTATAGAAGTAGGTGTTATCCTGAACAATAGGAACATAACTTTGTTGCACCCAGTCATCAGGAATACCTGTACTCACGTGAGGCCAGAAGTCACCCTCTCTGTCGTTGAAAGCTTGACGTAAGTCTACGTTATAAGAGCTCTCACAATAGAAATTAGGAATACCGTATGCAAATAGGTAGAAGTATCCATCATAGAATGTTCTTCCAGGATTGCTATCCTTAGGTTGCCCAGGAGCTACAAACTGACTGTTAGGACAGTCAAAGTTGTGAGCCTTGTAGGAAATAATGTTTGATAACACACCTACACTTGTAATAGTGTAGTCTCTAAGAATAGAACGTGCTGAATGCCAGTATTTTGGATAGGCTATGTTACCTATCTCATCATAGAATATATCACTATCATCAGGAGCATTCACACGGTTGTCAATAAAGAATGGAAGCTTGGTCTTGAATGCAAACCTGCTAATGAATGTATCACCACCAAACACTGTTTGTATATTGGGAGTAACATCATCCACAGGCACTTGGAAACCAGTGTCCACCGTGGTGTAAGAATAGATTTGTCCGTATTGGTTAACAAATACATTCTTAAGAGATGCGTAATAAGAAACAACAGACATGTCTTCTTCCTTAGCAGGAGCTTGACACTTGCTTCTTTCTGATATAGTGAATCTTGATATGTCTGTAACTATTGAACTTCCTGCAGACAACATGTTAGGGCTTTGGTCTGGGAAGGGAAGACCTGGTCTATCTAGGTCAGTTCTTAGGTAGACAGATGATTCTCTTTGGAAGTTGTTGATGTTGTATATATCACCAACGTTCTGTACACCAGGAATCAAATATCTAGCGATGTCAAGGTTACGTTGCTTAATCCCTAGATCATCAGGAACTCCCACCCCATAGTTATAATCTCCTATGGAGTTGAAAGAGTAAGCATAGTTCTTCCTTGTGATGCCATTTACATAGATGGTTAAATACGCCTGGTATGCTGTAAACATAGCAGTCGCATTGAATGGTGTGGTTACATCACCTAGTTCTTCAGCACTTTCAAGAGCATCACGCTGAGCTTCTTCTGTTAAGAGTTTGTACTTAGCATTATCTCTCACCTCAACAAAGTGACCTTTACCTCTACCAAACATTACACTCTCAAGCTTAAGAACACCACCTAAGAAAGGCTGTCCAAAAGAAGTTTCAGGAGAGTTAAATATCTGTCTGTATTTCTCTGTAAATCCAGGTTGAGGATTCTCAGCTTTACAATTTGCACCTGTAACAAGTGTTGGACCAGTGAAACAAATATTACCAGGACCTTCAATTTGTACAGGACCACCTGTGCCAGGAACTACATATAATGTATACACTGGAGAGGTAGGCCATCCATTCACCCACTGTGTAGTGACACCTGTATAGATGTCGTTCCACTCAATTCTACCACCTCTGGCAAATGCAAAAGGACTTGGATTACAAACCTGAGCTGTCCATATCTCATATGTAGAAAGCCCCACCCTTCCTGTTGCAGGACCAAGGATTGTAGGCTTACCTATTGAGCAAAGTGGATATTGACCAATTGCAAAGTATTTCTTCTTTGTTGTTTTGTTCGTATTGCAATCAGTGTATTCCACCTCAGCAAAAGAAGGTCCACCAGCAGGGTCTACAACAAGTGTGTCTATGAATACACTATACCCATCACAGATTTGTGAGTAGGCATTGTTAGTTGTATTAAGGAATGGATCTGGGTTAAGATCGTTGTATGGGTAGTTAGGATAGTAGTAGGTTTCCTCTTCTCTCTCATACGTATTTACGTTTCTAAGGATACCCTTAGCAACAATAGACTTGTTTGTACCACGATCAGCACGAATGATTTTAAATGCTACAATATCATCTTTCTGTTCTGGTGTAAGAGTGGATGTCTGAATAAGTGAGCTCACTAGTTGTACATCTAATTGTACACCAATAGGGAACACAGCATCATTACCCTGAACCATACCTGAAGGTCCTGTAAATATCTTAGATTCGTAAGCAGGACTTACATTGATGTCAGGGAACTTATGGTGCCTAATAGGCTGACCAGCAAGATCGCCCCACACATCTTTGTTACATGGGTAGGTGTCTGTTGATTCCCAATAACCAAACTCACCATACTGATAAGGACCTCTGTAGTCAGGAGCTGGAGAATATCCAGGACTTGTACCAATAACAGATCCTGTATTGTAGATTTTCCAATAAGAGCTATATCCTATTCCTCCAGATGTGTAATCAGGAACGCCTATAAAGTCTGGGTTGGTATCTGGTACATCAGGTTGTAAGTTCTCTGTAGCGCCTTTGATTCTACCAGGAATATGAAATCCATCTGTCTGCTTACCATTCTTAAGCAAGAACACTATCTCAAAAGCATACACCTCATCTCTCAAATAACCTCTGAGATTGGTGGCATTCAACTCATCTGAATAGTTTTGGTCAGCAGGAATTCTCCAGCTTTCCCATAACAGAGGAATTTGATTAGCAATGCTTTGGTAGTTAATACGATCAATAGATGTAAGGTTGTCCCATATCAAGACATCTTGTGCTGTTGTAAGATCTTGAGCAATGTCGTAATAAGGGAACTTCTCAAATATATCATTGATAGTCAGTCTGATTTGTGTAACGTTCTGACCAGTGTATGTGATTTCCTTTTGAACAGCATCGATGTAATATGTACCAGCTAGCTCGACAGAAGTGATGTTATTCACTGTCTTAATCACCGCTAAGTTAAAATACTGGTAAAGCCCTGTGTCCTCAAGATTGCTTATATTGAGGATGATAGACTTCCCAACAGGATAGTTGAAGTTCACTGATGTAATGAACTTATCAGCAATAGGTGTTGGGTTGGTAACAGAATAGTAGGACGTGTAAGGATTACCCTGAGCATCAGAGTATTGTGCAGCAAACTGATATGTACCAGCAATCAGATTACCTGTGCTAGTAACATCAGTTACCTCCAGTTGAGGGATATTAAAGTTGGGTTGAAGTTTAAGTTGATTACAGTCTAGGTCGTCTGTATATTCTGGATCACAGAACGGAGTTCCAGATTTTAGAACTTTTGGAATATTGTCAATGTCCAAATATCTTCTAGGATTGAATCCATCTGTCCAATAAATCTCTGTGGTACAATTAGTTATCTTATGTGCCACCTTGTGGATGGGGTAGCCAGTATTGAAGTTGAGGCAAGGAGCATTTACAATTACACGATATACGCAATCATTATTCTCCATCTGTCCAATCTGACTAGCTCCTGTATCAGGGTTAGTGATAAAGAATATATGTTTGTTCTTCTCTTGGATGAAGTGATTACCTATAAGCACAAAACCTGAAGGGAACGTAACACAAAGTTCGTTCCCTGGCTCATTCTGATAGTTTACAGAATTAGCATCATAGTTTTCAACAGTAGCATTTATTGCATACGTTAGTTTCCCCTTTGCAATTTGGTTAGGGGTTTGGTCCATGTTAAGACCTGTAGTAGCATTGTTATACTCCTGTCTAATATTGCCTTGTTCCTGTTCAGCCATTAGTATTAATTATTGCGTCTCCAACCGTATCTATTAGTACGATTAGGAAGTTCATACATGTTAAATCTGTTCAAGTCATTCTTAATCCTACGTTGCTTAGTCCAAGGATCTTGCTTCTTAATCTCAATATCAGCCATGATGAAAGCTTCTTCAGACTGTTGTTTGTAGTTCATCATCTTCCTTTCTAGCTGATTGTATGTCTCATCGTTCACTTGATTAGTGAGCGTTTCAATCACCTTATACTTGATGAAAGCTTCAACATATTCTCTAATACGATAGTTGTCAGGAATTAACTGATTTCCACCAGCATCATATTCTGTAGCATAAAACAACAGATGCACCACACCATTACGGAAGTTAGTGACAAACTTATTGTCTCTGATATCAAATGAGTCATACCAAGAGGAACCAGGAGTGAACTCATTAATAGGAGGTGCCTGTGCATAGAACTCCCAGTTATTGGTATAGTCTACACCACAGTTACCTTGTGCAGAAATGTTACCAGGTTTTAATAGGTATTCTCTACGATAGCTAACTGCTGCTTCATTATTAGTCTTGTACACTGTTTGAATGAGTTCAGGCATACAAGAACCATCACATCCTACATTACCACAACAAGGACTAGGGATTGGACAATCTGTGGTGATAGGGCTCACCTGAATTGTTGTAGCTGTAGCAGCCTGTGAGTAGAATGAGTTAGCCTGTTGATAAGGGAAACCATTCACAGCTGTACACATCCAAGCCTCTCTCACAGCAAAGAAGTTGTCTGGGAGTCTAGCTTGATAGTCGTTAATGTGTAGGATTTCCTGAGAAATCACATAAGTTGTTCTACCCAACTTTCTAAGACACTTGTCTAGATAGGTGGGGAACATTAAATCATCAACTGCTCCTGTATCAAAATAGCTTTTGAATTCCTCCTTAACTGTAGCGTATACAGGCGCAGGGCTGATAAAATTATATTTGTAATAGTATGACATCTATTTTACTTTTTCCATTCGTGATAGAGATGTTGATATTTATCGTCAGCTCTTAGATAGTGAGAAAGAAGTCTAGACGTGTTTCTGGAAGGTTTAAAATACCACAACGGTGATTGTCTGAATCTAGCTGTTGACTTAAACCACACCCATCCAAAGAAGAAGCCCTCTGTGTGAAAGTTAAAGTTGTAAATACGTTTACCTTTCTCCTTTGTCTTTTTCCAATCAATAGGAAGGTTGACAAACTCTTTTCCATGAATGTCTTTTACCTTCTTACGCTTTTTCTTGTTTATGGCAAACTCACCAAAACCAAAAGGCAGCTTTGCTTTCTCTCCTGTCTCAAGAATGTATTCTTTAAATGCATCGTTAAAAGAATAAACGATGTTTCTCCATTGATCAAAGGTGAGCTTTATGGACGGATGTTTCTTACAGAAACTGTTGTAGTTTTCTTTGCTGGCGCTTCTCCAGTCTATCTTTACTCTCATATCTTATCTCAAATTTGGAGCGTTAGGTGCTTGACCATCAACTCCATCATTTGTGATGTCTGTCTTCAATTTGAAATACGTAGAGAGAAGCTTCTGAGAAGTGAGCTCCAACACCTGCTTTTCTAGATAGCCAGGAACTGGAGATTCTTTATCTAAAGGATTTACACACAGTTGCTCTGGTGTATAGCTAGGAGTTCCGCATCCACATTCTGGATACATTATCTCATTTGGAACATCTTCCTCGAAAAGAGCAACAAGTCTGATTGCTTTTAAGAGTGGATTGTTCACATACAGATATCCGTTAGAAATCCAATAGTATTCCTCATTTTTAATTATAGGAAGCTTGAGCAAGTTCACGTATCGGTTGATGGTTATTTCCTTAAGTTTCTTTCCCTGACCACTCATAGCGTTAATTGAATAAACACCCTGAATGACATATTGATAATTACCCTCTGTAATCCTAGGCAGCTTGAATCTTGTTCTAGCCACTGTGCAAGGATCTACATAATCACAACATTCAGAAATAGGAACTTCCACCATCTCCAAGCAGGGAATGGTGGTAAAAACTGTATCGGTTGCCCATAACTTCCTCAGATTAGTCTCACGCTTAATCAAGAGGAAGGCATTGTTTCTAATTTCAGACATGACAGCTCTATCCGTGATCAAGTTGTCCGTGGAGAGCAACTTGTGCATAGAACGTACATCTGAAACTAGCTTCCTAAAAGTTGACATTATAAATACTGTTTGAATATGTTTGTTATTCCATCTTGGAGATCTATCAAGAACCCTGTCACCTCACCCTTGGTTACGGTGTATCCATTCTTATCATCCCAAGAACTCTTGGCTGTAGAGAATGCAGGTAGTTGATAGAACTTAATACCATTGAAATCAAGACTCATTTCATGGTGTTTGTCACCTGTGAATATGTAGAAGTTGTCATGCTCTGACCATTCAGTTTTAAACTCCATAGGGAACAAGCCAGCAAGCTTTGCAGGTTTTAAAGCATCTCCGTGGTTAAACATTAATGCTGATGTACCATAGCTCACATACTTTCTATATCTTGGAGAGATGTCAAAGAACACACGCTCTTCGCTTCTAAAGTAGGTTTGTAACCAACTGGCTAAATGCCATCCTACATATTCATCATGATTACCAGCTACAAATATAACATCCACATTTTCTCCTTTCTGAAGGAGCAGGTTTATCACGCTCACTTCATGATCACATATTGCCTGAAACGCATCATGATATGAAAGGATGTTTTGTTGGGGAGTGCCCTTTGTAGTTGAATTGGTGAACTCACTGTTGAACTCATCAGAACCAATAATGTATTTGATATCTGTGAGATTGTTAGATAGGGAAGCTTGATTTAGGATTATTTCCACCCTCTGGATGAAATCACCAAAGCGATGGTCTATATCATTCTCTCCTCCTATGTCTAACTTATTTAAATGGGAATCCTGTTTGTTAATGATTAGGCAAGCATCTTTCTTACCTTCAGCATACTTAGGAGCCATTACTTCTGGAGATATTGGTTGGTAGTTCTCTAGGAAGGATATGAAGCTATCTTGAAACACTTGCTCATCCTTCTTCTTACCCAACCATGCTTTTACTTGCCAATGAGGAGTTTCACCATTTCCCCAATAGTTCTGTACGTATTTAGTTATCTCCCATTTCTCTGTGTCAATATTGCACTTTTCAATTAACTCATCTAAGCTTTTGATTTCATCTTTAGAGTTGAATACCACCTCACCTGTTCCTTTCTGTATATCCTCTAAAAACCTTACTACATGGTCTTCTAACTCTCCAATGTAGTTTGAAATCTCAGCATCATTCTGTATTTCTTCTGACCCTCGCAACCCCTTCAGTAACTCATCCACCTCGTTCTCTGTGATGTTTAGTTTGTCTGCATAGAACTTTTTGCTCTTTTTCCAATGGAGCATTTGCTCCAGTTGTTGCAGAAGGGATTGATTTTCAGGCATTTACAACTTTTTTGAATTAAAATTGCCCTAAAGGTACGAAGGTTTTTTGGTATTTTCCAAATTATTTTAACCTTTCTGGTTATCCATTCTAACCAAGTTGGTTAGAGTTTAAACAAAAACTCCCAGGGCCGAAGCCCCAGGAGAAATCCTGTAAAACCAACAAAACAGGATTTTTAATAAATTATAGTGTAGTGGTGGTGGTGGTTGTTGTTGAAAGCCATGGTAATGGAAGTGTAACTTCAACAGGATTAATCTGTAGAGCAATGTTGTTCTCCAAAGATAATTGCATAGCATCTACAGGAAGTATTTGTTCTAGCCAACCAATAACCTCAGCTTCTGTTACATCCGCGTAAGGAATGAAGTTTTGTGGGTTTGGTTGTGCTACACTTGATGCACCATAAGTGTCTGCAAAATAAAGTTTACCATCATGCTCTTGTGTTGCGTTATATCTCCAATGTATCATATTGATTACATCTAGTAGACCTTCTGATTCTACAGCGCAATTTAATTCGCTGATTACCCATTCAAATACTGTTGTTGCCATTTTATTTATTTTTTAAAGTGTCTAATTCTTGTTTAAGTTCTTTAATTGCATTTACCAAAGCTGAATAGATAGCATCTTTTTCAAGTCCAAGATATTCACCATCTTTAACTGCATCAGGCATTATTTCTTGTACTTCTTGTGCTATGAATCCAAATTGTTTACCATTGGTTCCATCTTTCCAATTATATGAAACAGGGTTTAGTTTTAATATATCAGATAGACCATAGGTAAGTGGTATGATGTTGGTTTTTAATCTTCTGTCTGAAGGGTTGGTATTGGTTAGGAATCCTGCATTTGAGTAAACAGTACCTGTACCTAATGCTCCAACATATACACTTCCAAATGCACCTATCCCATTTACATAGAACTTAGCTCCTTGAGTGGTTGCTGTTGCGTTTACTAATACATCCCCCCCACTTGTTATGCGCATACGTTCGGAGAAAGATGTCCCTGTTCTAAATGTTATATAACCTGCATCAATATTTAAAGCTGCGTCATTTGATGTAGCACCATATAATGACCTTATAGTTGTTGTAGTATAAGCTGAATTATCATAATCAAGCAATAAACCAACAGTACCATCACCCACTCCACCAACTCTAAGTTGTCCATCTCCAACCCCATCTCTTATTTGTAATACAGGGTAATTTGCTCCTGTAATATTTATAGAAGTTGGGTCTGTGCAACCTATACCAACATTCCCCCCACTTGTTATGCGCATACGTTCAGAATTTGACGTATAAAACGCCATAGGTACGGCTTCTGTAACTCCTATATTTAATGAGCCTATTCCTGCTTGTGAACTATTGCCACCACCATTTAATCTAAAGTAAGCATTTGTAAAGTTTGCAGAATTACCAAGTAAAATCTGAGAACCATCAGAAGCTCCTGTAAAACCATTGTTTGAACGAATTGTAGAAAATGAACCTCCTGCAGAAGAATGAACATCTAATAAATAGCTTGGTGTTACAGTGCCTATGCCAACATTACCTCCCATAAAAACAGCAGCATAGTTATTTGATATAGTACCTGAATTGACTGTTATCGCTTTTACATAAAGACCATATCCATAACCTATATTATAAAAACCACTTTCAGTAGGTTGTATAAACATACCATAAACACTACCAAGGTTTGATGATGATGTAGTAAAGTTTGGTACAATGTACGCACCATAGTGATTTACATCATTTAAACTACTTGAAGCGTGGCTTGTTGTAATAGAAAGCCCATATGTTGGAGAACTACCACTATTACGACCATTATTAATAGATAACCATATATTATTTGTAGTATTATCAACTGTTAATTTTGATATAGGACTTGAAGTGCCTATACCTACGTTACCATCACTTGTTATGCGCATCAATTCACTAAATGTACCACCTGTTGATGATGAGAAGCTATTACCTAATCCAAATAAAAGCTGTCTATTAGCTGACATAATAACGTTAGGACCTGCTACTCCTGCACTATCATTATTCCCCATTATAAAATATGATGGACATCCGCCTCCACTTGCAGGAGCTGCTATTGAAAAACTACCACTTGACCCTGCCCCACAAACTCCTGTAACATGAAGGTTTGCTACAGGTGAATTTGTACCTATACCTACGTTACCACTATTCTTAAATACTCCTAATTGTGTTGCACCATCATACCACCTAAATATATCGTTTGCACCATTTGATGTTTTTGCAATTAAAGCCACATTACCACTTGCAGGACTTTCACTCGGAATAATAAAAGTACCTCCGTAATTTGCCGTTACACTACTTGAGAATGTAGCTGCTCCTGTAGAGGCTATTGATAATACATTTGAAGATAAAACATCACTCCATAAAGTAAAACTATTATCAGTGTTACCAAATATCCTATATCTATTAGTTCCGTTTAATCTAAATGATTGCCAAGTAAAACCACCACTTACAATTGTATAATCAACGATTAATTGTTCATTTGTACTTCCGTTTACTCTTATTTGACCTGTTACATCAAGTTTATATGTATCATTAGTGTTTCCAATAGACAAATTACCTGACGTATTCAAAGTCATTACTTGAGTAAAAGATATAGCTGCACCTGCCGTTCCAATAGGAGCAGTAAACCAACGATGCTGACCTGTAAGAGCCGTCATTGAATATCTTGCTGCACCATCTCCTGTGCTTTTATACTCCCATCTTGAGTCCGTTGAATCAAAAAATGAATTAGTGCTAAAACTAAAATCATTTGCTCCGGCACCTGTCCACGCAATAGCAGCTGCGGCAAATTCAAATGCTTTCCAACTACTACTCCACGCACTCGGTGTAACTCCTAATCCTAAATTGCCTGAAGCGTCAAGACGCATACGCTCGGTAAACCCTGTACCATTGGCAAATACTAAAACACCACCCGTTCCATATTGTGCAGTAATTCTTGATATAGTTGTAGAAGGGAAGTCAAATACTAAATCTCCATTTGCTCCATCAGTAAATCTTGCAATTTGTGATGCAGCTGAACCTACTACTAAAAACCTTTGCGTACCAAAACCACTTGGACTTGCAGTATTTATTGCAAGTTGAGTACCATTATCAAAGATCTGACTATTACCTATTGTACTTGCTGAAGTAAACTTAACAACATAGTTTGTTGTTCCAGATACAGATACAGACGTACCGCTTGAACCACTGGTTCCTGAAGTAGCAGATGTTCCACTTGTTCCTGTTGTACCTGATGAACCACTTGTAGCACTGGTTCCTGATGTTCCAGAGCTTCCACTAGTACCTGATGAACCAGTTGTACCAGACGTTCCTGTAGTTCCTGAACTACCGCTAGTAGCACTTGTGCCAGAAGTACCAGAACTACCAGAAGTGCCTGTGGTACCAGACGTACCGTTTATACCACTCGTTCCAGCTGTTCCAGAGGAACCACTAGATCCCGAACTACCAGAAGTACCAGAGGTGCCTCCTGTTCCATTAGTTCCACTGCTTCCACTAGATCCACTACTGCCACTAGTGCCATTAACAGCACTTGTGCCGCTTGATCCACTTGATCCGCTACTTCCACTAGTTCCTGAAGAACCAGAACTTCCAGAAGATCCAGATGTTCCTGTAGTTCCACTAGTTCCTGTTGTGCCACTTGTGCCACTGGTTGCGCTTGTACCACTACTTCCACTCGTACCATCAATTCCTGATGTACCAGAAGTACCATCTATACCTGTTGTTCCAGATGTTCCTGAGCTACCACTGGTTCCTGTAGTTCCAGATGAGCCAGACGATCCACTTGTAGCGCTAGTGCCACTTGTGCCTGATGTTCCACTGGTGCCCGTAGTTCCTGATGTACCGTGTGATCCATCTCCTCCCGTAGCACCGTCAAGATTCACTTCCCAAGATGAATAAGTGCCTGTACCAGTTTGTCCTGTTACCTGGAAGCTTAAACTACCTGTGCCAGGGTTGTAAGCTGTAATGATTGCCTCGTTATGTTTAAAGGCATCTAGGGAATATGTTATAATAATAGACTGTCCTAGGGAATAAGACAATCCTGTACCTACAGTGATTGTACCTGTTCCACCAGGAGCTTGTAATGTATAAGTTGAAGAAGAAGTTGTAGCATATCTATCGCCACTAAGTCCAGATGTACCAGACGTAGCAGATGTTCCTGAGGTACCACTACTTCCACTGGTGCCAGTTGTACCAGAAGTTCCACTCGTAGAAGATGTACCACTGCTACCACTGCTACCACTAGTGCCTGTACTGCCACTAGTGCCACTCGTACCAGAAGTTCCATCTGTACCTGAAGTTCCTGATGAACCACTTGATCCAGATGTACCACCTGTTCCATCAGTGGCACTTGTTCCAGAAGTTCCAGATGAGCCACTAGTTGCTGATGTCCCACTAGTGCCTGAGGTGGAGCTAGTACCGCTAGTACCACTTGTACCTGTTGTACCACTTGTTCCTGTTGTCCCACTCGTACCAGATGTACCTTCAATACCAGAAGTACCAGAAGTACCTGTCGTACCACTGCTTCCACTTGTTGCACTCGTTCCACTCGTTCCACTGCTTCCGCTGCTTCCAGAGCTACCAGATGTACCATTTATTCCACTTGTACCAGTTGTACCACTGCTACCAGAAGTAGCAGATGTACCAGATGTCCCACTGGTCCCTGAGGTACCTGTACTACCACTAGTACCGCTTGTGCCTGTAGTTCCACTACTGCCGCTTGTTGCACTTGTACCTGATGTGCCAGAAGTAGCAGACGTACCACTACTTCCAGATGATCCTCCTGTACCAGTAGTTCCAGAGCTCCCTGAAGAACCTGAGCTACCACTAGTCCCCCTGGTTCCTGAACTACCAGACGTACCAGTAGTTCCAGAAGTACCTGACGTACTACTAGAACCACTAGACCCGCTGCTTCCAGACGAGCCTGATGTTCCATTTATACCAGATGTACCACTGGTTCCAGAAGTTCCACTAGTACCACTTGTGCCAGAACTACCTCCTAGTTTACAAACTCTCTCGTCTATCTTTTGTAGAGCTACAGTGAGCGAGTCACACGTATGTACAGCTGTACATGGGAGATTAGGTCCATCATACTTTACGTTGTTAGAACTAGTTAGTTCAGGGTTACAAGGATCACAGTTTTGTTTAGACATCTATTCTTTACATTAAGGAATGTACATAATGTAGTAACATCCCAGACCAGGCTGGTAGTTATTATGGGCTAATCCGCCTCCTGTAGAACCAACACTGACTGCTACAGAAACTCCTGTAACTGCTGTGTTCGTGCTAGTAGACGAGCTCTTTGTACCATTCATATCCATAAGATCACCATATGCACCAGGCTCATTCTGATCAGCTTGTCCATGGGCATATGCAATTGTATGCAAGTGTCCAGGATCAGATACAGTGGCTGTAGCTGAGTGAGAGTGAGCAGGGATTTCTGTAGCTGAAAGAGTTACCGTGTTAGAACCAGCAGTTCCTAATAAGGCATAAGCAGGATTACCAGCTACACCAGGATCCACTGCAGGATTGAAAGCTCCTCCACCCATACCTGTTGTAGCACCAACTGGTACACGTCCTCTTTTATCAGGAGTGCCATTGTTACCATTACAGAGGTAGATTTTCTCCCAATCAGTTCCAGCAATACCAGCACCTGTACCATCAAACTTACCTGTGAGACTACCGTAGTATTCTACAACAGCATAAGGAACCATACGGTTGAAAAACTTAGTACTAGTTCCAGCGCTAGCTATATAGGCTGCAATCAGAGAGTTAAGATCAGAAAGCTTAACATAGTTTGTACTTACGTTAAGAGCAAGAGCATTTAGAGTAACCTCTACAGCACAAAGCTTTGTAATAACAGCTTGCAGAATTGCATGTGTTCCAGAGGTTGATGTTACACCAGTAAGACAACCTATTGTATAAGGTCCTTCTAATGTATTAAACCTTCCTTCTAAAGTGGTTAGTCTGGTATCAAGCTCACAAACAGCTTTGATAATCGCAGTAACAACATTTGGAAGATCAAGACCTTCACACGCTACGAGATTCTTATTTACAATCTGACAAATGACTTGAGGATCGATAGTTAACACTATACCATTTCCATCAAGAGTGGATGTGAGAAATGTAATCAACGCTTGTTCAACATACGAAAGAGAGTCTCCTGTTTGGATTCCCAAAACAGGAACATCTACACCTGTATATCTTACACATTGATCAGATATTGTTTCTACACAACCATTATAGCAATTTGAACAAATGTTAGACATTTATTTATATTTTAAAAGTTTTACTCTACTCGCAATCATATTCACTGTGAATGGAGCAGCATAATCGGGGTTACAATACTTGTATGCAAGTATTCTTCTGTAGTTTATGAGGTCCAGCATCACCCCTCCAGGCACAGGCTGGTTCAACATAAACACAACATTATTATACAAATTGTTTGCAAGAGAAGCTAGTTTACAATCTATATCAGCAATTAATACTGGTATACTAGCGCACTCTGGACAATTTGTGAGCCTGGGTGATAACATTTCCTATAAGTTTTCTTCCTTGTTTTACAGCACCATTACATGCTGCACAAAGACCGTTAATCAATTGACATCCACATCCAACCTTAGCTCCACATTTTTTACACATAGCCATATTAGTAGAAATTTATTACGTAGTTGGTTCCAGAGCATCCACAATTGTTCTTTATAAAATTGTTCAGCATCATGTCTGCCTGGGTGTATAATCTTGTTGCTTCAATCTCAGCACAATTGTTAGCAGCGGCAATAGACCCCTGCATGAAGAAGTATATAGAGTTTAAGTCCACCTTTGCTTGTGTCTTAATAGCTCTATCACATTCCATCATATCAAGCTTCATAAACGCGCCATCAAACTTCTCCTGTAACTGTTCAACACGCACAATTGACTTCTCTACGAAGTTCAAGTATGCAGGAGCTACAGAGTATTTTAAACGATAAACCCCATCAGGTAGAGGTTGATCTATACCTGGTGGGGTTATACCTAAGTTTGATGTTGTAAATATGTTAAAGTCGTTAACGCTGAATGGTTTAATAAATGTTCCAAATCCAGGAACAGTAATTTCAATTGTAGCACCAGAAACAACAGGTGGATTAGTTGGATATACAGATGCATCAGCAACTCCAAGTGTTTCTACATTGTACGTAGGAATTACTAATATGTCTAGTTTTAAATCTGCCATGTTGCTTTAAATAAATAAGCCAGAGGATTGAGTAGTATCCTCTCACCTCTGGCTTAGGTTATATAATCTATGTTACTTGCCTACTATTACGGAATCAAGGTTGATGTTGTAGTAGTAGAAGGCCATACAGTGGTTGTAGTAGAAGTGGTCGTTACACACGCACCATTCTGAGCAACAACTGCACCAAGACCTGCCACAAGAACTGCTTCTACAGCGGTTTCCATAGCGCTATCCTTTTGAAGAGCAATGATTACAGTGCTGTCTTCATAGATATAATCGCCCCACTGATAAGCAGACTTGTCGAACTCATTAAACTTGATGTAGTAAGTGGTATATGTAGTACCATCACTCACCCAGCTTTCAAAGTTCTCATTGTAACCGTTCATCCTGTAGAGATGCTTCAAGTAACCAGCTTGGTAGCTGTAGAAGTTTTTCTCTAATTGTGCAATCTCTGCAGAAGTACCAGAAGCGTAAGAAGAACGCTGTACTACAACAGGATCAGCAACAGTGTTACAAGGATCAGCTACAATGAAGTCAGCTGTGGTTGCAGGTCCGCTAAATACGAATGTACGGAACCACATTCTGTCATACTCGAAAGGAAATGCTGCCACATCACAAGGCTGACCATATTTGGTAAGAGGCTTACCAGTGATACGCAAGAAAGCGTTTTGGTCGTTACCAATTCTCTGGAACTGATAGAAGTCAGAGAAAGTGATGTTGTCAGGGTTGTTACCAGGAGCTTGAAGATTGAAGTGATAAATCACATCATCGATCAAAGCAGGTACATTAACGCTAGTACAAGGATCACCACCGCAATCACAACAAGGTGCGTTTACAGTTACTGAACGAGTAAAACCGTTGAAGTACAATGTGTCAAGGTAGCTAGAGTGAGCACGAAGTGTTACAGTGATAATGTCACCACACTGTGCGTTCCAGTTAACAACGTCTGTAATTTGAGTGAGAGGAGTAGGACAACCGTCCACTTTGTACCACTCAGTTACATTGCTGTTACAACCAGATCCTGAAGGACAGCCTTTAATTTTATCTGAACGCTTAGAGCCTTGCAGATAAGTGTTTGTACGGCCCTGCGCAATGTAAAAATAGGGAGACGCTGCAATGTTTGCAGCTGTAGCTAGAGTGTAGTCGGATTTAAAAATACCAAACTGTCCAGCTGTCAAGTTTTGCGTAGATCCAGAACTAGGGAGCGCAGTTTGCCCTACTGGAACTACGAAAAGCGTAGTTAATGAAAAATCAGCCATTTTGCTTTATTTTAGGTGATTGAAAAATTTATTCGTTTGTCTGTATCCTGAACTGTGCACTTTGAACAGCAGCAGCGTTCTCTGTGTACATTGCTAGGTTTTGTACTGTTAAGTCTAACAACTCATCCTCTAGATAGAGTTCAAGTTCGCAGTCTTGGTCAACTGATGGTTGGCCATCTAACATGATATATCCTTGTTTGTTAATGTATACAGGATAGCGCATGTAAGACATATATATCTTACTCGGAGTGAACGTACCATCTGTGAAGATGGATATTTCGTCTGTCGAGAGGAAGTTGAAAGTCTCTTGATATTCAAAAGACGGCCTATAATGTGTATTGTTCAGAATGAACTGAAGGTCACCATGTTTGGCTAAGTCTCTGTTAATCCAGATCTTTCTATCCTTACACACCCCTTTGTCAGCCAGTACATATGCATCTAAATAGAACATGTACTTAGGAACAAGCAGGTGTAGATCAGCAAACCATTGATTTAGTTCAGCGTTCTTAATAGTGAGGTCAAGAGGTTGATGGTTATATGTTATGACCAAGCTTTGGAGGTCCTCATAACGCTTTTTAAAAGCATCGAGTCCCATTCCACTTACCACACTAAAACCATCAACCTTTTGTTTTATCAGCTTAATCTGGGCCTCATTGAGAGCCAGAATTTTATCTTCCAAGTTAATTTGCTGGTGTATATTAGTTGATAGTTTATTTAGTTTTTGGTCTATCTTATATAATAAACTATCTACTGGTATCATACTGCAGCCAATTTCTTAGTTTTTAGCTTAGCTTCGAGAGTCAAGAGCAAGTCTTGATTATCATCATCAACAAGCAATTTAATTAAATCATCTTCATCCTTAGCTATTTCAAACTCACCTTCATAAATTTTACCGTTAGGTTTAGATCTATATATTGAGTGAAGAAGAGATTGTTTCACTAAGTCTTTGATATGGAGTAAGTTATCCTTCATGTCTGCGAAGCGAGTGAACACTTCAACAGGATTTAACCCTTGATACTTACCGTTTTTAAATTCGGTTTGTTTGAGAACATTGTCTACAAGATTGTAAACTGCTTCCTCTTTAGTATCATCAGTTACAGGTAGTCCCAACAAACGTGCCACTTTTCTTTTTCTTTCAGGAGTCATGCTGTCAAACTTAACAATAGCTTTGTTAATCATTTGCTTCTTCTTGAAGAGAACAGCATTCTCGATTTCATCATCAGCTACGTAGAACTGAGTTTCAGCAGGATATTCACCACGCTCCCAAGCTTGATATGAGCTTGCAATTGTAGGATGAACACGGAGCCATGAAAACGCTAATTCCTGAAAAGGAATGTTAAGATCAAAGAAGTTATCACTATCTAGAAGTTTTACAGGCTGAACATGCAGCGTATCACTTGTTGATGTAGACAATCCATAGTTCCAGAAACTAGAACGAGGACCTAAGTCAACATCTCCCAATGCAGATTGTAATTTGTCTCTAAGAACTGTAACACGCTCAGTCTCTAGTTCTTTCTCAAGAGGATCAGAGATTCTGCGGATGTAACTAGCATTAGGATCAAGTCCTGTTCTGTACTGTCCATCCAATTCCTTGTAAGGATACTTAAATACCCCTGTACCAGGAATACGTGTTAGGCCTTTAAGTGAAAGACCGCCTTGCATTGTTTGAAGTTGTGAGTTATTATACTCCTTCTTAATAGTTGAGATTTTACCTAACTTACCCATATGTAGTTTATTTTATTTGGTTTATTTTGCAGAGTGATTCCCACCGAAGGGATAGCGATTGGGAGACACCCCAGTCCAACCACTCTGTAAGTGAGAAGAGCTCCCCCACGGGGATGTGGGGGGCAATCTCTTCTCGATATAAGGGGTCTAAGGATTTTATCCTTAGAATGGTTCCTTAGAATTGTGGGATTTCTTCAATAAGAACTGTACGAGACAAGTCTTCAATGAATACATCACAACGGTCTTTCATCCAGATTTCGTATCCTGGGAATTTGTTCGCAGAGCTCATACCCTGAGACTTAGCAAAGCCTAAGTGGTGGCGAGTTCCATCGATATAACCCCAAGTCATAGAAGGTGCACCCTTCATACGTACTTCACGGATGTTGTTAACCAATGAACCATCAGACATAGGAGATACGTCGAACACCATGAATACAGGTGTGCTCTTCTTGTTCTGACCAAATTCAAGGTTAGTTTGAGGAAGGTCAAGTTCTTTCAAGTGAATTAACTCAACACGACCAGTTTCACGAGTAACCATTGCATCGAATGCAAAGTTGTAAGTGATATGCTGGCCTTCACCCTGCATGTAACGGTTTCCAGAATCAGCCATGAAAGTCAAGCCACTGTTTAAAGCGTCTGTCTTTAAAGCTTGTTGGAATACGTCAAATCCAGCCTCATTAGTGTACATTTTAACACGACGGTCTTTAACATCCACACGTCTGTAGAATAAATCACCAAACACAGAACGAATCAAGTTTGCAGTGAATTCTCCACGGTTGTATTGAACTAAGTTACCGTTGTTACGCATTCTGTGATAAACACCAGCAGATGTACGCTTAAGTTCTTGCTTGCTACCGTTAGTCTTAACAGTACCAGGACGAGACCAAATCATACGCTTAACTTTTAATTCAAGCATAGACTTACGCATCCAGAACTCAATAAATGGCTCCCATTTAACATCGTTACGAGTTAAAGGAAGTTGGTTACGACGCTGAGGTGCATATACAAGGATGTCTAAAGGACGACCTGCAGAGTCACGCATCATTTTGTCATCAGCCCACTCAGTGATTTTGTGCTCGAAACCATATGCAGAACCTAAAGATTCAAACATAGTGATTTGCTCACCCAAACGAGGAAGACCCAATAAGTCTTGATCGAATTCACCAATTGCAGCATCAACCAACTCAAGTTCGATACCTACCTGTAAGAAGGTTGGGCTTACGAAGTCTACAGTTGGATTGTCTGTAACAAGTGTGAAGCTGTAAAGGAAGCCCATGTTCCAAGGAACTGGATCCTTAATAACGTAAAAACGAGGACCATATTGACGAGTACCAACAGAAACGATTGCGTTCTTAGAGAACTCGTTTGTGTCAATTACCAATTGGAACTCTTGACCATCGATACCAGGCTTGCTCAGCTCAGCTGTAGAAGCAGGGATGTCGATAATCTTAGGGAATTTGTAGGGAACAGCTACTTGCCATTTCCAAGCATCGCTATTATTATCAATGTAATAAGGCGTGCTTTTGTTGATCATGTCAAGGAAGTCATTGCTGTAAAGAGAGCTCTGTGTGTAGAGGCTGATGATTTTCTTATCGTAATCAGCAGGCTCGGTTGAGTGAAAGCTCTCCAGGTGGTTAGCGTCAGTTAGCTTACCCACAGCACGCTTGTCCATTGATGCGACACGAGCATACGTGAAGCCAGTTAGACCTGGGATTGTTTGAATTGCCATTTTGTTATCCTTTTATTTATTAAAATTTAAATGAACCATGAATTTTGTTTGGCTGGTTGACCACTGCTAGATGCCTTAGTTTTAGTCACTTGTCTAGCTACTTCCCCAAACAGTTCGTTCGATTTCTTTGAAACGCCTGTTCTTTGGATGGTAGATAGTGTAGGATCTTTTTCTAGGATTTTAAGCAGGAGGGCAACTTTCACCTTTGTTGCATGGTTCTCAGGTCTCTTCAATTCCAAGATGGTTTTGTCGAAATCAGTGAGTGTCTCACCGCTTGCTGTCTTGTATTTATCTACCAGCAGGAAGTCTTGTAGTTCGTTTGCCAACTTGGGGTTGATGGGGATTCCATCAAATTCCTTAGATTTCAGTTTGTCTTGAAGGACTCCCTGAACATTCTGGATGTATTGGTTTTTAATTGCTTGTTTTTGTTGGAGTTCCACCTCAGCCTTTTGCTCCATTTGGGCAAGTTTCTGGGCTTCCTTCTTAACCAACACTTTGTGATGTTTTGTAGCTACGCTCTCAAGATCACCATAGTTTTTGAGTCTTTCAACTTCTGTATCAATGTCTTCAGGCTCAAAACCTTGGTCAGCTAATGCTTGTTTGATTACTGACACTTGATTGTTCTCTTGTGAAAGATCCATTTCAGAGAAGCTCATCACATTATTATATGCACCAAAGTAATCTTTGGGGTTAACACCTTTTACAAATACAGCCTCAAACGCTTGTTGATAATCCTCGCCAAACTGACCAATGAAGTTTTGCACCATCTCAACAGCTCCCTTTTTCTTTTCACTTTGGAAGCGTTCTAAGAACTCTTCAGGGGTGGATATGCTTATATCTTCTTCATCATCATCATCCTTTGAGAAAACACCGAGTTTGAAAAGGTCACGAGATAAAGCTGTGAATTGACTCACTTGCTCTTCTCCTTCTCCCTCTCCTTCTTCGTTACTATTTTCTTCAGCAGGTTTAGCTTCAGTTGCTGGAGCTTTCTTCTTAACTGGTTGAGGATCAGCCTCTTCTTCATCTTCATCTTCTTGAGTGTTATCACCAAGGAAGCTTGATATGAGATCTTGACCAGTGAATTCTTCACCATCTGCTTTAGGAACAACTTCTTTTCCTTTTGGAACATCGGGTTTTGGATCTGGAGTAGGAGGTTCAGCAGTTTTTACGATCTTCTGAATATCATCAGGGTTACCTGTTGATGTCTCAGGAGACATAAGATCATTGAGAAGTTCTGTACTTCCAGGTCCCATCTCCATAGTATTTTCAATACTAAAGTTACCGAATGACGGGGTATCTAGGTTTTCAGCCATATGTAGTTTGTTTAAATTGGTTTATACGCTTGTAAAAATAGTCAGAGATTGTTGAATAGCAAAGAGTTATGCATCTATATACACCATTTTCGTATATAATATAGCATTAATCTAATTTACTCTAATCAAGTTTGTTTATCACCGTGTCGTTTATTATCCTGTATGAACGCATTGGAGCTATGTCAGTGAGTGTAACTTGTTGGATTTCAACACCCCACTTTCTTGCCTCCACTCTAGCTTTCTTCGTGAGGATGTTATCAATCTCAGTATCTATACACTCATCTAAGGTTTTGTCCATGATGATGTTCTTGATAATGTATTGTGTCATATCTGATATAGCATCCTGAGCATCATACACTTCTAATATAAATGTCTGAATATCAGCTATTTTGTATTTGATCAACCCCTTCACAACAATGTTCTGTTTGTCTTTAGTGTAAAGACTCTGTGGGGATAGGCTCAATGTTGTAACTACAACATGCTGTTCCATAGGATCATCCACAAATGGGATGCGCCAATGAAAGCCAGGTTTAACTACCTTGTGGAATTTACCAAAGCGTAGAACAACTGCTTCCTCAAAATCTCTAACGATAAAGAAGGGAAGCAGCTGTTCAAACCAGCCAGTTATTAAGTCAATTAGCCTATCAAACATTATTCAGGTTTTTTAGAGCGTCCCTTAGCATTTTCTCTAGCGATTGCTAAGTCGTTTCTCTGATTCTCACGATCCACTTGTAACTTCTCTCTTTCAAGAGCAATCTTCTCAGCAGCTAGTCTATTCTTGGTACTAAGGTCAGCCATCTTTGCCTGATAGTCTTTAGTCGTTCTTTCTTGTTCTGCGTTTAACTTGCTGATTTCCAATACGTCAGGAGTTCCAGTTTTATCCACGTCAGAAAGAGGACCCATGTTCTTTGCTTCAGCAGCAATCAGGGCAATCTCTTTCTTATTGATGCGATCAAGCTCATTCTGATAATTATCATTAGCAATATCTTGTTCTTTCTGTACTTGAGCTTGTTGAAGCTGAGCCTGGGCAATTTGACCCTGTTGCTCAACTTGCTGTTGCTGAATCTGGAGCTTCTGTTGTTCCATGGCCTGCTGTTTATCACGCAGATCTTTGAACACTTTCTTCATAGCTCTCATAGACTTAGTGCTGTAAAGCTCAATTACATCGTACAAGCTTCCACCATTCTGCATCAAAGGCTGAGCCAATTGACGAAGCTCGTTAAACATTTGTGTATCTTCAGGACGATTTGTCAAGAATACCTTCAAGTCACGGAATCTTAAGTCTGTACCATTTACAGATACAAATGCTGATTCACCCTCGCTAGTGATGTAGCTGAGTGTAGACTGAGGCTTCTTAGATTCTACGTATAGAGCAGCATCAATGATTGCTTGATAGAGCTGACCCATTACATATTCATGTGCAACAAACCATGGTTCTGTTTGAGAATAAGACTGAGACACAGCTGTGTTTACACCTGTAGCACTCTCACTAGCTGACACAGATCCCATACGCTGTCTACTCATACCCACAAGCTCCCAACACTCATTCTTAAGCTGTTGTGCTAACGTGTAACGAGATTGTATCTCCTGTGTACGCGTGAGGTCAATATCTCTAAATTGGTTGAAGCTAGAAGGACTCTTCAGGTTCTCAGGAGAATCGTCAATAAACATAACCCCTCTATTCCTTGCCTCCATTTCCCAGATGTCTAATGCATCTTGAGCATCACCATCCTTAGGAATAGGAATGTGTCTGATGGATGTCAAATACACCTTACCCACTTCCTTCTCAAGGAGTTTGTAAAGCTGGTTCATACATACGTTGTATAACACCTGGAAAGGCTTCATCAAATCTACCAGAGACTTAGACTCTGTATTCTTCACCTCAAAAGTTGTACCAATGATAGGACAATAGTTGAGAAGCTTATAAGGTTTAACGTGATAGATGTCAGGTCCAATCTTTGTACCCTGATACCACTGGTTAATCCATCCCCATTCTAATGATTGTTGTGTTGGCATGGTTCCACTCTTGTAACTTTCATCCACAAGAACAGACTGTTCATTACCAAGCTCATCTATATAAATGAGTTTACCAATCTTCTTCTTACTTAACCAATAGCAACGAACAACAACATACTTGTATCCAAATGAAGACACATTAGATGTAAGTCCTAAGAAGTCTTTTAGTCCGTCATTGTTCTCCTTCATCTCTGATTCAATAATCATACGTGTCTGAAGAACAAGAGGGTCAAATGTATCATATTGTACTGAGTCAATACCAGGAATAGCATTAGGATTACCTAGGTTAGATTCACGTACATTGATTAATCCATAATCTTGAAGAGATGAACGTAAGTGATCAATCTCCTCTTTGGTGAGATCAGGAATACTTTCAATGATTTCTGAAAGTTCCATAACTTGTACTGTACCAGCGGCATAAGCACCCTGTGCTCTACCAGTAGGGTCAGAAATATACTTTCTATCAGGAGTTGTAAGAAACCAAGTGTTTTTTGGGTTAGCCACTTCGATGTTAAAACCAAGCTTAGAGTTGTCTTCATATATGTGATAGAACTCTCTCCCAGAAATTAGCATATCGCGAAATGCATCTTCACTTTTTTCCTTAAGATTGAATTCAGCTTTTTGACATGTTAAAACGTGATTAGCCCATTTCTCAGCTACAGATGTATAACTATCCAAAGTGTCTTGCACTTCATCCATAGTCATTTCTTGAACCTCTTCGTCAGACAACTCTTCCCCTTGCATGGCAGCATTTGCTAGGATTTGCTCTTTTGCTTTTCCTAGAACATACTGCTGAAGGATTTGTGTCTTAAACTCAAGCTCTTCAGATTTACTGTCATCATCAAATGCCTTCACCCTGAATGTATCAGGGCGTTTGCTAATCTCACCAACCAACTCATTCACAGGAGTGGTCATGATGGAATACATCTTTACATATGCAGGAAGCTGAAGATCAGCTGTCATCATATCTGTAAAGCTCTTCACTGTAGGCTCTTGATAGAAGTCTTCCATCCTCAAGATGCCTTTTATTAAATCGTAGTTTTTGACAAAGGTGTCACGGTTCTTTACATACTCAGCGTAAGCCTTGTTTGCAAAGTAGTCCATGGTGTTCTTTATCCAACTTTCGTCTTGCTTTTCCTTGTCCGTCTTAAACTGGTCAGGGAATATATTTAGATAGGCATATCTAATTGTAGCATCTTTCGTATATCTAATGATAGCCATTATATAAAAAGTTTACTTTTTTTCACTTTATTAAATAACCCACGAGACTCTGTAAACAGAACGTTCTTCTTATTGGGTTTGAATATTGCACTCACTCTTGGATCAGATGAACCACCCACTTTACCAAGTACAGGATCCATCTTAAGGGCCTGAGCTATAGCGAGTTCTGCAGCAATGATACGGTCAAAGTTACCTTGATCGTTAAACTGAATTATCTCTTCTAGCAATACAGGATCAAATATCTTTGACACTCCCTGCACCTCTTTGATGATGTTACCATCTTCATCTTTCTCGGTGTATATCACTTCCTCCATATACTTCTTGAGGCAGTTGTGCAGATAGTCTCTTATCTTCTCAGAGCTTCTGTGTACACCATAATCACGCTTCACTGTTGTACCAGGCACCACCTCTTTCAACCAATCAGGTTGTTTCTCAAGGTAGTGTGCATCTCCTTTTGCTTTCATATATTCTATGAACGAGATGTCATCATTCTCACAGAGCGTACGTGCATTGTAATATTTGATTAGAAGTCTAGCCTGTTCTTCCCAGGTGTCTTTCTTATCAGGTCTTGCACAATACGAAGCTACGAACATATCTTGATATTTCTCACCAGTTATGTCGTGCATTCTCTTATAAACATACACAGATCCTAATGATGTAGAATAGGCAGCTTGTCCCTGTCTGTAGGGATCGACCCCAGCTACATACAATCCATATGGAGGACTTTCAATAGGAAACTCATATATGATAACAGGAGCATCCTTTAGATCGCTATTCTTTAGAGGGAAGTTGGTTATAGGCTGTTTGTCTGTAAACTCGTGACTGATTTTCTCTCCGTCATGAAACAGAACTACAGGAGTGCCTGTACGCCCCTGGTTAAGCAGTCTACCCTTTTGACGTTTAGCTGCCTCTATATCAAATATATTTGTGTCCTCATTCAGGAAGATGTCATCCACTTCAAGTGGGTAGTACATCTTTTCTTTTAGATAGGCCACCCTATCTCCTGCTTTCTTCAGACGTTCAAGGTTGGCTGTAGTTATTTCAAGGGCTTTCTCTTCATTGCTTACAAGCATCTTGACATTATGAAGATCGCTTCCTTCAGGTTGTTGAAGAAACGCACCCAACGTACTTTCTTCCTTAGCTTCCATTCTATACTTATACGAAATAAACAAGCCATGAACACGTCTCTCATCTTTTTCATTGTTATAAGCAAGGAAGTTAAAGTTGTCTGCGTCAAACATCAAGGACTTAGCGTCCATGAATTTCTTCATATCACCACCTGTTCCTGTCAGGAGAGGAGAACATCCCCATCCATACGGAGTGGTGAAACCAGGCACAGCTGCCTGAAAACCTCTGAGGAAGTTGCCCTTACCAATCTCGTCAATAATTAATTTACGAGGCTTGGTACCTGCAATTGCTTCTTCATTATTACCTTCATCCAAGTTACGGATGAGGATTTGAGAGAACGGTATACGTTCTCCTCCACGAGTCTTGATACCTAGAGTGACTTGGTTTTTCCAATTATCCTCAACTCTCTGCCATCGCCATGCTTCAGGTAAGAAGTTAAGGCCCTTGTCCAGCTTATCTGTGATCAGCTTTATGTCGGGGGCGTTCAACCCAGCGATCACATTCTGGGAGTTTTCATCAAATGTTGCGCCCCACCCTATGTAAGAAGCCTCTAAAACAGACTTGGCAAAACGTCGTATTCCTAGTATCACCAAGCCCTTTTTTTCTTGTTGTGCCCTGTCAATCTCATTTGTCACAATCCATTCATTATCACGTAACAGGGGGTTGGCATATTTCTGGTAGATGCGTCCTCTTTCATCAATAACATCCACCTCTGTGTGCCACACATTTAAATGCCAATAGAGGAATGGGTTGATGTATGTCCCATTCATCATGCATCCATTTAGACATAACTCTTTATGAAAGTCAAAGAATGACTTATACTCAGCTGACTCACGGTCAGGGAGTCTTCCCTGATTAATGAACCAGTCTTTGTAATCTATACTTATAAGCTCATTCATCGTCTGCTTTTTAGGAAGTCTTCAGCCATGGTGGATAGTTCTCCACTGCCTCTGATTTCCACTTTAGCTTCTTCCTTCTCACGTAGTTTTTCCACCACCTCTAGAAGTGCTAAGTAATTTTTCATGGTTTCTTGTATGAACTTACCCTGTGCCTCGATGGAAGCTATCACCATAGGAAGCATTCCTCCTTTGGCTGTAGGTTTCCATTCAATCCTGTCTTTTAGTTCATGCAGGGGATTTGCATCCACATAAGCTTTCCATGATGTGAGCTGTTGTTCAGCCCATTCAAGCTCTGTATTAATGTATGTAGTTTTCTTAATAATCTTCGCCATCTTCTTCTTTTAGAATATTCTCCAGATTCATCCCCTCCTTTATAATCTGATCAATTTCGCTCTCATCTGTGTGAGGAACGTCCATGTCAAGCTCTGATTTATACTTCTCAAGAGCAAACAGTATCTCTTTATCACTAAGTCCCCACACATCCCCATATTCATCTAGCGCAGTGGCTATGTGTCTACCCATATTGTAGTTAGGGTAGGATATATGTAATTGCTGGAAAAGTGCAAGCACTCTGTAATAATCGTTGGGTCTTCCCATATCTGTCATTTAGAGCAAGATCCCTGAGCTCGCTGCTGTAAACTTGGTGAGGCTGGGCTGAATCACAGAACTGAGAAGTTTCTCAATCTCGTCATTAGCCAGTTTTTTCACCTCTGGGCTTACTTCAGGTGTAGCAATCAAGGCTGCTAATTTTTCAATAACTATCCACGCTTCTACTACTGGATTCATATTAATTGGTTTAAGTCTTCGTCTGATAAATCTTTGTTGTCGTCAGGATGTTCTAACTCTATGTCTATTTCAAACTCATCCTCTGGATTGACATTCATGTATTCCTCACGAATGGCTACAGCTATATTATCCTGCACTTCATCAGGGACACCCACTATGTCAACATAGTCTGCTCCCTTTTCCCACGCATCGTGAAGAATGTCTAAAAACACCTTCAACGGAATCTTTTTGAAAATCACCTCGTTATTTTCCATCTTTTTTGATTTGCTCTTCTTGTTCTTGCGTAACCTCTGCCAGCCATTTCTCTAACGGACAGGCACATGAAAGACATTTGGTTTTAGCAGACAATGTGCATCCACAATGGGTGCAATGAGCGTCAAGACGGATGGTTTTGTAATTCTTTCTGTTAGCTGAGTGGAATTCACACTGCTTACAAATGCTTATTCTTTTATTGCTCGTCTCTAATATCGCTGTCTTCAACTTGTCTGGGGGGATGAGGTTGTTCCTCCACCCCTCGTAAATCTGTGAAAGCATACATTCTTGGTTTTAAATCTCTTATGCCATCCAAGGCTATCTGAAGCTTAAGCTCGTACGACTTCCTCTTCTGCTCTGTTAGGCTAACGTCCTCCAGCTTCTTTGTGAACAGGGCCACCTGGCTCTCGTATTTCTCCATTTGCCTTGTTGCCTTCCCGTCATTGAAGAAGAACTTCCCAAACCCACTGATCTCCAAGCTCTTATGTTTCGTCAACGCTTGGTTGGCCTCTTGAAACTGATGGTTAATGACAGCCTCAATGGTCTTCTCACTAATGAGCATCTTGGGAGCCAGCTTCCTAATAATCCAGTCTTTGACAGACAGGCTTACGGGCTTATTGTCCGTGAACAAGTCTGATTTCAAGGGTGACGTCATTTTCAAAGTTTAATACTATCTTGGGGTTCACCTTCACCTTTGTCCCATCCTTCACCAAAACCCCCATCTTCTTCAGCCTGGAAATGATGTTATTTATGGACGGATTGGTGGTGCCATAGGTGTCACAGAAATCCTTCCTTATATTAGCATAGGAGATGTTTCCCCTAATAGCTGTAAAAGCAAGAAGCTGCACTTCCCTTTGTGTCAACCTAAGATCATTCACTGCAGAAAGAATAGTATAATACCTTTCAGCTACCTTATAGCTGTCAGCTTCTTCTTTCTTCAGTTTTTGTAATATCACCGTCATATAGTTGTTACAAAGATAGGAAGTAATTCTAACATATTCAAATACAATCTTTTAACCTATTGCTATATTATGCTATTTTTTCCACCACATCTTCCCCATTCATTGACTTACTGTCTGTAGGAAGCATATATTCCTAACCCACCCTCCACCCCAAAGGTACAACCTCCTCCATATAACCACCAAATTTATTTTTTTGTAAACCTATACCTTTACAATATGTAAACTAATGTCAAGCTACCCCTTTACTTTCATCCCCCCCTAATTTGTTCCACGTGAAAAATCCCCCCTGTCCATGAGGGGGGAGGGTACTCCATACCAAGGACCCGGGGGCAGAGTGCGCGTGGGAGCCACCCCCCGTGCATTAACTAACAAGGAGACACCTTGTAAAAAACTGTCGAATTATTATGGCACAAGAACTACGTGTTAAATCAGGCGTTTGGTCAGCAAAAGGTAACTTCACTGCAAAGACAGCTTATGGCAAAAGTTTCTTCATCCACAAGAACCAAATGGCAGAGTTAGGCTATGCACCTAACGATACTGTTAAGTTCCCATTCTATGCTGTTGTTGACAGCACAATGATTGGTCAGCTTGACCAAGATGGTAATCCTGCAATTGGTGAAGACGGTAAGCCAGTACAAGTTGCTCGTGAAAGCGCATTGAGCGTGTTCGCTAACTTGGAAGAACTACAAGCTTGTGCAATTGAAGAGCGTACTATTGGTGCAGACATTGAGATTGCTGTTCAACAGCACGTTCGTGCAAAGGTGAGCACAGCCAACCTCAGCGAGCAAGCACTTGATAGCATCCTTGCTAATTCATTAGTGTAACATTATTAGGAAGTGTTCTCTTAATTGAGAGCACTTCCTTCTCTTCCTTATATATAAGGGTGGGAAATGATGAATCATTGCAAGGGGTGGGTACATAAGTGATTGATTTTCTGTGAGTTAGAGAGATGGTGTGTAACCCATTAGGGGTTATAGGGGTCTTTACATAGATACACTGATTGTGTAGTCTAGAACAATAATATAGCATTAACACAAACATTTATACATATGAAGATAGTAATAACATTCATTCTACTTATAACATTGCTTATAGGGGGATGTACAATTAGTTCTTGTCCTGGGACATCAGGATATCAAATGTCAATAGACTGTGATTCTATTCGTATATATGATGGGAATAGGTATGTTGGCTCATTAGCTTGTTCAGCTGTTCCTGCATTAGATAGTCTTATTATAGAGGACAATAGATAACACATTATTAATCAATCATTTAAAATAATTTGACATGTTTACGCCACAACAAGCAGTTAGACTTACATCTTGGTTTCATGTAATGGAGCGTGAAGTAAATCCTGATAAGGAGGATGTAAACCTTCTTAGGCAGATTGCAGAGCTTCTAAAGGATGCAGAAGGTTCTGAGGGACCAGACTATGTTACATATAAAGAATATTATAAGCATTTAACAGAGGTTGAGATTCCTCAGCTAGAAAAGACTTATATATAAAGATATTAATGGCAAGCAAGTACACGGGGATGCATTTCTATGCTGTTCCCTCTTTTTTCTTATTAATTCATCAATTAAATACAAATCGTATGAAGCACATTCTTCGTATTCTACTCATGGTAGTAGCGTTCATCATTATTGTCCCATTCATGGCTATATATTGCCTGTGGGAGTTTGATTTCAGTCCTGTACGTCAGTTATACAGAGACTTTGCAGAAACAATGGGTTATCCATTTAGGGCTCTCTTCAAGAAAAAGAAGAACAGGAGCTCTTCAACAATTTTGTTTGTTACAGCAGCTATTGCTATATTTATGTTGCAAAGTTGCAGGACAACAGGCTATGGCTGTAAAGGTAGAATGACTTGGGAACAGGTTGTTCGTAAAGCTAATAGGCCTTAAATAGTTTATTCATCCCTTCAATACAAATCAAATGAAAAGATTAACATTCACGCCCACAGAGTTCAAGCTATTTCAAAAGCTTGCCAATCACATGCAAATCATATTTATGTACACAGTGTCTCACGGTCTTGTTATCGTTGAGGCTAGTGCATATGAACTCGAAGGGTTGGGTTACTAGTTGTAGCTCTGGAGCAGTCCTGAAATATGGACTGTTCCTTTTTTTATGTACGTAAATTGGAAATATATTGCTCATTTAGATGTTTTCGTTGTAATTTTATACGCCAAAACATACAAAAGAGAAATATATTGCTTATTTGCATGTAAAAACGTATAATGTCCGTTAAAATGCACATTATAGCTCATTTTTGTCCGTTATAAAGGACATTATAGCTCATATGTGAGCGATAAATGGGTTTTGGTAAGGCATAAATGAGCGATAAACGGCCAAATCAGGAACTAAAACACGTCCAAACACGGAAGCAGTGCATGAAGTTTTTGGTAAAATTCATGCAGATTATTAACACAACATATTATAAATCAATTAGTTATGGCAAAAGAGACAACAATAGATTGGATAAAAAGGGAGATGGAGAAGTTCGGTGAACGTTCTCACCTATTATTAGACTGGGAAAGCTTTGACATCATCATTGAGGATGCAAGAGAAATGGAGAAAGAGCAGATAATGCAATCACACATAGATGGTTTTGATCACATAGTAGCAGAGTTTAAGAAAAAAGAATACGCAGAAAAATACTACAACGAAACATATAAAAAACAATAATATGGTGGGAACAACTTTTAGAAAGCACATTGAGAGGTATGAAGCTGGTACATCTGGTGGCTCTTTATATCAGAGCTGGAAGGTGGTGGCTGATCTTGGACAAGGTATATACAGTTGTGTTCGTGTAGATAATACACAAGATCCAATGGGTGCTGCTAGTCCACAGAAACGCACATTCAAAGAGGCTGATATTAAGAAATACTTAGAAAATAAGAAATGATGTACTACACAGTGGAACTTGTGCTTAAGAGCTATATGCCTAAGCAGCTTGAAATTGGTATGTGGTTTATCACCAAGATAAATCCAGGTACTAGAAAAGAATATTCAGAGGTGTGGGCGATTGACAAACATCCTCGTGAGACATTAGAAGAGTTTGTTGTCAAGAATGGTGCACCTGTTGAGCCATATTTAATATATGATGAGCAGGTGGTAGCAGAACCACACGAGATTGGGTGGTGGGATGAGGGTGATCATATTGATGAACTCAGAGATATAGAGCTCGCTGATGTTAATTTTATCCTCACAGAATTTGATGGGTATGTGGATGTAGAGATAGATGAGTGGGACTTTGCCCATGAGGAAGAGTTAAATCCTATTTTATATGCTGACAAGATAACCATGTGCCTACCTGGACTGTACGATGATGAGGATGATGAAGAGGAAGATGATGATGAAGGTCCTTGGTTATGTGGTGCGTGTAATGGGTCAGGATATGGTGATACACCAGATGTAGCATGTCTTATATGCAATGGAGATGGTGAAATCTATCCTGTTGAAGAAGAGGATGAAGGTGATGAGGATGATGACAGTTAAACAACATTATATGGCAATTATAATATCTATTAGTGTAGCAGTGGTCTTATCCATCCTATGGATTAGAGGAATAGACTATATGAACACAAATCATCCTGATTACAAGGGTGAAGACTTCTTAAATTAAAGCATATGAAAATTAATCAGGGTCACGTTGCTATGGGTGCAGCATTTGCACTCCTTATTATTTGTTATTTCCAACAAAGAGAACTAGCTAAGCTACGAAATGAACCTAAAATTGAGTTTTACACAGGTGGTGACATTCAAAGAGGGAAAATCATTGATTCTCTTATTAATTTAGCAGATTCATTAGAAACAGAGAACTATCCTTGTCAGATAGAATTAAACCGCTTTAAAGTGGCATTTGAGCTATTTGCTAAGCGCTATCCAAAGGAAGCTTCTATGTATAATGATATTATTTCTAACGAAACTGAATAACATGGTACTAGAAAACATTTCTTACGAACGATTACAAGAAATCGAGCAAGAACGAGAAATCACACAACAAGATCCTAAATTTCAATCTTGGATGCACCAGCTTAACGTTGGTAGGTTGTATGTAAACAGAGATGGTATTGTGAAAGCAAACCAAATGATGGAAAACTGGACAATGAATTCATTAAACAAAACGCATTAATATGGGAATGGATGTATGTGGCAAAGGTAATCCTGATGCCTATTTCAGAGCTAATTGTTGGTCTTGGAGGCCAATACATGCTCTATGTGAAACTGTTATTGATAGTAATGGTCTCAATTTCAATACACAGTATTGGGGATCAAATGATGGCAGAGGCTTAGAAACGCAAGAGGATTGCAATAAACTAGCTGATGCATTAGAAGCTCATTTAAAGAATACAGAGCTCACAGAGGAGAATGATAGAATCTTTTTGTGTTTAGGTTCTTGGTCTACTGCTGATGGTAGATTTCTTTATGAAGAGGAAGAACTTAACAAAACCTATCCTATTGGAACAGTGCTATCAGGTGCTGTTGTTATGAAGGATGGCACAATTGCTTATTCAACTCATTCTGCATCATTAGATCACATTAAAGAATTTATAAGCTTCCTTCGTACATGCGAAGGGTTTGAAATCTGGTAACCAATTAAATCAAAATAAAAATTAAAGCACATGTCAAGGAAAACAATCTTCACAGAAGCACAAATCAAAGAAATGAAAGAGGTGATTCGTACAGGAGAACCTATTACAATGCTAGCAGAAAGATTAGCTCCAACGTACAATGTAACAGAGAATAAGTTACGTAGTAAATTGTACAGTGTGGCTAAACGCACAAAAAAGATTGCTGATTGGGCTGGTCCAAAGCAACGTAGAACAAAAATAGAGAACACTCCTGCACCTCCTACACAGGTGATGGGTAAGAAAGTGGTGATGTACAATGACCATATTCGTATTTATTTCTAATCACATATAAAGCATACACACTATGGCAGCAACCCTCGTTTACCGCTCCTCATGGAGCCCAATAAGACCATTAGTTTATTCTGATGATTGTGACAATCCAAATGTCAACAAACTCATAGAAGCCATATTCAGGCGTAAGAAAACTGATAGGTTAATCTTAGAGAATAACAAGATGTATTATTGTCCTTCGGATGATTACAAAAAAGTTGTTCGCTTGCGTAAATTTAAGTAAATTTGAGCCCACCTCACATCAGGGGTGGGCCTCTTTAAAATTAATCAAATGCCAGAAAAAAAAGATGTAAAAGAAACAGCACGCCTCACTATTATATGTAATAATAAGGAACAGTGTACAGTGAAGACAAAGGGTGATATGAATGAAATGACAGCAGCTCTTGCTTGTTTAATGGATACTAATCATGAGGATAATAAATTTCGTGAGATGATGGCAATAGCCATTCAGCTGATTATCACTGAACATGAGATGAAAGAGAAAAAGGCTGCAAAAAAGAAAAGTAATCCAAAACAAATGGACGGGGTTAAAAGCAAAGAGCCATTTGTAAAGACTAGAAAGAAAGCTGTTAAAAAGAAATAATATGCCAGACATAACAATGTGCGAAGGCAAAGATTGTCCTCTGAAGGAAACCTGTTATAGATATACAGCCGTTCCTAATGAATACAGACAATCCTACTTCGTGAATCCTCCATATGATGATGAGAAGAAAGAATGCACTCACTATTGGAAAACAGATGACTAATGGACAAGGTAATTATCTATGACATAGAAACGCTTAAAGAATATTTCTTGGTCGTGTGTCTTATTCCTCAAGAACCATACAGAGTGTTCAGAGTGAATAAAGACCAGAACGGTTTAGATGCATTCATTAACTTCACAGAGCAGCACAGAGACTATTATTGGGTGGGCTACAATAACTTGCGCTTTGACTCTCAGGTGATAGAATGGGTGATACGCAGTCACCATGACTGGCATGAGCTTTCTAGTCTAGAAATTACAGCTAGAATCCATCAGAAGGCCACAGATGTTATTGATGATGCAAATCATGATGTATTCCCTGAATACAGAGAATATGACCTATCTCTCAAACAGATTGATCTTTTCAGAATACACCACTTTGACAACAAGAATAGACGCGTTAGTTTAAAGAGGTTGGAGTTTGAAATGGATCTTGAGAATATTGAAGAGATGCCTATTCCTCATGATAAGGTAGGATTCACGAACGATGATATCATTAAGACAACAGAATACTGTCTGAATGATGTATGGGCCACGTATCAGTTTTATCTAGTCACTATTGGTGACACTAATCATCCATTATACAAGGGAAACAACCAGATTGAGCTTAGACAAGATATTGAAGCTGAGTTTGGTATACCATGTCTTAACTATTCAGATAGTAAGATAGGTGATGAGATGATTAAGAAATACTACTGTCAAGAGAAGGGAATAGAATACAAAGAACTTCCCAAGAAAGGGTATTTCAGAAAGACTATTGCTGTAAAGAACTGTATAGCACCATATGTAGAGTTTCAAACCAAAGAGCTACAAGACTTCCTCAAGAAGATTAAGAGGTTGAACCTAGGCTTGCAGGATGACTTTAAAGAGGAGCTACATTTCTACAACAATGTCTATTCCTTTATGAAGGGTGGATTGCACACAGAGAATAGCCCAAAGATATTTGAGGCTGATGATGAGCATGAGATAATAGACTGGGACGTAAGTTCCTACTATCCAGCCATTATCATCAATAATGGGCGCTATCCACAACACTTGGGTAAAGAGTTTCTCAGAGGCTATCAAGCCATGTTTGAGAAACGATTGGAGCTCAAGCCTTTAGCTAAGAAGGATAAGAAGATTAAAGGTATTGTAGGAGCACTAAAGCTTGCTGTAAACTCAGTTTATGGTAAGAGCAGTGACATGCAAAACTGGATCTATGATAGACAGCTCACTATGTTCACCACTATTACAGGTGAACTCAGTCTTATGATGCTTATTGAGGCGTATGAACTAGCTGGTATACATGTTATATCTGCTAATACAGACGGTGTAACAATTATGATAAAGAAATGTTACATAGATAAGATGCATGAGATTAATGCCTGGTGGGCAGAGCTCACTAAATATGAGCTAGAACGCACTGACTATCAAAAGACTGTATTTTCCACAGTAAATGATTATCTTGCGATAAAAACAGATGGAGAAGTTAAGAAGAAAGGCGATTTTCTCACGGATTTCGAGCTTCATAAGAACAAATCAGGAAGAGTTATACCTTTGGCTCTTGAACAATATTTTCTTCATAATATACCTGTTGACACTACTATTAGGACTCATAGTAATATCTTTGACTTCTGCCTAAGGCAGAAAGCTAGCAAGGATTTCCATTATGAAGGCATAGATAGATCCACAGGTGAGAAGACTATATACAATAAGCTGATTCGTTATTACATCTCAAATACAGGAGAAAAGCTTTTAAAGGTTAAGAATGAGGACAGTCAGAGTGGTGCTGCAGCTGTTTCCCAAGTGGAAGCTGGTGAGTGGCTGGCCACAGTGTGCAATAACCTGAGCAAAGACCATCCTCTGGATAACATCAATTATGATTATTACATCGAGCGTGCTGAGAAAATAATCTACAAGATTAGTTCTGAAGGCAGGAAACGCAAGGTGGTGGTAAATCCTAACCAACTAAGTTTATTCTAGTATGAACATCAAAAAAGGAGACAAGTTCAAGGACTACATTGGTACTCCTTGTTTTATTAGTTATATCAAAGGGGACATTGTTAAGCTGTCTTTCATTGAAGAGCGTCCACACGTTGAGGTGTGGGATAAAACTGAATTCCTAGAGCAGATAAAGCTCAACAGATTCTTTCCACAGCCTAAGGTGACCATCAATAGAACCAATATACAAACGCATTTAATTGAGTATCAACTCAATATGATTGGTAAAACTATTGAAGAAGCTCAACAACTAGAAGATTGGTATCATCAATGGACCATGACTAGTAAACAGCACGAACTATTTAAGTCTTATGCAATTCCTCTCCTGAGGAAGGTATTTAAATTCAACAAAGGCAAGGCTGAGCAAACATTCCAGTGGTTCGATCTGGGATATGGCCTTCGCATAAAAGACTAACCCATGTTATTTATTATCATCCCTATTGCGCTAATATCTAGCGCCTGGCTATGCTATGAGATGCATAGAGCACCTCTCATCAAAGACAAAGAAGAAATAGATGACCCAACAACTACATGTTGGCACGATGATGATCATTACCCAAATGAAACATTTTAAAATCAACAATTTATGGGAGCACAATCATTTACAGTGAGAAGCAAAGGAAGATCTGCAGAAGAAGCATATAGAAGAGCAGTAGAAGATGCTGATGATGAATATGGACATCAACAAGGATATAGTGGTGCCATTAATGCTACACCAGGATTTAGAGACGCTACTAAAAATTATATGTCAAGTGGCCTTCCTAAGTATAACTTCATAGAGAAGCGCTTAGACGAGCTCACTAAACATCAAGGTGCTGAATGCATATGTATCAGAGAACCAAAGCTTAATACTAACAAGATTAAGACACAGGTGGATCATATTGTAACACCTGGCACCAAGAAATGGATACTTAAATATGTAGTGTACAACAGTGAAGATCAAATGATTGCTTCATGCACTACGAAAGGTGAAGCTGTTAAGAAAGCAAGAGATTACACCGAAAAACACCAACGCACCACAAACATTGTGATGGAAAAGTGCCTTGATAAAGGTAACAAGTTAGTGGCAAAAATCACATACAAAAAATCATCAAATGAACAAGAAGGCGAATGGGAATTTTATGGATGGGCAAGTTGCTAATTTTTCTGAAGATTTTGAGCGGGAATACCTGAAAGAATCCGTATATTTGCAGGCTGACCTAATTAGAACACAGGAAGATATCATGCAGGAAATTATAGAGGAAGAGAATAGACTTCCTGCACGGATTACAGTGATTTATCAGACAAAACACCCCCAACCAGATGAACTTAAAGATAACGCCCTACCATTTTGAAGAGCTCATTAAGAAGAGCTATTCCTTGGACGTTATTTATCTTCTAAAGTTGATAGAGCTGCAGATGGATGTTCAGCCTCTCTGCGAAAGAAGCATGAAGATTGCTGCGCTCTATCAAACTTTAATTAGAAAGGGACTCATATCCACTAGTGATGAGAAGATAACGACGGAAGGAAAAGAGCTCCTCAAGTTTATAGAAAGTAAAGAAGAAACAAAGATTGTTAAGCGTAAGCCTGCCACTACAGAGTTTGAAGAGTGGTGGAAAGCATATCCAGGCACTGATACATTTGCCCATAAGGGTAAGAAGTTTACAGGAAACAGAGGTCTTAGACAGAACAAAGATGAATGTAGACTCAGGTTTGATAAGATTCTTCTTGAGGGAGAATATACAGCAGCTCAAATGATAGAAGCGCTGAATTTTGACGTCCTTCAGAAGAAAGAGAACTCTGTCAAGACTGGCACAAACAGACTCAGCTTCATGCAGAATAGTTTCACCTATTTGAATCAACGAAGCTTTGAGCCATTTATTGAACTAATTAAAGAGGGTGGTAAGGTTGAAGAAACTGATAAACCCGTTGGAGGAACTGACATATGACACAACAAGAGAAAGCAAAACATTTAGTTAGCTTACACTCACTCACTATCCTCAGTAAAATAGGTCATAAGTTACCTATGGATGAGGTGAAAGAAATTGCTAAAGCAGCTGCATTAATAGCAGTAGATGAAATATTAGCCGCTCTAAAGTGGTGCATTGGTGATAGCCAAGTGGAGTATTGGCAAGAAGTTAAAAAAGAAATAGAAGCATTATGAAAACAGCTATGCAAGAATTAATTGAGTTGATTAATACAAGACATTATCTTAGCAATTTTGTTATTAGAGATAAGGCAATAAAATTACTTGAAAAAGAAAAAGAGCAAATAATAAAAACAGCAAGTGATGTAGATAGTGCTAATTTTTGGGCAGAATATGAAGGATTTGAAGAATACTACAACCAAACCTATAACCAAAACAAATAACCTATGAGCTTTGAACTATTAAAACACGAGGTTGAGCTTGGCTTGACAGGGAGGAATAATGGGATACCTATGGGTTTTGATAGACTTAATAGGTACATTGGTATCCGTAAGAGCATGTACTTTCTTGTGGGTGGCTTAACAGGTTCTGGTAAGACATCCTTCATAGATGATGCATTTGTTTTGAATCCATTTGACTGGTATATCATGCAGAAAGCCCCAAATATTAAGCTACGCATCATATATCGTTCAATGGAGCGCTCTCGTACATACAAACTAGCTAAATGGGTCTCTAGAAAAATCTTTCTAGATCATGCTATGATTGTTCCTGTTAGTAAGTTGCTTGGTTGGAATGAGAAGATGACCAAGGATGAGCACGATCTGTTCTTGATGTATGAGGATTACATGAATCAGATGAATGATGTCATCACTATTATTGATGGTCCAGAGAATGCTGTGGGTGTAGCCAAAGAATTAAAGGCGCACGCTTTGCAAAATGGGCGCATTGAACAAGTGGATGAATTTAACAAGCGCTATTTCCCTAACAATGATAACGAGATAACCATTGTTATCATTGACCACATTGGTCTATTGAAGACCACAAAGGACCAGACTACCAAGAAGCAGGCTATTGATAAAATGTCAGATGAGCTCAGATATGCTCGTGACTTTTATGGGTATACGCCTGTTGTTGTGAGTCAGTTCAACCGTGACATTAGCAATCCTATCAGGATAAAGAACGGTGATGTTGAACCTCAGCTAGAAGACTTTGCAGAGAGTTCACAGACACAGAACGATGCTGATGTTGTATTAGCTCTATTTGATCCTATGCGTTACAAGGTGGCTGACCCTAGTGGTTATGCTCTTGATAAGCTAAAGGATGAATTTGGAGCCAAGTATTTCAGAAACCTTAGGCTAATTAAGAATAGCTATGGAGAAGATGATGTGCGTATTGGTTTAGGCTTTATGGGCCAGATTGGTATGTTCAAAGAACTGAAGAAGCGTAAAGACATGACTGATTCAGATTATGAGTCTGTAATAAACAAGACGTTCTTCTTAGGAAAATAGATATGAAAACGATAATAATAACAATCATTGTATGGGAAATAGTAAGAAGAGTAGTAGGAAGATTAATCCTAAAGTACATGAATGGAAGATGAAAATAGCTTTCTTCACCATTGGGATAATAGCCTATATAGGACTTTTTATCATGGGAGTCATACAAAAAGTGGCAGATTTAGTAAATAAAAGTATAAACAAATAACTATGATGAGTATTAAAACCTTCTCTACAGTTCCCTGTAAGGAAGAAACATTTTGGCAGATTATTCTATTACCAACTATAACAATACTCAGGAGCCCTGATATTAATAACAGATACACTGTTGTTAATCTAGAGTGGCTTTTCTGGAGTATGTCAATCTTTTTCAATGACAAGACAAGAGTATCTAACGATAAGGAAGAACAATCCTACTATACTGATATATGATAGGTACAGAGAAAGACATGATCCTGCTAAACACGGCAGGCTCATGTCTGCTCAAGAGATGCTTACATTTCTAGCTATGTGGCGCAATCCTCGTGATATACTAGATGGTATAATAGAGGAATTGGACGCAAAGTATGAAGTGGTTGAGCTATTAGATAAGCATGGACATATTATAAAACTACTATGACATTAAGAGATAAACGACAGCAGGAATTTGCTGATGCTTGGATAAATGCTGGTAAGTTTGGTATTCTCAACCTGTGTCCCAGGTTTGGTAAAATATATACCACCATCAACATTTTAGAAAAGCTGAAGCCTAAAAGCATACTTATTACCTATCCAGACAATAAAATCAAGGAATCATGGCAAACAGACTTTGAAGCACGTGGTTATCTTAGTAGCTTCATTACGTACACCACTCACTTATCGTTACATAAGTATGCAGAAGAAGCATATGATATGGTGATAATTGATGAGATACATCTACTATCTGATAATCAATTGTTTGCAACCAAAGACCTCATTAAGAACAATGATGTTGTGTTAGGACTAACAGGCACATTGTCTAGCTGGACAGAGAAAACACTCTGTGAGCATTTAGACTTATGTGTTGTAGCTACATACACAATTGAGCAGGCTATTAAGGAAGGTGTTATTGTGGACTATGAAATCACGGTGGTAAAGGTTCCTCTAGATAACAAGCGTGTGAATGATTACAAAGGTAAGAAGAGAACAGAGAAAGCTCAGTTTGAAGCTTATGGTTGGGTGATTAACAGCTTGGAGAGGGAAGGTAAATCCACCATGTTCTTGAGACTCGCAAGGATGCGCATTATTCAGAATAGCATTGCAAAGCTAAACAAGACTAGAGAGCTACTTAAGAAACATAAAGAGGAACGCGTACTAGTGTTCTGTGGTGTCACTAAGATAGCTGATGAGCTAGGCATTCCTTCCTATCACAGTAAAAAGACAGAGAAGGATATATTTGATAACTTTGCATCAGGAGAAGGTAATCATTTGGCTGTGGTGAAGATAGGTAACACAGGTGTTACGTACAAACCACTCAACCGTGTAATTATCAACTATTTTGATAGCAATGGTGAAAACCTAGCACAAAAGATTAACAGATGTATGGCTATGGAATATAATAATCCAGACAAGAAAGCCCAAATATACATTGTGTGTTCTACAGAAGATGTAGAAGCAAGTTGGCTAAAAAAAGCTCTAGAATTCTTTGATAAAAGCAAGATAAAATTTGCTTAATTAACATAGATTTCTTATCTTTACAGACATTAAATCACAAACTAAATTAAAGCACAATGTCAAGTAAACTCATTGGAATTGTGGGTCCTACAGGTACAGGTAAGTCTACCTCTATCAAGCATTTGGACCCAAAAGAAACGTACATTATTAACGTAGCGAAAAAAGAACTTCCGTTCAAAGGTGCAGACAAACTGTACAACACAGAGAAAAACAACTACATAGAAGTTGATGATGCACCAAAAATAACGAGAGGTCTGCGTAAAATCTCAGAAGAGTATCCTCACATTAAGAACATAGTGATTGAGGACAGCAATTACATCATGGGATTCAACCTTATGGAGAAAGCCACAGAGACAGGATTTACAAAGTTCACACTCATGGCTAGAGATATGGTGGATCTATTCAGAACTGCACGCAAATTGCGTGATGATTTAAAAGTGTTCTATTTCACCCATCCTGAAACAGTAGAAGATGGTGGGGAGATTATAGGATATAAGATTAAGACCGCAGGTAAGATGATTGATAGTCAGATTGGACTAGAAGGTTTGCTCACTATTTGTTTGTATACACATGTAGAGGAAACCAAAGATGGTACATCAAACTATTATTTCGTAACCAACAAGTTTAGAAAGTATCCTGCCAAGAGCCCAGATGGTATGTTCACCGAAATCAAGGTGCCAAACAACCTGAAGCTTGTATCAGATACAATAGACGAGTATTATAAATAAAGCACATATTAATTAACAATCAAAATTCAAAGCAATGATTCAAGGCGATCAAAGAGAACAGAAACAGGTACAAGAGTTTGCAAAAAAGGTAGGATTATTTGAGGCTGAAGTAGTAGCCATTAATCCCACAGCAGAAGAGTACAAGGAAGCATTAGACATAGAGCTTCCTGCAGAAAGTAAGGCCACAGAATATCTTGGCAAGAGCAGAGATGGTAATACGTATTTACGTGTTGACGTTTGGCTTAAAGATGTAAAGAGTGGTGACAAATTTAAAACTACGTTCTTCCTAGAGGATAAAGAGCGTGAGAATAAGGATGGCAGCAAGAAACAATATATCAATAACATTGGTAGATGTGCTTGGGCTGATGATGCAAACAACTTGGCTGATTGGTTTGCTAAACGTGACTATCGTGTAGCATATGTAGGAGAAGAAGAACTTTATGAATTCTTGCGCACCTGGTTAGGTAAGCTTGACTTCATGAAGGAAGACTCTGTTCTACAGGCTGATTGGAAGAAGTTGATGAAAGGTAATGTTAGTGAGTTGAAGAGTCAGGTGGATGGTGCTTATTGCACAAACATCGGTGCTCTTGCCACTGTTATTATGAAAGAGAAAGATGGTGAAAGCAAAGAGTATCAGGGCGTGTATAACAAGGCATTCTTGCCAGCTTATGCTCTGAAGAACTTCCGCCTCATCAACTATAATGATGCAACAGTACAGAGTGCACTTCGTGGTAAGAAGTTGAAAGACTTAAAACCACACGAGCGTTTTGTAATTAACGTGACAGGTGAGTATGGCTGTCGTGATTTCTATGTTCTCCGTGATCTAAAGGAGTATAACGCAGAAGATAACCTTGTGGCATCTGATGCAGTGCTCTCTGATGACGGTGATGATTTTTAAATTTCCCTCCTCCAATCATAGCCCTCGTTAGAGAAATCTAATGGGGGCTTAATTTTTTATTCTATGATAACAATCCCAGTAAGTGTAGGTGAGTTGATAGACAAATACACCATCCTACAAATAAAAAGAAACAAGGTGGGCCCTGATAAGCTCTCAAAGGTTCAACATGAGATAGAATCTCTCACTTCTTTAGTGGGTCCATTCATCATGATTGATAGCATAAGTAGCCTATATGAGGATTTGATAGGCGTAAACACTCAATTATGGGATGTGGAGGATGAACTTAGGAAGCTAGAGAAAGACAAATCATTTGGTGATAAGTTTATCGAGCTAGCCAGAGCTGTCTATTTTCTAAATGACAAGCGCTTTGAGACTAAGAATAAGATAAACATACTTACCAATTCAGATATTCAAGAAGTAAAACAGTATATTGACTACAAATGATTCAAGGAGATATCAAAGTGAGGCTCACACCTCAAGCTATTCTTCAGAAGATATCAGAGTATGACATATTTAGATTCTACATGCCAGACAAGTCTTGGAAGATTAACCAAGCTACGCTTTCACCATTCAGACAGGAGAGCAACCCATCCTTTATAATAGGCAATAAGAGGGGCTTTCTATCATTCATAGACTTTGGGGACACTTCTAAACGTGGAGATTGCTTTACGTTTGTAAAGATGTTGTTCAACCTGAGCACTATTGATGATGTCTTGAGGATGATAGACAAGGATTTTGGACTGGGATTCCTCCCAGGAACTTCTACAGAACGATATAAATCTATTCAGAAGGAATACAAACAACCAGAAGATCTAGGTAAGCGCTATTCTTTGATTCAGGTGGTTACACGCAGGTTCACACAAGAGGAACTTGACTATTGGAACCAATACTATCAAAGCTTGGACGATCTTAGAGCTAACAATGTTTATTCCATCAAGAAGCTCTATCTAAACAGGAAGCTGTTTCCTCTTAAAGAAACTGACCTCAGGTTTGGATATCTCTATGATGGCCACTGGAAGATATATCGTCCTTTTGGAGACAAGAAAAGCAAATGGGTGCCCAATAATGTTCCTATCACCGCTATGGATGGTAAAGAAGACATCACTAATTGTTCTGTAGCTTTCATAAACAAGAGCAAGAAGGATTATATGGTGATGAAAAAGGTTTTTCCATGCTGCTGTGCTGTTCAGAATGAGGGTGTAGCATGCTTCTCTGATGGGAATGTAGAATATCTAAAAGCCAACTCTGATAGACAAATCCTTTCTTTTGATGCAGATGAGGTGGGTGTTAAGAATAGTCAAATGATAACAAAGCTGTTTGATTTTGAGTATGCTAACGTCCCACGTAAGTATTTGTCAGAAGGTATTAAGGATTGGGCTGATTTAGCAAAAGAGCACGGCATACAAGTAATTGAAAACTATTTAAAACAGAAACAACTTTTATAAATTAAAAACACATGGAAACAAAAAAGTCCTACGTTGCAGCAAAAGATATTTTGTTGACAGCAGAAATTCCACAAGAAACAAAGACATATAAGCCTATTAGCCATCAGCAGCTAATCGATCTCACTCTAGAAAGCATACATCACGCAGGGTTTGAGTTAGATAAAGAAACATACAGCGCTGCTAGAGAAGGTAATGTAGCTAATGGTAGATATACAATCACTAATGTAGCAGATAGCGAGATGCAATTACAGATTGGCTGGCAGAATAGCTATGATAAGAGCATGAGCTTGAAGTTTGCTATTGGTACACGCATATTCATTTGTTCTAATGGTTGTGTATCAGGTGATTATGGTGCATTTAGAAAGAAGCATGTAGGAGAGATTCAAACATTCACTCCTACCGCTATTACAGAATATATCAAGCAAGCTGGTGATGCATTCCAGAAGATGCAATCAGACCGTGAGAACATGAAAGCTATTGAACTCACAAAACGTACAACAGCTGAGCTTATTGGTAGAATGATTATCGAGGAGAATATCATTGAGAGCACACAACTTAACATCATCAGAGGTCAGATAGAGAATCCATCTTTTGATTATGGTGCACCAGGTAGCTTGTGGGAGCTTTATCAGCACACTACTTATGCTATGAAGGAAGTACATCCCTCCCTTTGGATGAGAAATCATATCAACGCCCATACGTTCTTTGTGAATGAATCAGGCATTATGGTAGCTCCTACAGAGATTCAGGCTGTGCCTACAATCATGCAACTTGAACAATTAGAACTATTTTAATATGAAATGGGAGAAATTCGCTGACCAGTTCCATGAGAGCTGGCACATAAAGATGAAACCGTTTATTGAGAGCAATGAGTGTGATGCCATCTATGAGTTTCTCAAAAAGGAAGCAAAGAGGGGTAAGAAGATTGCCCCTCTTTCTTCTAATGTTTTCAGAGCATTTAAAGAAACATCACTAGATGATTTAAAAGTGGTTATGATAGGCATGTGTCCCTATCACACTATGAAGAATAGTGTGGCTGTAGCAGATGGTCTGCTTATGGGATGCTCTATCACAAATGCCCTGCAACCTTCATTAGAGCAGTTTTACGGTGCACTGGAGAGAGAACTACACAGTGGTCTCAATCTCAAATACATCAAAACGCCTGATGTTAGCTATCTAGCTAAGCAGGGAGTGCTAATGCTTAACGCTGCACTCACCACAGAAATTAACAAGGCAGGCTCACACATTGCTTTATGGGAACCGTTCACCAAATATCTATTTGAGCATGTGCTCGATACGTCTGGTGTTCCATTTATATTCCTAGGCAAAGATGCTGCTAAGTATGAACGTTATGTTCCACCATTCACATGGTCCTTCACCCTATCACACCCAGCTTCTGCAAGCTACAAGAATACAGATTGGGATACAGAGGGTGTGTTTGGTAAAGTGAGCCAGATTCTTAAAGAGAACAACAATTATCAAATCATGTGGCTATACGAAGAGCCACCGTTTTAAACCAACATTTATGGAAATTGATGTAACGCAATTACAGATAGGGGATGAGTTCCTCTACTCTATACAGGGAACTATTGCCAGGGCTAAAGTGATTAGACCCGTAGAACCAAAGAAAGTGCAACCAACGTATGGGACTCAGGGTAAAACCTTTTACAAATCAGTGAAATGTAAAGTGGCTATTAAAGAGACAACTTACACTCATACGTGGAATGGTAGAACAAACACATATACTAGAAAAGAATACAATGCGTCAGACAATTACACTGTTGAGAAGTTTATAGATCTCAATTACAGAAACATTTGGTTAATTAAAAGAGAAGACTAATGAGCACATTAAAAATTGGTAAACACCTTAACTTAGAAATAGGTGACTTTATTGTTATTGCTTGGGGCAATAGCTTAGATTATGGATGGTATTGTGGACAGGGTAGAGATAAATGCTCCTTGCAATATTATAGCCTATCAAGTCCTGGAGATTCGTTAAAGGAATTTGAACAATATGAAGCAGGAAATGAAACTGGTTGGAGGGTTGAAAAGTTTAAAAAACACGGATTCACTTCCAAATGTTTCTATAAGAGCTATCTGAACAGCTACTACGAAAACAGAATACTAAAGCCAGCTAATCCAGACGAGCTATTTACAAATCCAGAAAACATAGAAAAATACAACAAATCAAAAGAAGCACTAATCAGAATTAAATTCTTACAGAAATGATCTTAGAAAAACAAAAAGAAGCAATGATTCACCAGGAGGGTGAGTCGCAAGAGTCTATAGGTATGTCCCTTGACTTAGAATCAGCACAGGTGTTGATGCAAATGTTGAGTAAAAATTTGTATTCAGACGCTATTGGTTCTACTATCCGTGAGTGTGCATCAAATGCATTAGACTCACACCGCAGAGCTGGGATTGATAAACCCATTGTTGTTGCTCTGTGCAGGAATAAAGAAAGCAACTATGAGTTCTCTGTGGAGGATTTTGGTATTGGTCTTGATGCTGATGACGTAAAGAATATCATCAGTAAATATGGTAAGAGTACAAAGCGTAACAGCACTACAGAACTAGGCATGATGGGGCTAGGATTCAAAGCCCCGCTAGCGTATTCATCAAGCTTCTATTTTGTCTGTCGTAAGGATGGAACAGAACGCAAATATATGATGTACGAGGGTGAGGATGTCAACACTATTGACCTTTTATATGAAACACCCACAAATCAGCCTAATGGTGTCAAGGTGATTGTACCTATCAAATATTATGATAGGCACAGCTTTGAGAACAAGATTAAAGAGCAGCTGGCTTATTTTGAAAGTGTCTACTTTGATGTAGATAGTATTAATAATGACTTTGTAATTACACGCCATGAATTCTTCCAATTTTCGGAACTTGCTAGTAATAATTATATGCATCTGTGTCTGGATAATGTCTATTATCCTATTGACTTTGATAAACTGGGCATTGATACGCTCCGTCTTCCAGTGGCTCTTAGATTTAGTTTGACCGATGGTATATTTCCTACACCAAACAGGGAATCCATCAGATATACACAAGAGGCTAAGGCAGTAATTCTCAACAAGTTGAGAGATGCATCTAACTATTTCATTGAGAAATACAATGAGACAGTAAAGGAAACTACAGACTTGAAGAAGGTGATTGACTATTTCAATACAGACAGTCGCTATTTGAAGGTGGGTAAATCTAATTGGGATGTACATCCTTTGTCTAAGTTTGCTACAGTGGCAATAGCTGCGCCTAAACTCAAGGGAATCAACTTGCTAAGCATGGAACGTCTAGTTAAGATTCAGGATTATATCCTTGGAGAGTATGACGCTAAGTTCTATGTGAACAGCAAAACCATGAGAGACACCAAGCGCTACTATCAAACTACATCTATCAAGAAGCTTCCTCACACTGTGTATGTGTATTATGGAGATAAGGTTCCTGGTTTGAAGAAAGACTATATCAAGAGCTTACAACCTGATGCATATACAGATGCTTTGATTGTTAGGAAGGTTAAGGATTTTCCTTTCCGTCCTAAATTTGGTCGTAGTGATTATGATAATTATTACACCATATTACAGCTCAGTCAACATCCTAAAAGTGAGTGGAAACAAAGAATCGAGGAGTTTAAAACCATCGTCAAGAGTTATGCAGATAACTTTGTAAACATTGACACAATGGAGGTTCCTCAGGATTTTATTGATAGCAGAAAGAAGCAGCGTATTAGCACTGGTCAAATCAAGGGCACAGGTGTTGCTACAGGTCCTCGTAGGATTAAGCTAAAAGGTGAAATGATATGTAAACAAGCTACAGAACTAGAGCGCTGGGTAGATGGAAAAGACTGTAAGTGGGTGAGTACCACCTATGATATGGCCAAGTTCCATCAGAACAAGTTCATCCTTGTGTACGGTAAGCAGGAAGACATGGAGAAAATGGATAAATGGTTCAAGGCAACACGTGGAATGAATGTGGAACTAGCTATTCTTAGCGAACGTGAACTCAAGCTTGTAGAAAAAGTAGAATTACATAACTTAATACCTTTTAGTAAATTTATGGAAGGAAAGAATAAACCATTTGAACGTATAGCAACAGCATCTCTGATTGATAAGTTCTATGATGAACAAAGAAGCATATTTAATAATTCATCAGCGTTGCGATCTATCTCTACAGATCTTCAGAATAAGATTGATGCAATGGGTGAATACAGACGAAAGTATTTTAAGAATATGGATGATGATGTAAGAAACGCCATCATTGATCAAGCTAAAGAGATTGGTGCATTTGATCAAACAATCTATTCTGACTGTAAAGCTGTAATAAACATCTGTGAGAAGTTCCAATTTATAAACACTCTACTAGATAAGATTCCTTCTTATGAGGGTACATCAAGGAAAGTTATGATTCAAGCTCTTGTAGATTTACTAAAATATCACAAGCATAGAGTAGATTGGAAGAACTACAAAATACGTTTCAATGAAGACCTCCCTTTGGAGGAAACGCTAACAACGGAAACTGTTGAGGAATTAGTACAACAAGATTAAACAAGAAGGGGAGAAATCCCCTTCTTTTAAAACACATTAAAACAAAGCACATATGAGTATTTTCAGTTTAAACTGGTTCAAATCCAGAAAAGAACAAGAGATCGAAGATCTTAAGCATGAGATTAAGATGAAAGAATTACAAAGACAGCTAGAAAGGATGCAGAATCCCCCAGCTCCCGTGGTTACGAACTTTACCATGCCCCCATTTTGGGAATCACCTTCTCAGCCTACATTCACATCAAGTAGTACACACAGCACACTTGACCTAAAGCCCTACAAAAGCATAAAGCTGGTAAATGACATGCTCACTATTGTTCTGAATGATGGTTCTATCATCAGTAAGCCCGGTGCTACTAACGATGACTTTCAATACGCTCGTAAAGCAACCACAGAGGAACAACTCCTCAATCTTGTTGCTTGTCAGGAGGTAGTGGCTGAAAGAAAGAGAAATGAAGCAGAGGTGGCTAGAGCTAGAGCCATTAGACAAGGAATTGAAAAACTTGCACAGCTTGATGACTTCCGTATGGAAGGAGATTCTGTGTATATTGTAGGCATCAACCGCTCATTACCACAGCTATTGGTTGAAGAGTTCCTCGTGATAGCAAACAGAAATGGCTTTAATAGCTATGCTCTGGCTAATGATGATGAGTTCCAATCTCTCAAGCGCTTCTTTATGTGGTGTTGCTTGAATCCTAGAGCTGAAGTGGCAGACAAGCTATACAACTTCCTCAAGAAGAATAGCTTTAAAATCACCAAGCAGGGATTCTTTGCTGCACTCAGGAACGTAGTGACACTTCATGGATCTACAGAACTAGTTCAGTTTGTATCTAATGCATACAATAAGGTGAAAGCTGTATGGAAGAAGAACCCATCTGACTATTTGGTGTTCTTGAAAGATGGTCAATACGAAATGATAAACAAATCTATGTTTGAAGAACTAGAGACATGTACATATTGTGATGGTTCAGGAACTATTCCTTGTGATGATTATGATGAAGATGGTGAAGACAGTTGTGAGTGTCCAGAATGTGATGGGACTGGTACAGTGTACAAACATTGTGAAGAGCAATATGGTGAAAACCTAGGTAACTTAAAAGACCTCTATCTTGATCTTCCTAATAGAGCAGAGAATCGTTTCACAGATGCACATACACAAACTTTTGACATCCGTGTAGGTAGGGCTGTAAACATGGACCCTAAAGCATGTCGTTGGAATACAGACGATTGTGGTGCAGAAGGTCTTCATTTCACCTCTGATGAGATTCATTATGTAGGATGTGGTGACCAATCTGTATTGGTTCTTATTAATCCTATGAAGGTGGTGGGTATTGGCGAATCAAAGGGCAGATGCTGGGAATATCTCCCAATCATGACTGTTCCTCGTGATGAAGCTACTACCATTCTCCATGATTTAGACTTTGACACATTACAGCTGGATGACAGCTATGCTATTCGTGAGCTTGAAGATCTAACAGAGAAAGCAAAAGATGGTTTCGTAGCAGAGAGTAAGAAGCATGAATTCAACATGCCTCACATCTCTACAAGAGAAATAGAGAACATTGTAGCTTCTTTGGATGAAATGAAGAATGAGATAAGCAAGCGCATCGTCCCTCTTGATTAATATATTTGGAGAGTGTCACATTTTTTCATAGATTTGTGACACTCTCTTATTATAACTATATGACAATCAAGAAGAAACGTGGGTCCAGCAAACCAAAGGTTGCTAGGCCTAGAAATGCTGGCACTATGACAGAAAGCGCCTTTTGGTCCTTTATTCGTAGTGGTCTCAGACAGAAAAGCAGGTTTTGGAAACCTATAACAGAATGCAAAATGGAAGCCCGTAGGCCCTATAAAGGTCCTAATAAGAGGCAGAAATATGAATATTTGTGCAACAGCTGTAATAAATGGTTTCAGGAAAAGAAAATTAACGTGGATCATATTTGCCCAGCAGGAAGCCTTAATTGTGCACAAGACCTCCCAGGATTTGTGGAGCGCTTGTTCTGTGAGAAGGAACATCTGCAGGTGTTATGTGAATCATGCCATAATGTTAAAACCCAAAATGAAAAGAATGGAAAAGCAAAATGAAGAGGTTA
>Ga0208719_1000003_pt1 | contig 90207 bp, 83 predicted proteins | sample LakMenEpi30Jul09_FD_150747 | JGI IMG/M metagenome (GOLD analysis project Ga0208719, IMG submission 150747) | Freshwater microbial communities from Lake Mendota, WI - 30JUL2009 deep hole epilimnion (SPAdes) | ecosystem: Environmental > Aquatic > Freshwater > Lake > Epilimnion/Euphotic zone ... | reverse complement strand
GACGATGTCAGGCAAGCTCGCCTGGCCGTACTGGTCGCTCACGATGAGGGCGAAGTACAGCGTTGCGGGAGCAGCGCTCACGTTCGGCGTCGTGAATGTGGGGCTGGCGGCGAAGGCGTTGGAGAGGGTCACCTTGTAGGGATCTGTTCCCGACAAGGGGTTTCCGTTCTGATCCACCTGCTGCCAGCTGTACCCGCCAATTGAATGACCGTCAGGGTCGGTACCCGAGCCCGACAACGACGCTGCAACGCCACGACGCTTGTCCTGATCGGGGCCAGCATTGGCCACCGGCGGCGTGTTGGCGGTGAAGGTTGACGTGACGAGCAGCGTGACCGGATCAAAGCCGTCGGACACTGTCAGCTTGAAATACAGGCTGTAGGCCACATTGCTGATGGGCGGGTTGATCGACGGGTTGGCGATGTTGGCGTTGGACAGGGTGACCCGGGAGGGGTCGTTGGAAGCAAGCGGGTCGCCATTGGCGTCCACCTGCACCCACGCCCAGCTCAACGTCTGGTTGTCACCGTTGATGACGTCGAGATCGCTTGCGGAACCGTTGAGTGTGAGTGGCAGACCTGACACCCCGTTCTGGGTGGCCGGAGCGCTGATCACCGGGGGGTTGTTGCCACGGAACGTGATGGTGAATGTCGCCTCGGCGTCACCGCCAACAAGTCCGTCAGAAACCACGGCCTTCAAGTACAACGTGGATGCCTGCGACCGGTTGGGCCCGGCGAACGACACCGTCGCCGTGTTCGTCGCTGACAGCGACACCCGCAACGGATCGTCCGGGGCGAGTTCAACACCCTGGGCGTCCACCTGACGCCAGGCGTAGGTCACCGGACGACCTTCGGGGTCAGTGGCCGTGGCGTCGATCGACGCCGAACCCCGGTTCTGAACCTCAGCAAGCGTCTGGTTCAGTCCGCCAGGCAGTGTGGGCGGCAGGTTCGGGCCGATGTTCACTTCGACGTCGCCGACGGCGGTGCCGTTGGAAACCCCATCGGATACCGTCACCTTGAAGTAGCGGGTTGCCGAATCCGAGGTGTCCGGCGAGTTGAACGTCACGACCGCCTGATCAGTGGCCGAAAGTGCCACACGAGTCGGGTCATCGGGGGCGAGTTCGTTGCCGCTGGCATCCACCTGCGTCCATGCGTAGGTGAGATTGAACGCTTCAGGGTCGGTGCCTGAGCCGTCGAGAGTGACCTGCGCACGGTTCAAGACGTTGAGCACCTGATCAGGCCCATTGGTGATGGTGGGCGGCTGATTGCCCAACACGTGAACCTCGATGGCGGCTTCGGTGTCACCAAGGTCAAGACCGTCACTGGCGACCACCCGGAAGTACACCTTGTACGGGTCGGCCTGACGTGACGTGGTGAAGTCAAGAATCGGGGAGTTGTTTCCAACGATGAAGCTGTCGGGCAGGACCCGACGGGGATCGCCCTCGGGAATGGTGAACCCGTTCTCATCCACCTGCCGCCAGGCGTAGGAGACGGTGCGACCTTCGGGGTCGAGGGCGGACGCAATGATCCGCACCGGTGCACCGTTTGACACGTTGGGGATGACCTGCTGGTTGCCGCTGCCGAACACCGGCTCAAGGTTCCGGCGAATCTTGACGTCGACCTTCGCTTCAACGGTGGCCCGCGGGTCGCCGTCGCTGACGTCGACCGCGAAGTACAACCGGAACTCACGCGACTGGTTGGGGGCGGTGAAGGTCACCACCGGAGCGGTGGAACTCGACAGCTGCACCCGGTCGGGGTGATCGGCGGGCAGCGTCGCGCCGAACTCGTCCACCTGACGCCAGTTGTAGGTGACCGGCTGGCCATCAGGGTCGTCAGCGGTGACGTCCATGGTCACCGTGCTGCGCGTCGGGATCGGGGGAGTTCCGTTGTCCTCGTATCCGAGACGCTGGAACTGGCCGTTTCGAATCTGGGGCGCGATGTTGGGATCAACGGTGACGGTGACTGTGTCCTCGCCGTAGGTCTGCCCGTCGTCAACGCGCAGTTTGAACACCAGAGTCTCCGGCCCTGACGGTGTGGTGAACGCCGTCTCAGAATCGAACGGATCATCGGAGTTCTCAAGCTGCACCGGGGGACCACTGACCTGGATCCAGCGGTACGACAGCAACTGACCGAAGTCGACGTCGCTGGCCCCGCCACCGAGCACGACCCGCTTGTTGGTGGCTTGGTTCTGGTCGGCGCCGGCGTCAACCTGGGGGGCCGAGTTGCTCGACACCTCGTAGTCGATGACCTGTTCGGACACGAACCCGAAATTGTCGGTGGCACGTAACGTCAGTCGACCGGTGTTGTTCGACGTGTCGGGTAGTCGGTCACCGTCACGAATCACGTTGTTGTTGGCGTCGACCATCTCGCAACTGACCACTCCCGACACATCGGAACAGTCGAAGTCGGCGATGAGCTGCGTTGAATCAGGGTTCTTCTCAGGGTCGTAGACGTCGTAGGTGAACCCGTTTCGAGGCTTGCGAATGTTGAGTTGCGGGCCGTCGCCGTCAATCCAGGTGGACTGCAGGTACGGGATGGGCAGTTTGTCGTTGCCGGGGATGTTCGAACCGCGTCCGTAGTTCGGGGCGCAGTAAGCCGGGGCGGTGATGGTGGTCACGCCTGCGACCGAGGCGGACACGGTCACCGTGAACGAGTAGGCGGGCCACGGGAAAGTCGACAGCGCCGTGGGGACACTGCCGGCGAACTGCGAGGAGGCGAGGGTGCCCGAATCACCGGTGGCGCGGGCGTTGACCCGGATGGTGGGCGGCTGCACCCGTGAGTTGCCGTTGTAGGGGCCCGGCAGGGTCATCCGGACCTCGCGGGCTGCCTCGTTCCAGGTCAACGTGATGCCGTTGGTTCCGGGGTTGAGGAACGTCTTGGGAGCGTTGGGGTTCGTGTTCCCACCCGGCTGGTAGTACCCGGAGTTCAACGGCGACGACACCGACACCACCTCGACACCTGGTGCGACGTAGGCACGCAACTGCAACCCGGTGAAGTTGTTGATGGTGACCGGAAGGCCGTCGAAGGTGGCGGGCACGTCAACCGGATCGGCTTTGACGTCGGTGAGGAACGTCTTGCCGGGCTGCACGGACGTGGGGGAGTTCACGACGACCGGCACGTCAAAGGGGATGTCGAGCGGACCGAAACTGCCGCCATCGCCGAGGCAACGGAACGCCGTGGCCACGGGACGGTCGGCGCGACCGAGCTCGTCGGGCACGGGATTGGCCGCGACCGGACTCGCTACCGCCCCCGGCCCGAGGGCCATGAGACTCGCCAACATCATGACCGAGACAAGGACGGCGACCGGTTTGGTGACCGACTTGATTGCAGCCATTGGATTCCCCCCTGATCGGAACCGGCTTACTGGTCGAACCAGGGTGAATCGTCCCGTTGTCGGGACGCCCCCCCGGGCGGCCAGAGGCCTGTTCGCTACTGAAAACACACGCTCTATAACCTGTGAAACGAGGACCCTAACGCAGGTTTTCCCGGCGTTGGGATCGCCCCCGGGAAAATTTCGCCCTCAGCCCGGCGAATTCCCCGGGTATTCCGCATGAACACACTAGATTCCCGACCGCAGGTTCGTCCATTGTCTCTGAACCGCAATATTTTCGAGTTGCCGACCCCGCCGACTGACGGCCGGGTCGGTGCCGAGGAGGCCGCCAGGCCGGGAGGGTCTGCGTGACCGACCGAGTTGACGCCGTCGTGGTCGGATCCGGGCCAAATGGGCTCGCCGCGGCGGTCACCCTGGCCCTCAAAGGCCTCGAGGTGCACGTGCTCGAAGCCGCCGGAACCGTCGGGGGCGGTACCCGAACAGCGGAACTCACCGTTGAGGGTGTGCGTCATGACGTGTGTTCAGCTGTTCACCCCCTCGGGGTGGCGTCACCGTTCCTGAGGTCGTTGCCCCTCGACGAGCACGGCCTGACGTGGTCCTGGCCGGAAATCGACCTCGCCCACCCGCTCGACGACGGAACTGCCGGAGTGCTGTCGCGGGACATGGGGACGACCTCGGCGAGCCTCGGCCCCGACGCCGACCGGTGGCAACGCCTCTTTGGGCCGTTCGCCAGAAGGTTCGACGACCTGATGGTCGACCTTTTGGGGCCAATCGCACGCGTCCCTCACCACCCCGTCGCCCTCGGCCGGTTCAGCGTGCGGGCCGTCCAACCCGCCACCCGCCTCACCGAGGGGTTCGGCGCTGAGCCAGCCCGGGCGCTCTTCACCGGTTCCGCCGCCCATCTCACCGGCCCGCTCGACAAACTGGGGTCGGCGGCGGTGGGCATCCTTCTCACCGCCGCCGGACACGCCGCCGGCTGGCCGGTCGCAATCGGGGGTTCGGCCAGCATCACCAACGCCCTCACCTCACTGCTGGTGTCGCTGGGCGGGCAGGTGACCACCGGTTTCGAGGTGCGGTCGATGGCCGACCTGCCCGAATGCGACGTCGTGGTGTTCGACACCTCACCGCAGGCCGCAGTGCGGATCGCCGGGGACCGGTTGGGTCCGGGCGTGCGTCGTTCCCTCGGCCGGTGGCGCTACGGCCCGGCGGCGTGGAAAGTGGATCTGGCTGTTGAGGGCGGCATCCCATGGACCGCCGAGGCGTGCCGACAGGCCGGAACGGTGCACGTTGGCGGCACCGCCGCCGAGATCGTCCACGCCGAAACGGAGGTTTCCGGTGGCCGGGCCACCGACCGGCCGTTCGTGCTCGTCGCACAGCAGTACCTCGCCGACCCGTCGCGGTCCCGAGGGAATCTGCACCCCGTGTGGGCCTACGCCCACGTGCCCCACGGCTACGGGGGGGACGCCACCGAAGCCCTGCTGAACCAGATCGAACGGTTCGCTCCCGGTTTCCGGGACCGGATCGTGGCCACCCACGTCACCGGGCCCGCCGCACTCGAGGCCTACAACCCAAACTACGTCGGTGGGGACATCGCGACGGGCGCCAACTCGTTGGGCCAGCTACTCGCCCGCCCGCGCCTCACAACCCACCCCTACCGGCTCAGCGATGACGGGCTGTACCTGTGTTCGGCAGCTACCCCACCCGGAGCGGGCGTCCACGGCATGTGCGGCCATCTCGCCGCCCAGGCCGCCCTCGCCGATCTACGCCGTCGCCGTTGAACCCGGCGGCACCACACCGCCTCGGCTAGAACGGGACCGGTGACCGACCAGGGGGGCGGGCACCCAAGGGGGTCAGTCATGGACGAACAACACTCCGTCACGGGCGTGCATATCGGTCCGGGCGTGCAACGCGGCAGGGCCGCAGGGTTCGCCATCGTCACCATTGCCTACCTCAGCGCCCTTGGGGCGGCCCTGGTGGCCGGGGCGATCGTCGGCACCGAACGACCGTTAGTGACCTTGGCGGTCGCCGATCTCGTCGGCACCGTGGTGATCTTCATCTGGAGCCGGGCGGTCAACAACTCGTCGATGTACGACGCCTACTGGTCGGTTGTGCCGCCCGCTGCAGCGGTGTTCTTCGTGGCGGTGGCCAACGACGGCGTGCCCGAACTCCGCCAATGGCTGGTACTCGCCGTCGTGTGGTTCTGGGCCATCCGGCTGACCGCCAACTGGGCACGAGGGTGGCCGGGGCTGCACCACGAGGACTGGCGGTACGTCGAGGCACGGAACCGACCCGGGTACTGGGTGTCGTCGTTCGCCGGGTTCCACCTGTTCCCCACCATCGTCGTGTACCTCGCCATGCTGCCCCTCTACCCGGCACTCACCACCGGCACGTCGGGCATCGGTGTGCTCGACGTGGTGGCAGTGGTGGTGGCGGGTGGATCGGTGATCATCGAGTGGGTGTCCGACGAACAGATGCGCGCCTTCGCCCGCACCAAAACCCCCGGCGAGGTGTGTCGCCGCGGCCTGTGGTCATGGAGCCGACACCCCAACTACCTCGGTGAGATGGGGTTTTGGTGGGGGTTGTGGCTGTTCGCCCTCGCAGCGGATGCAGCGTGGTGGTGGACGGTCATCGGCCCGGTGGCGATCACCGTCATGTTCATGGCGGCATCGATCCCCATGATGGAAAAGCGGAGCCTCGCCAACCGGGCGGCCTACGCCACCTACGCCGCCGAAGTCTCGCTCATCATCCCCCGCCCACCGCGCGTCCGCTGAGGTCGCTGGGGCGTTACCCGGCCCGGTAACGACCGGCGTCCGGATTGAGCCCGTGATACGGGCTGCCCGCTGCGATCCAGTCGTCGTAGAGCGCCAGGAACTCCTCGCCGAACGGGTCCCGGCCGGTGAGCGGCATGGCCGCCCGCGCCACCGTGAAATCGAGTGGGGCCAACTCGGTCGCCTCCCGCAGACGCGCCGCGCCCTCCTCGTTGCGACCCGACCGCACCAGATGGGCGCCGATCCGAAACAGCAGGCGGGCGGTGACCTCGTCGTCGGACAGGTCAATGTCGTCGAGCTGCGGTTCGGACACCTCGGCCACCTCACCGGTGCGGACCCACCGGCGAATGTTGTCGAGATGAGGCCCGGCGGGCACCCCGTGAAAATCAACGAAGGTGTCCGTACCGAACGCCGGGGTGTTGGGCCGCGCCACCTTGCCGTCGGCGTCGATCCACACCACCGTCGGCACGTTGGAGATGGCGTACAGCTCACTCAACAGGTGGGCTGAATCCACGAGCACCGGCAACGACACGCCCTCGGTGAACGGCCGGACGTCGTTGGGGTCCTGGTCGAACGCCACGGCCACCACCGACAGACCGTCGTCGGCGAGTTCGTCGGCGAGGGCCTGCCAGCCGGGCAGGTCGTAACGACACCCACACCACGACGAGAAAGCCACCAGCACCGTGGTGCGACCCTGCAACTCGGTCAGGGTGCGCGGCGTGCCGTCAAGGTCGGGGAGGGTGAACCCGGGGGCTTCCCGGTCGACGAGGGCACGACGGCGCTCGCCGCGCGACGCACCAACAGCCACCACACCGCCGACGGCGTCGACGACCACCGGGCGGTCGAGTAGCCCGGCCGCCTCAGCAAGGTCAATCACCCCGTCGAGGGGTTCGAGTCGCTGGCGATCACGGACAGGGACGCACGACTCGCCGCTGCACAACCCTTCGGGACGCAGGTCCCACCCCGTCAGCGCCGTGAACGCTGCTGCGGGCACGAGTGGCGCACCTGCGTCGGACCAGTGGCCGCCGGTCTCGGCGTTGACGTCGGATTCCCACAGGACGGTGAGCGTGTCTGGTCGGGTCATGGTCGAAGCGTACGAGAGGGAAACGGGGCGCGCTCAGCGAAGGGACTCCGCCACCAGTGCGGCGTACGCAGCGGCACCCTCAGGGCGCAGGTGCATGCCGTCGTCCCACAACCAGTCGGCGTGGGGGGCGGTGGCGGCATGCCAGTCAAGCAACCGAACGCCCGGGTGGCGTTCGACACCCCGACGGATCACGTCGTTGACCTCGTCCTGCCACGTGTACTGGTTCCGGGTGGTGACCACCACGACGGTGGGGACACCAGAGAGGATGTCGGCGAGTTCGTCGAACTGCTGGTCGGTGAACACGCCATTGTTGCCGAGGTGGACCACCACCGTGTCCCCGAGGTACCCGGTGTCACGCCAGTACCGCAACAGGTCGAGACCGACATCGACCTGACGGCTCACGGCGGCGTCGGCCACCACCTCACCGGTGAGACCCGCACCGAGGTCGTCGACGGCCCCGAGCATCACCGAGTCGCCCACCATCGACACCCGACCGGCGACCAGCGGCACCACCGGAGCAGTCGGTGGCGGGGCCGACGCAGCGGCGTCGGCGGCCTGGCGGGCGAGCACCGCAGCCACCAGCGGGGGCGGCAGCAACGACAGTGCGCCGCGTACCTCCAGCTCGGGGCCCGACGCCACGGCGTCGGCGACGTACCACGGGGGCGGGCCGGGCGCATCGGCGCGCACGATGACCACCCCGGCGGCCGCCACCACCACCAACGCCAGCGTGGAGCCCACCAGCACCCGGTTCCGCAGCGAAATGTCCGACGGCGACGCGGCCGCCGCCAGACGTGTGCGCAACCGGCCGAGCGCACCGGTACGCACCGGCATCTCGACGTAGCGGTACGACAACTCGGCGAGACCGAACGTTGCGCCGACCCGGACCGCCACCACCAACCACCCCGGCCAGCTCACATCCACCTCGGGTCGGGTGAGCACGAACACCGGCCAGTGCCACAGGTAAATGCCATAGGACCGCAGACCCACCCAGCGCAACGGGGCGATGCCCAACGCCGTGCCCAAACGGGCGGCGGGATGAGCGAGCACCACCACCACCAGCGCCGAGAGCACCCCGGTCGCAAGGAACCCGCCCCGGTACAGCGCCGGGTCGAGCTCCCCGAGGTTCGCCATGACGAGCCCGAGACCGACGAGCGCCACCACCCCGACGACGTCGAGCGTGGCCCGGCCGGCCGCCGGCACGTCACGACGCAGGCGCCACGGGGGCAGCACCAGCGCAGCGGCCACCCCCAACAGCAGTCCCGACGCCCGGGTGTCGGTGCCGTAGTAGACGCGACTCGGATCCAACTCGACCCGGTACAACAGCGCCATGAGCAGCGCCGAACCCAACGCTCCGGCAACCACGCCGATCGCCAGTCGGCGACGCCCGAGATACCTGATGCCGGCGGCGAACAGGATCGGCCACACCAGGTAGAACTGCTCCTCAACGGCCAACGACCACAGGTGACGCAGCAACGGCGGGCGGCCGGCGGCCTCGAAGTACGACTGTTCGGCGAAGATCTGGTGCCAGTTCTGCACGTACAGCAACGACGAGACGACGTCGCCACGCAAGGCGGCGAGCGTGTCGGGCAACGCCACGATCGATACGAGCGATACGACGATCAACAGGACCCCGACCGCCGGAAGCAGCCGCCGTGCCCGACGAACCCAGAAGTTGCGGAGGCTCACTGTCCCTGTTGCGGACCGTTCAGCCAACAACAAGGCGGTGATGAGATACCCACTGATGACGAGGAAGACCTCCACCCCGAGGAACCCCCCGGGGAGCGCAACGACACCGCCGTGATAGGCGAGCACCGCCAGCACGGCGAGGGCGCGCAACCCGTCGATCCCGGGGAGGTAACCGAGCCGTGCCCCCCGGTCGCTGGCCCACGGCCCAGCCGGGGTGGACGTCTGGGTCATGAGGTCAGTGACCGACCGGTCGCACCACGTCGGTCGTGAGGTCACCAACCCTGGGCACCCCGAGTTGGCGGAGCGTGTCAGCCACCTCGTCTCTGAGCAGACCCAACATGCGTTCCACACCGGCCTGACCGCCGGCGGCGAGCGCCCACAACACCGCCCGACCGACGAGAACCGCAGTCGCTCCCATCGCCACCGCCTTGACGACATCGGTCCCGCTTCGAATCCCCCCGTCAACGAGCACGTCAACGTCGCCACCGACGGCGTCAACCACGGCACCGAGGGCGTCCGCCGTTGCGGGGTCGCCGTCGAGTTGGCGGCCACCGTGGTTCGACACCACCACCCCCTGCGCACCGACATCCACCGCCCGTTGGGCGTCAGCGGCCGTAATGATCCCTTTGGGGATCACGGGCAACGACGTCAACCCCGACAACCACTCGAGGTCCTTCCAGGTCAACGTCTGGTCGAACTGGGCGCTGAACGCCCGCAACCCTGATCCGCTGCCGCCGGAGGCACCGAGCGACTCGGCGACGTTGGCGAGTTCCATCCCGTCGGGAAGAACGAACCGGTTGCGCTGGTCGGCGTAACGAATCCCAATGGTGGGGGCGTCCACAGTGGGCACGAGCGCCGTGAACCCGGCTGCCACCGCCCGTTCAACAAGTTCACGGGTCAGACCCCGGTCGGTGAACACGTAGAGCTGGAACCACCGCGGGGCCCCGGTGGCGGCAACCTCTTCGAGCGTCACGGTGGACAGCGTCGAGTTCACCATGACGGTACCGAGAGACGCTGCCGCTGCGGCCGTTGCGACCTCGCCGTCGGGGGTGGCGAGCCGGTGGAACGCGGTGGGGGCGATCAGCACCGGGAAGTCCACGGGTTGGCCCACCACGGTGGTGGAAGTGTCGATGGCCGACACGTCCACCAGTGAGCGACGGACGAAACACCACCGTTGCCACGCCCGTTCGTTCTCCGCCAACGTCCATTCCCGCAACGCACCGGAGCGGTAGTAGTCGTAGGCCGACTCCGTCAGCACCTCACGGGCGGCCTGGTGGAAGTCCTCGAAACACACCAGCCGCTCGAGGGCGGCGGGGTCGTACCCCCCGGGGTGGTCAGCGGCCATACCCGACCATACCGCCGGGCCTGACGGCACCCCATTCAGCTCAGGTTCCGAACCCTCGCAACGCCGGGAGGTCCGGCATGGAGCGCAGCGAACGTTTCAGCTCGGCGAACGGGGCGAACCCCGCCAGGGTCTCCACCGCCTCCCACAACGCCACCGCCTCGTCGTCACCGGGGAGCCGACTGATCACCGGGCCGAAAAAGGACGACCCGTCCGGTGGGGAGAACGTGATGATCGGTGTGCCCACATCCCGTCCGGCGCGGCTCAGTGCCAGTTCCGTCTCCGCCGAAATGATCTCGTCATGGGTTTCGTCATCGGCGGCCGCCGCCAACGCCGGATCCAACCCGGCCGCTTCGAGCACCTCGACGAGGTGGGGTGGTGTCGCAGCATCGCGACGCAACAACCCACCCGGATCCGGCTCGCGATCCCACAACGACTCCCCGACAACCCGGTAGAACTCCCCGACCGAGCCGTTGCCGTGGTCGGCCCGCACCGCTGCGGCCACACGGAGCAGGCGCAGACCAGCGGTGTGAAACGTCTCGTACCCGTCGGGGAAGTCCGAGCCGTAGTCCTTGTCGGCGTTGACGATCCGCAAGGCAATGAATCGCCAGGTGACCTCGACGTCTCGCAGTCCCCCCACCTGCACCACCCATCGAGAGGTCATCCAGGCGAACGGGCAGACCGGATCAAAGAAGAAATCGATTGGAGTGGAAGGTTTCGAGCTCACGCGCTCCACAACCGCACCCGCAACCGAATTGTTCCCCGCGTCGCCCGGTGACTGACCGATGGCCCCTCAACAGACGTCGTGTTGGTGGACGGGGGTCTCGCCTTCGAGGGTGGACTGGCGCACTCCCGCCCAACGCAGAACTGACAGCGACACCTCCAGGTGCCCGACGGCGACTGCGGCCATGGCCCGAGTCTGCGCCATAGGACCCACCACTATGCTCCTCGTCAATGTGCGGCATTGCTGGGGTGCGACGGTTCGAACGAGGCGTTGACCACTCCGCCCAGGCAGCAGCCGCCGGCGCCGTCATGGGTCACCGCGGACCTGATGATGATCAGGGGTGGCACGACGAACGGCTTGCCCTCGCCTTCCGCCGCCTCGCCATCGTGGGGCTCAGCGACGGCCGCCAACCCCTCAGCGACCACGACGGGCGCTACGTCCTCGTCGGCAACGGCGAGATCTACAACCACCTCGAGTTACGGGCCGGCCTCGAGGCGAGGGGTCGGCGTCTTCGCACCCACAGCGACCTCGAAGTGGTGCTGCACCTCTACGCCGAGGAAGGCCCCGACGCCTTCGCCCGGTTGCGGGGCATGTACGCCGTGGCCATCTGGGACACCCACACCGGGGACCTGGTGTGCTGCCGGGACCCGTTCGGGATCAAACCGCTCTACTACCAGCACGACGCCAGCGCTTTCCGGTTCGCCTCCGAGCTCCCCGCCCTCGCCGAGGCGATGGATCACACCCCCGCCATGCGGCCCGAAGCGGTGCTCCGATTCCTCACCTTCCAGTACGTGCCCGAACCCGACACCGCCGTCGAAGGGGTGTCGAAACTGCCTGCCGGTCACTACGTGCGCGTCACCGCCGACGGCGACCTGACGCTCACCCGATGGTGGACACCGACGTTCACCCCGACGACACGGTCGTTCGACGACTACGTCGAAGAGGTCCGTGCCGCCATTGCCGACTCGGTGCACATCCACCGCTCGACGGAGGTGGAACAAGGCGCCTTCCTGTCCGGCGGCATCGATTCGAGCCTCACCTCGGCGCTGGCCAACCGCACCAGCCCCACCCCGACGTTCTCCGTCGGGTTCGCCCACGGCATCGACGAACTGACCAACGCCCGCCGCGCCGCTGAGGCGCTCGGCACCGAGCACCACGAGTTGCGCATTACCGACCAGATGGCGTTCGACGGCATCGACCCGATGATCGCCCACCTCGGCGAACCCCTCGCCGACCCCGCCGCGCTCGGGTTGTTCTACGTGTCCGAACTCGCCGCCACCAAGGTCACCACTGTGCTGTCAGGCGAAGGGGCCGACGAACTGTTCCTCGGGTACCGCCTCTACGACGAACCCCGCTCGCTCGCCCCGTTCACCCGGCTACCCAAGGTGATGCAATCCGCCGCGTCGGCACTGGCGCGACGCGCCCCGGCGATGCGTGGCCGCAACTGGGTGGTGCGCGCCGGCACACCTCTCGAGCGCCGCTACATCGGCAACGGCCGGGTCGGCAGCGCCGACACCCGGGCGTCAGTGCTGAACCCGGCGTGGGCCACCCCCGAAGCCCTCGCCGAGCCCTACGCCGCCTCCGACCGCATCTACGCCCAGGCCGACGGACTCGACGGCATGGACGACGTCCGCCGCATGCAGTACCTGGACCTGCACCTGTGGCTACCCGGCGACATCCTCACCAAGGCCGACCGGCTCTCGATGGCGCACTCACTGGAGTTGCGGGTGCCGTTCCTCGACCGGGTCGTGTGGGACGCCGCGTCCCGCATCCCCGTCGACATGTCCCTCGACGCCCACACCACCAAACGTGTGTTGCGCGCCGCGGCGGCCGACGTGCTTCCCCCCGACGTGTGCGCCCTGCCCAAACTCGGCTTCCCGGTTCCGGTGCGGACGTGGATCAACGGTTCGTGGGGACTGGCGTTGCGTGACGAACTCGCCGGTGAAGACTTCGGAGGGGTGGTGGACCCCGCAGCGGTGGTGCGCCTCGTCGACGATCACCGGGCGGGGACCGCCGATCACAGCCGGGTGCTGTGGGCCCTCATGATCCTGGGTCGTTGGCAGCGACAGTTCTCGACGCGAACGCTGCGACGACTCCCACCGCGACCGCCGCACGCCTACACCGCAGGCTGAGCCACCCCGTCGACGGCAACCTTCCCCGGCACCGGGACGCCACGCGTTGGTAGGGTGCCGGCACGGCGGGCGGTGGGAACGCCCGGCCAACACGAGCACGTCGCCGGGGGGAACCGACATGCCCATCCCACGTTCGTTGTTCAATCGTGACGATCCGGTGGACCACGACTTCGCTGTGGTCGGCGGTGCGTGGCCCGAAGGCCTCAGCGGTGAACTGGTGCTCAGCGCACCCCACCCCGACACGTTCGGCGGTCCGCACCCGTTCTTCGGGGACGGTGTCATGTACCGGCTGTCCCTTCAACCAGGCACCCACGGCGCGCCGCCGGACCGGTTCGCCTGGCGGGCCCGGCGCATCGATTCGCCATCGGCACGACTACGAGCGCAGAGACCCGACGTGTTCACCCCCACCATGATCGGGGTGAGTTCACCGTTCGGGCACAGCAACGCCGCCAACACGGCGCCGCTCGTGTGGGGGGACCGCCTGTTCACCACCTGGGACGTGGGTCGACCCGTCGAGGTGGACCCCGTCACCCTCGAATTCCTCGGCGAGGTCGGGCACCGCAACCAGTGGAAGTCGTTCGAAGCGCTCGGGCCCCAGCCGGTGCTGCCGATGATCATGTCAACGGCTCACCCCGTCATCGACCCGGAACGCAACGTGCTGTGGACGGTGAACACCGTGTGGGGGCAGCTCCACATCGTGCGATGGGACGGAACCGGAGACATCGAGATGTGGCCGGTGGACGGGGCAGTGATCCCCCAGTCGGTCCACACCATCACCCAGACCCGGGACTGGCTGGTGGTGGGTGACTGCGCCTACAAGTTCGAGGCCCAGGTGCTCGACGGTGGAGACCGGACCAAACCGGCGAACGCCGACGGTCCGGTGTTCCTCATCCGCAAGGCCGATATCGAATCAACCCAGGCCGGGCATCCGGTGACGGCACGACGGTTCACCATCGGTCCCGAGATCAACCACTACTACGCCACTTGGGACGACAGCGACGGGGTCGCCGTGCTGTTCGAACACACCGAGTCCGCCGACATCGCCATGGTGCAGTCCCCCCACGACATCGATGCCCTCGGACGACCGTGCGATCCGGCTCTGGCCGGACTGTACGGGTTCCCCATGGCCCCCGACCGAACATCGATGGTGGTGGTGAACCCCGACACCGGTGCCGTGTTGCACCGCGCTGAACAGTGCGAACCGGGACTGTTGTGGTCCCGACAACTCAACGCCATGGACTGGAGCCTCGAAGGCCGCATCCGACCAACCCTGCACCACAGCGTCCACCAGGGGTACCGGCCCGAAGCCATCACCCAGAAGATGTTGGCGCTGTACGGCGACCGCGTTGACCAAACCATCCTGCCCAACGCAGAGACGGCACCGGTCGTGGCGTCAACGTCGGTACCCGACATGGAACTCGCCTCCTACTGGGAACTCGGGGTCGACGACTTTCCGTCGTCGCCGATCTTCGTGCCACGCAACCCGTCTGCGGGCCTCGCCGGATACGGCGACAGCGGCGAAAACCCGGGCGGCCACGACGGCTGGGTGGTGGTGCCGGTGTGTAACGACAACCGGTTCCGCATCGAGGTGTTCGACGCCGCGGAGGTGGGTCGTGGACCGGTGGCGACCCTGGCGGCGGGGTCAATGACGGCGCCGTTCATGCTGCACTCGGCGTGGATGCCTCGTGCGGTGGCCTCGACGCCGTTACCGAGGGTGCGTTTCGCCGATGAACTCGACCGGGTTGACGAACTCCCCTCAGATCTCGCCCTCACAGCACGCCAGGTGGCCGACGACCTCCTCAACGGCGCACCGCTCGTCTGACACCCCGCGCTGCGGGTCGTCGTAGGATCCCCGCCGTGAACGGGAACGAGCAACGGTGACCGGGCCACGGCCAACCATGGGCCTTGACCGCAACGTGGCGCGATGGCTGATCGGCGCCAGCCTGATTCTGGTGACGGTGCTCGCACTGTCGCGGTGTGCGGGCAGTGGGGACGCCGCTGAGGAACCCGACGCTGCATCGACCACCTCGTCGACGATTCCCGCCAGCGACACCACCGTCGAGGGGGCTGCACCGTCGACGGATACGACCGCCGGAGTCGACCCGACCACCAGCCTGGTCCCTGTGCTGACCCCGGGCTCCGACCAGTTCGGCGCGCCACTTGAGGATCCGGTCGGCACCGGGCGGGAACTCGCACAACGGTTCCTCGACATCCTCAGTTCCCCCGACCCGCGTTCCCGGCTCGAGGCGTTCCTGTCCCCGGCGTTCCAACTGCAACGCTCCAACGGCACGTTCGCCAACAAGGACGAGTATCTCGACGCCCCCGCCACGGTGGCTCGCTTCACCATCGCCGAGGACTCGGTGCGCGTCACCCAAGACGGCCGGGTGCTCGTGGTGCGCTTCTCCGTCGAGATCCAAGAGACGATCGACGGTCGTGAACAGCGGGTCACCAGCGCCGACCGGCTCGGGGTGTTCCAGCGCGGTCCTTCGGGGTGGCAACTGGTGGCGTGGTCGAACTTCAACCCTGTCCCCACCGGGCAGTGAACGGGGCAAGGTGACGACGTGGAACCGGTGATGGGTGTTGACGAGCTCAATGAACGACTCGCCTCGGTGTTCGAAGAGGTTCGCCCCTACGCCGTGACCGAGGTGTGGGAGAACCACGCCACGCTCGAGGTGCCGGCGTCGAGCGTCGTGATCCGCCCCGGGGGGACCGTGTCAGGTCCCACGGTCATGGCGCTCGCCGACGCCGCGGCGTGGGTGGTGGTTCTGGCCCACATCGGCTGGGTGCCCCTGGCGGTCACCTCGAACCTGTCGATCAACTTCCTTCGCAAACCCGAACCGGAGCGACTGCGGGCCACCGCCGAACTCCTCAAGTTGGGTCGACGTCTGGCGGTGACCCATGTGCGGGTGTTCGGCGGCACCGAGGGCCGGCTCGTCGCCGACGCCAGCGTCACCTACGCCATTCCCGCCGACCGCGGGAACGCAGCCGACTGAATTCAGGGTCGACAGACCCGCACGAGGCAGTCGATGGCGTGACGCTCCTCGGCAACGCCATCGGTTTCCACCCGCACCGCACGCAGGACCCGTTCGGCACGCTCCACAACGAGTGCCGGATCGGCACTGTGGAGGTCGCCAACGATGTCGTCAGGTCCGTAGAGCACGGCAGAATCGGGGGGACCTCCGACCCCTTCGGTGATGTTGGTTGCGTCATGTCCGATCACGACGAGCGTCCCGCCCGGTGCCAGCGCCGCCACCGCCACCGACATCGCTGCCCGACGCAGCGGCTCGGAGAGGTGAAGGTACGCGACGGCAACCAGGTCGAACTGCTCGTCGGGGACCCAACTCGTCGCATCGGCGCACACCCACCTGGTCTTGGCGGTCACCTCGTTGGCTTCGGCCAGTTTGGCGGCTTTGGCGAGACCCACGTCGGAGAAGTCGACACCGGTGGCATCCCACCCGAGCGTTGCCAGCCACACGGCGTTGCGACCCTCGCCGCAGGCCAGATCCAGTGCAGAACCAGCGGTGAGCCCAGCGACCTCGGCGGCGAGGAACTGGTTGGGTTCGGTCGACCACACGAACTCGGCTGCGGCGTAACGATCGTTCCAGGCGGCGGCGTCCATGCGTCAAACTACCGGGAGGTCCGGACGGAGCGTTGCGCTCAGTCTGCTTCCGACGCCGTCACGTCGGCCCGGCGGAGGGCACGACGGCGCCGGCGCCGGCGCCGCACGATGACCACGACGGTCACGGCCGCACCGACGACCACGATGAACCCGGCCGCCAACCAGAACAGTTGCGCCCCTATGCGTTGCGCACCGATGCGTTCCGGCACGTCGTTGGTGACGGTGATGTCGTCGAGGTAGAGACGACGCTCACCGCCCGGTGTGTTGACCTGACCGGGCAACCAGCCGTGATACACCATCCACACCTGACCGTCGGCGGAGAAGAACTCCTGTCCGCCTGGGCCTTGAGCATCCGACGTCGACGTCATCCACGCCGAGGTCTCAGGCTTGGTGCACGGGCCCGTCACCGAATCACAGACCGCGTACCCAATGGCGTAGTTCGACGATGCCCAATTGTTGGCGGAGTAAAAGAGCAAGTACTTGTCGCCGACCGCCACCATCGAGGGCGCTTCGGTGTTCCCGCCTTCCCACGACTGGTCGTCACTGATCAGTTTCGTGGGCTGGCCGGCGAGGGACAGACCGTCCGACGAAAGCGGCACCGACCACAGCGACGTGGTGATGCCGCAACAGTTTCCGTCGTTTTTGTACAGCAGGTACGTGGTGCCGTTGTCCACCACCACGGACGGGTCGATCGCCCCACCGAGATCGAGCGGACACACGAACGGCTGCGATGAATCGTCGACGAAGGGGCCCGCTGGTGATGACGACACCGCCCGCGACACGCACTGCCGACCTGAGGGGTTGTACAAGGCGGCGTAATACATGACGTACTGGCCGTCAGAACGGGCGAGCACGGCGGGAGCCCAGATGAAGTCCTTGGAGGTCCACGACGGGATGTTCGGCATGGCATCGCCGAGGTAGGTCGCCTCCTTGTAACCCTCAAAGCGAGTGACGGGGACATTGGCCGAGGTGGTGTTGGAGGCGTAGCCGTAGGCGACGTCACCGAGGTCCAAGATGAACGGGTCCGCAAAGTCGGCGTCGAGGATCGGCTCGCCATTGAGGAGGCCGCTGATGGTGTCGAGTTTCTCAACCGTGCCCGGACCGCCGACGGGACCTTGGGATGGTGGACGCTGGGTGGCACTGACGTCCGAGGCAGTGGACGGCGTGCCACCGTCCCCGCACGACGAGAGAGCGAGACCGGCCACGACAACGAGTGCGGCTAGTCGGGCAACGGACCGGATCGACGCCGAGGACATGGCGTGAAACGTAGTCCCCGGATCCGTCGGTGTCGGGTCCGACCGCGGCCGACCCCCACAACGCACGAACCGCCGGACCAAGCCGGCGGTTCGTCACACTGAGGACCACGGCGTGGTCCCCAAACTTATGTCAGGGATTCAGATGGCCCGAACGTTCTGGGCCTCGTCACCCTTGCGGCCGGGACCGACGTCAAACTCGACGGTCTGGCCTTCCTCGAGGGAGCGGTAGCCGCTGCCCTGGATGTTTGAGTAGTGGACGAACACGTCTTCCCCGCCCTCACGGGAGATGAATCCGTAGCCCTTTTCCGCATTGAAAAACTTCACTGTTCCTGTCGGCACTGCACTCTCTATCTCTTCGATGCGGACACTGGTGGACCCGCGACTGTTCACAAGCCTAGGTGCCTGAGGGCGTCCGCGCCATCGGATGCCCCCATCGGCCACTATTGGCGTATCCAAAGACGGGAGTTCAGATGAGTGGATGGCAGCGAAGTCGGCAGCTGACGGCGACGACCTACGGTCTGGTCCGGGCTGAACCCGACCTGAAGTCATGGTCGATCAAGGCGCTGGTGTACGGCGTGGGGTTCGGAGCGCTCGGTGTCGTGCCGGGAGCCGCCGTACTCGCCATAGGTGCAGCCATGGGTGACGAAACCGGCCCGAGCGCTGGAACGCAAGCCCCGGCATCGAGTGCCGTTGCGCTCATGATCATCGGCGTCGTGCTGATGGTCCTCGGTTGGATTGCTGGTGCCACCGCGGCAAGCCTGCAGATGGCCGGACTCGTGGCCGCCGCCGACGACCTGCTCCACGACCGCCCTGTCGATACCGCTGCGTGTAGGGGAAAAGCCCGGCAACGCCTTGGCGCGCTGATCGGCTGGGGGGCCATCTCCGCCGCGGTGGGTGCGCTCGTGTCCGTCATTCGGGGTGATGGAGGCGGAGGCGTCGTGGCAAGCCTGTTGCGAAGTCTGCTCGCGGGTCTCGTCGCCGCGGCGTGGAGCGTGATCACGTTCTTCGTCCTCCCCCTCATCGTGCTCGAGGGGCTCGGCGCCGTCGCCGCCGTCAAGCGGTCCGCAGGCATTGTGCGCCACACCTGGGGAGAGGCGATCGGTGGATCCGTACGCATCGGGGCGCGATTCGGACTGATCTACATCCTCCCGGGCGTGTTGGCGATCGCCGCCGGCATCGCCATTGCCCTCATCCTGGGCGGCCCCCTCGTCGTCGGCGGCGTGGTGCTGGTGCTGGTGGGACTTGTGCTGGTCGGCATCGGGGCCGTGCTCGGCGCCACCTGCCGCGCCGTGTTCGGTGTGGCGCTCTACCGTTGGACGACCGACGGGACGGCACTAGGGCCGTACGAGTCAGACGACCTGAGTACCGCAGTGCGTCAGCGAACCTGACGGCCACCCTGCCCTACCGCCTTTGGCGACCACGCACTCAACACCGGAGCGAGCAGTGACGACCGACACCACGACCATGGATGACTACGAAAGCCCCGAGGAGACGGACGAGGGCCATTCGGGACGGACGTTCCACCTTGAGATCTTCCTCATGGCGTTCGCCTCCCTGCTGTTGGAAGTGGCGTACACCCGGATCATCTCGTTCAAGCTGTACTACTACTACACGTTCCTCGTAATCGGCCTGGCGCTGTTGGGCATTGGTTGCGGTGGTGTGGCGATGGCAGTGTCCAAGCGACTCCGGCGGGCGTCGACCGAAGCCATCATCAAGTGGGGCCTGGTGGCGGCGGCGGCAAGCGTCCTCGTCGGGTTCGTGGTGGTGGCCCTCACCCCGGTCGACACCCTGGCGATCTGGCGGTACGGCAGCGGGGCGTCGCTGCGGAACCTGGCGCTGCTGGTCGTGATCTGCCTCGCGTTGTTCGCCTCGTTCATCAGCATCGGCATCATGCTGGCCACCCTGTTCGGTCGCCGGACCGCCCAGATCGGTCGCCTCTATTTCGCCGACCTTCTCGGTGCCGGCCTCGCCTGCGCCGTCGTCGTATTCGCCCTCTACTGGGTGGGACCTGCCGTCACCATTCTCGTCGCAGGACTTCTCATGGCCGCCGGGGCGTTGCGCATGTCGCTCACCGCCCCGAACCCGAAAGGGGGCTCCGGCCGCACCGACCGCAAGGGACTCCTGGCGTCAGGTGTGGTTGGCGCCATCCTCATCGTGCTGCTCGTCGTCCCCGCCCTCGTGCCAACGGTGCGTCCGGACTCCACCAAGAACATCGCCGGGAGCGAAGGCGTCGAGGCGGACTACACGGGCTGGGGGGCGCTGTTCCGGGTGGACGCCTACGACATTGGTGACGCGTACTTCCTCTTCCACGACGGCATGCTCGGCTCGGCCATCCACCGCTACGACGGTGACCCCGCCAGCCTCACCCGCTTTGACACCGACCCCCGTCTCTTCGCCTTCACCGGCGACGGCGCACCCCGCGACGACGTGTTGATCATCGGCGCCGCCGGAGGCAACGAAATCCTGGCCTCGCTCCACTTCGGCGCAGACTCCATTGACGCCATCGAGCTGAACCCGATCACCCACTCACTGGTCACCGACCGGTTCGCCGACTACGCCGGACGGATCGCCGAGGACCCCCGCGTCAACTACCTCCAGGGTGACGGCCGGACCTTCCTCAGTCGATCCGACGACGAGTACGACCTCATCTGGTATCCGGCGCCCGACAGTTACTCGGCCACCAACGCTGCAGCCTCGGGGGCGTTCGTGCTGTCGGAGAGTTACCTCTACACCGCAGAGACCGTGACCGAGTCGCTCGAACACCTTCGGGACACCGGCGTACTGGTGGCCCAGTTCGGCGAACTGGACTACGACGCCAAGCCGAACCGGACGAGCCGCTACGTGGCAACGGCACGCAAAGCCCTCACCGATCTCGGCGTTGAGGATCCCGGAGCGCACATCGTCGTTCTCAAGAGCCCCGCCGCCGAGGTGGCGTCATACTCCACGGTGCTGGTCAAGCCCACACCGTTCACCGACGGCGAGATCGCCGATCTCGCCTCGGCGGTGGGTGTGGTGACCGGGTCGGAGGTGCGTTACGCCCCCGGTTCGGTGCCCGTCATCACCGCCGATGCCCCCGCACAGATCGCCTCAGTGCCACAGGCCGAACTGTCGGCCTATCTGGCGTCGCTCCCCTACGAGGTTGACGCCATTACCGATAACGGGCCGTTCTTTTGGCACTTCGCCCCGTTCGGCGACGTCCTCGCCAACTACGCCACCCCGATATCCGCCGACCTTGAGGACTCCCTTGGTGAGCGGGTGCTCATCTTGTTGCTGGGTCTGGCGATCGTCCTCGGCGCAGTCTTCCTCCTCTTGCCGTTCATCATCATCCGCGACGAGTGGCGCCAGCTCCCACGCAAGGGAACGTCGCTCATCTACTTCGCATGCCTCGGCCTCGGGTTCATGTTCTTTGAGATCAGTCTGATCCAGCGCCTCGTGCTCTTCCTGGGCTTCCCCACCTACTCACTCACCGTGACGCTGGCCTCGATTCTCATCTTCACCGGCGTCGGGGCTCTCCTCAGTGGGCGCATCGCCCATCGTGGTCAACGACTGCTGGCACCGTTGGCGGCCGTCATCGTGGCGCTCACCGCGTTCTACATGCTGGCGCTCAGCCCCATCACCGACGCCCTTTTGGGACTTCCTCTCGCAGCGAGGGTGGCGGTGGCGTTCGTGGTCCTCGCCCCGCTCGGGATCACGCTCGGGATGTTCATGCCGCTCGGACTTGGCGCTCTCGCCGGCATGACCACCCTCCACCGGGAGTACGTGGCGTGGGGTTGGGCCATCAACGGGTTCGCCTCCATCACCGGCGCGGTACTGACCACCGTGCTCGCCATGATCTTCGGGTTCGGGGTCGTGATGCTTGCCGCCCTCGCGCTGTACATCATCGCCCTGCTCGCACTGCGGGTCCTCATGGGGTCGTCATCGGGCGCTGTCCCCGCAGCGTGAATCCCGTCACCCGCAGGGACCGAATCACGCCAAACGGCAGGGGACAAGGCCACCCACCACAAGGAAATTCCCGCTGAGGGGGGACACGGGCGGTCATCACGACTAGATTTCAAAGCCGTTACCTATGTTGCGCTCTCGTTACAACCACGACGCTGAGGTACGGACGAACCGCCGGGCATCCGCCACGGCGGTGATCGCCCGGCGGGTGGCACTCGCCACCGCAGCCTTCGCCGTGATCGTGGCAACGATCCCCGGCGGCGCCGTCGACGCCCAGTCCGGCAACGCCCGGGCACAGCGCGAGGCGGTCCGCCAGCAAAAGACGAGCACCGCCGCGGAGCTCAACGCCCTCGAAGCCGAGGACGCCGTACTCGAGGCGGCCGTCGCTGAGCTCAATGCCAACGTCGCCGCTCAAGAGGCGCGGGTTGCCGACGCACGCCGGGCCACCGCCGACGCACGAGCAGCAGCTGACCGGCTCGCTGCCGAGGTCGAGGCCACCGAGCGTCGGGTCGACGCACTCGAAGAACTGCTGCGGGATCGGGCGGTGGAGTCCTACGTCAGCCAGGGACTCGGGCAGGGAACGGCGGGTGAGGCACTTCTTGACGCCAGCAACCCAACCGACCTCGAGCTCCGCAAGGTCCTCATCGAGACGGTGCAGGGATCCGATCGCGACGCCATCGACCAACTGTCACTGGCCCGCCAGCAACTCGACCGTCAGCGCGAGGAAGTGGCCGTCGCCATCGCCGAAGCTGAACGGCTTGAGGCAGAGACCCAAGCCCGACTCAACGAACTCGACGCCGCCCGGGCCGAACAGCAGCGGCTCAACGACGCACTCGACGCCCGGATCAGCAAGGTCCAGTCCGAGGTGGCGGCCCTCGCCGCTGAGGAGCAGAACCTCACCGCCATCATCGCGGCGGCGACCGCAGCTGCAGCCGCCCAGTCGAGCGGGGGCGGAAACGCCGCCGCCAACGTCGAGCGCCCTGCCTCGGCGGCGGGTCTGATCTGGCCCACCTCAGGCCCTGTCACCTCCGGGTACGGGATGCGGTGGGGGGCTATGCACGCCGGTCTCGACATTGCGCCGCCCTACGGAACTGGCGTCTACGCCGCCAATAGCGGCACCGTCATCCTCGCTGGCGGCCAGGGCGGCTACGGCAACCTGATCCTCGTCGATCACGGTGGCGGGTTCGTCACCGCCTATGCCCACCTGTCGGGCTTCGCCGTCGGCGTCGGCCAAAGTGTGGGCCGGGGGTCGCTCATTGGTTACGTAGGCAGCACGGGTGACAGCACCGGGCCACACCTGCACTTTGAGACCCGCGTCGGCGGTGCAGCGCAGAACCCCTACAACTTCCTGCCCTGACACCGCTTTCGTTCTTTCGCCACTCGTTCTGGCGCGCAGCGATCGCCCTGACCTGAGCAAACGGCTCGGCCGGGACCGGTCTGTCAGATGTCCCGGGCCATGTTGACGAACTTGGTGTAGTGCTCAAGGAACGCCAGTCGGACGACACCGGTCGGCCCGTTGCGCTGCTTGGCCACGATGATCTCGGCCATACCCCGGTCAGGCGAATCGGGGTTGTAGACCTCATCGCGGTAGATGAACATCACGATGTCAGCGTCCTGCTCGATGGAGTTGTGCACGACGATGCCGTTGGCGACGAAGTTGTGGGTGCCGGGCACCGTTGCGTCGTAGACCGGCTCGTCGCCCAACTCGGTCACCGCCACGATCGTCTCGAACCGGATGTCGCCTGCGGCGAGATCGGTGAGGCGGCGGTCCCCGACCGCCTCAGCGACCATCTGCAGCTGCTTTCGGTCGAGCGCATCGGCGTAGAGGTCCCCGACGAAGTCGGTGACCGGCACCCGGTCGGCGAGATCCGCAACGGTTCGTCCCTGGGCGCTGAGTACCCGACGCAGGTACGGCCACACCTCGCGCGGAACGACGGCGTCACCGGCCGCGTCACCGTCGGAGCCGACCGATCCGGGCCACACGCCACCGACCGGAACCGCCACCTGGTCGCCCACGTCGAGGTCCTCAAGCGCGAACCATCCCTCAAGGGCGAAGAAGGGGTGGTTGGCCGAGGCCTTCACCGTGCGCCCCGAGGCCAGCGTGAGTTCGTACACGGTCTTGGTCCCCGTCGGGAACACCCGCGACATCGTGGACCGGCGCATCCTGAAGCTGCGATCAAGGGTCCAGATGGGGATGTCCGTCTCGCCCGAGGAGGCGAGCGACGCCATGGTGACCTGTTCTCCGGTGTCCGCCCGGGTGATGAGCGTGTCGCCGGTGAGACACCCCGACTCGCGAAGGTCGGCGAGGATCGGTCGCTTGTCCGCCCGGAGTTCAAGGTTTCGGGACAACTGGGAAAGCGCCAGCACCGGGCATTCCAGCTCGCGGGCGAGAATTTTGAGACCACGACTGATCTCTGACACCTCCACCTGACGGTTTTCCGCCCGGGAACGCCCGCTCATGAGCTGGAGGTAATCCACGACGATGAGGCCGAGGTCGCCGACGCGGCTGCGAAGACGGCGGGCCTTGGACCGGATCTCCATGATCGTGAGGTTGGGGTTGTCGTCGATCCAGAGCTTGGCGTCGGCCAGACGGCCGGTGGCGTGGGCGATGCGCTCCCAGTCGGTGGTGGTGAGTCCACCGTTGCGAACCCGTTTGGAGTCCACCCGGGCCTCGGCGCACAACAGACGCTGGGTCAACTCGAGATGGCCCATCTCCAACGAGAAGATCAGCACCGGGCGACCAGACTCGAGTGCCGCGTTGGAGGCAATGGAGAGTGCCAGTGCGGTCTTGCCCGCCGACGGCCGGGCACCGAGCACGACGAGGGCGTTGGGCTGAAGGCCCGACGTCAGTTCGTCGAGATCGGCGAAGCCGGTCGGTGTGCCGGTGATCGCGTCGCCGCGGGTGTAGAGGTGTTCGAGGTGGTCGAGGTTCTCACTGAGAAGATCGTCGATGGACGCCATCGTGTCCACCACTCGTCGTTGGGCAACCTCAAAGACGCGCGACTCCGCCCAGTCGACGGTCTTGACCACGTCGTCGGGCAGCTCGTACGCCGCCTCGGCAATCTCGCCGGACACGCCGATGAGTCGGCGCAACAAGGAGTGCTCCTCGACGATGCGGGCGTAGTGCTGGGCGTTGGAGGTCGCAGGGGTGTTGGTCTGCAACGCCACGAGGGTGGCGACACCCCCGATGGCGTCGAGCACGCCGGCGCGGCGCAACTCGTCGGCGACGGTCACCGGGTCGGCAGGTTCGCCCGCCGCGGTCAGTGAGCAGACGGCGTCGAAGATGTGGGCGTGGGCAGGTTTGTAGAAGTCGTCAGGGGAGAGCATTTCCGACGCCACCGAGATGGCGTCACGGGACAGCAGCATGGCGCCGAGCACGGATTCCTCTGCCTGGAGGTCGTGCGGCGGGACGCGGACGGGTGGGGTCTGGGACGGCCGGTCGTCTGACGTGCTCATGATGCCTCCACTCTGCCGCACAATGGCTGTGGGCCGACAGGGGGAAAACCCCGAAATCAGGGTGGATCACCCTGTGGATCAACTGTGGACAACTGCCGGTCGATGTGGATTGTCCGCTCGCCTCACCGCTATGGGACGACCCGGCCCGAAAACCCTCGGGACGCGCCGAACACACCGGCAGTACACCTCAGTCTCCAACCGCGCTGTGACATCGACGACGACGCACGAGCGGGCATCAACCGGCGGCTGACACCTCGACGGTGATCTGGAACTGCACGTCAGCGTGCAGGCGGGCCTGAACCCCGTGGGTCCCGACCTCACGAATCGGCTCGTCAATGTGGAGTGCCTTGCGGTCGAGCTCGATGCCGAACTGGTCGCGCACGGCCTCGACCACCTCGGTGGTCGTCACCGAACCGAACAACTTGCCCTCGGCACCGGCACGCTCGACGATCGTGACCACCGCAGGAACGAGCACCCGGGCCACGTCCTCAGCCGCGGCGCGATCGGCCGTGTCGCGCACCTGGCGCGAGCGACGCATCGCCTCAGCCTGACGCTCGACACCAGCGGTGGCCGCGATGGCCAGACCACGGGGAACGAGGAAGTTGCGGGCGTAGCCGTCAGCGACATCAACGATGTCACCCTTGTTGCCAAGACCCGAGACGTCTGAACGCAGCAAGAGCTTCATCACGATTCCTCCGCAGCTTCCACGATCTCGTCCACCTCAACCTCAACGACGACGTCCTCGACGATTTCAGCTGCCTCGGCCATGGCCTCGTCGGCGAACACGGCGTCGGTGGTCGCCACGGCGGCATCATCACGTCCGCTGTCACGTTCCGGACGGTCGCCCCGCTCGCCTCGGTCACCTCGGTCACCGCGGTCACCGCGCTTGCCACCACGCTGCTGGGTGACACGACTGGCGTAAGGCAGCAGCGCCATCTCACGGGCGTTCTTGATGGCCATGGCGATGTCGGACTGCTGCTGGGTGTCGTTACCGGTGACCCGACGGGCACGGATCTTGGCCCGGTCGGACATGAAACGACGCAGCAGGTTGACGTCCTTGTAGTCGACGTACTGCACACCTTCGCTGCGCAGGACGCTGACCTTCTTCTTGGCGCGCCGGGCGTTGTCCCGGTTCTTGCCACGGGGGGCTGGACGGGCCATCAGAACGGCTCCTCTTCGTTGTCATAGGCGGTTGGGGGGCTCGAGGGGGTGCCGCCACGAGGGGCGCCACCGCCGTCGGAACGACCGGCACGTTCAATGGAGGCGGTGGCCCACCGAAGCGACGGGCCGACCTCGTCGGCGATGATCTCGACCTTGGAGCGCTTGTCACCATCGGGGGTCTCCCACGACCGCTGGCGCAGCGTGCCCGACACGATGACGCGGGTGCCCTTGCTGATCGACTCGGCCACGTTTTCCGCCAGTTCCCGGAAACAGGTCACGTCGAAGTAGGAGGTCTCGCCGTCCTCCCACTGGCCGGTGTCGTTGTTGCGCCGGCGCTGGTTGATGGCGACACCGAACCCGGCCACCTGCATCCCGCCATTGGTGTAGCGGAGCTCGGGGTCACGGGTGCAGTTGCCGATGATGGTCACTGCGTTGTCATTGGCCACGATGAATTCCTCCTGGATCTCGGAGTTGCGGGCCGTCAGGCCGAGGCGCCCAACAGGCCGCGACGTGCAGCTTCGTTGTCGGGGAGTCGGAGAAGCTTGTGACGCACGACGTCGTCAGCAAGCCGAAGGGAACGTTCCATCTCGTCGAGGGCGTTGCCACCCGGGCCGAGGAGTTCCATCACGAAGTAGGTCCCTTCCCACTTGTGGTTGATCTCGTAGGCGAAACGGCGGCGACCCCACATATCGGTCGACTTCACCTCACCGCCGGCGGCAGCAACTGCCTCGGTGATCTTGTCCCGGAACGACTCAGCAACGCCTTCCTCAGCGTCGCCGTCGATGATGACCATGAGTTCGTAGGCTCGCATGGCGAGCATCCACCTCCTTCGGACCCGGCGGTGCCGGGGCCCCGCGACTTGCGGGGCAGGAAACCGGGGTGCTGACGCATCCCGGGATATGGGCGAAACGAGACCTTAGCGGAGCAGACCCCCGCCGCGCCCATTGGCCACCCGGGGACAGGTGTCAGCCGCCGAGGGTGGCCATACTTGCGGGGTGAACCGCCGCAACGCCGTCACGACCCATTCACGCCGCAAACCGTCCATTCGCCGTCACACCGCCCGAGCCATGGTGGCGACCGCCACCCTCGCCCTGCTGGCCGCCTGCGGCTCAAGTGGCACCGAGACCCCGGTTTCCGACTCGGCTATTTCCGGCTCGGGGACAACCCCGGTCGCGCTCCGCTACGAGATCCTCGACGAGGTCGCTCACGACGACGATTCGTTCACCCAGGGACTCACCTTCTCCGCCGACGGTCGGCTTTTTGAGAGTTCCGGAGGCTACGGGACGTCGTCGGTGCGCGAGGTGGACCCCGCCACGGGGGAGCTCCTCCGGTCCAGGGCGCTCGACCCCTCATGGTTCGCCGAGGGTCTCGCCGTCGTCGAGACGACCGATGGCGAGGTATTGCAGTTGATCACCTATCGGGAAGGGGTGACGGTCACCCTCGACCCGGACGATTTCAGCGAGCGCCGGCGGACCACCTATCGGGGGGAAGGCTGGGGCCTGTGCCAACTCGATGCGGGCACGATGGTCATGAGCGACGGCACTTCGACGTTGACGATGCGCGATGTCGCGACCTTCGCCCCGATCCGCACCGTGGAAGTCACCCGTCAGGGGAGACCGGTGCCCCGACTAAACGAACTCGAATGCGTCGACGGGCAGGTGTGGGCCAACGTCTGGAAGACCGACGAGATCGTCGTCATCAACCCCACCGACGGTCGGGTGGTGGCGGTGCTCAACGCCGGAGGCCTCGTCGACGCCAACCGCGCCTCGTCAGCGGCCGTGCTCAACGGCGTCGCCCGCATTCCCGGAACAACCGACGAATTCCTCATCACCGGCAAGTTGTGGCCGGTGACCTATCGCGTGCGGATCACACCGGGGTGATCAAGCCGTGCGGCTGTCCCCGGCGGCCCCGTACAGACCGATGGTTGCGCCTGGATCCTCGGGGTAGTGGTCGGCGTCAACGCCGGCCGGCAGGTGATACGACTCACGCTCTGCGGGGAACCCCCCGGTGCGGACGTCATCGGCCCACGCCGCCATTGCGGCAACCGCGTCGGCCTTGAGGTTGGCGTAACGCCGCACGAACCGGGGGGTGATGCGGTCTTCGATCCCGAGCACGTCATGGAACACCAACACCTGGCCGTCGCACGCCGGCCCGGCACCGATCCCGATGGTCGGGATGTCCACCGCGGCGGTCACGACCCGGCCGACCTCGCTCGGGATGCCCTCGAGCACCAGTGAGAAGCAGCCCGCATCCTGCAGGGCGAGGGCGTGCTCAACGAGCACCTCGGCGGCACCCTGCTCACGGCCCTGCACCTTGAAGCCACCCATGGCGTGGACTGACTGCGGGGTGAGTCCAAGGTGACCCATGACCGGGATTTCGGCGTCGACGATGGCGCTCACCATGGGGACCCGTTTGGCCCCACCCTCGAGCTTCACCGCACCGGCACCGGCACGGATCAACGCCGCAGCGTTCCGCACGGTGTCCTCGACTGAGAGGTGATAGCTGAGCCACGGCATGTCGGCGACGACGAGACAACGGGTTCCCGCCCGGGCGACCGCTGCGGTGTGGTGCACCATCTCATCCACGCTGACCTCAAGGGTGCTGTCGTGGCCGAGCACCACCATGGCCACCGAGTCACCAACGAGGATGACGTCGACCCCGGCCTCCTCGGCAATGCGGGCACCGGGCGCGTCATATGCCGTCACCATGACGATGGGTTCAGCCCCGGCGCGGACCTTGCGGGCACGCACAGAGGGCACGGTCACCTTGCCCATGGGAACCTCCTAGCCGTCCAGTGCCCTGATGGCTACCGGCGGAACGTCCCTACCCTATCCGCCGGTCGGTTTCATGCGCCACGTCAGCGAACCGCCGGTAAAGACCTGTGACTGGTGACCGGGATAGCGTCAGGCCATGGCTGACGACCCGCCGCAGTGCTGCGGCAGCTGTGGCGACGAGACCGAGGACCTCGTTCACGTGCGCCGGCTGTACATCCTCACCACGCCACGCCACGAACTCGACGGCGGAGTCGAGGGGGTCACACCGGAGATGACCGAGGGTGACCTTGAGTGGTGGTGCGAGGTGTGCCGCATCCACTACCCCCACCGCACCGCCTGACGCCGGGGTCTAGGGGTTGGCTGGCCTTGGCGGGACGGTGGATGCGGTCGTTGTCGTGGAACTTGGCGGCGGGGGCGGCGCCACGGTGGTCGTTGGACGAGGCACCGTGGTGGTGGGTCGGGGCACCGTCGTCGTCGGGCGCGGAACAGTGGTGGTCGACGAGGGCGGGACCGTCGAAGTGGTACTCGGGGCGAAGGGGTCCTCGGTGTTGTTCGAACTTCCCGGACGCTCGAAATCGCAGGATTCGAGACCGTCGGTGGCTTCAAGCATGAACTTGCGCCAGATCTGGGCGGGGAAGGAACCACCCACCACTTCAATCCCGTGCACCGAGTTCATGTACCGGGTCTCGGTACCGGCGTAGCCAACCCATACGCCTGCGGTCAGGCGACACGTATACCCAATGAACCAGGCGTCGCGGAAGTTCTCCGCCGTGCCCGTCTTGCCGGCGGCGACCTGATCGATGCGCGCCGAGGTGCCGGTGCCGTTCTCCACCACCTGACGCAACACCCAGTTCATGGTGTCGGCCACCTCGGGATCGAGCACGCGCTCCCGGTTGAACGGCGCCTCCCACAGCACCGTGCCGTTGGCGTCGGTGACCTTGCGCACCGGCCACGGCCCCACCTTTTCGCCCCGCTGGGCGAATACCGAGAACGCCGTGGTCATGTCGAGCACGGACACGTCGGCTGCTCCGAGCGTGATGGCTGGCACCTCGGGAATGTCGGCGGTGACACCCATGCGGGTGGCCATGGCGGCGACGTCGCCGGCCCCGACGTCCATGATCAACTGGGCGTACGCCGTGTTGGAGGAGTTCCGGGTGGCGTCGACGAGGTTCAGTTGCCCCATGCCGCTGTCGGCGTAGTTCCCGACGTCCCATTCGCCACCACCACCGAGGTCGATCTTCATGCGACCCGGTGAGTCGTAGGTCCGCGACAGGGGCACGCCCTCCTGCAGTGCGGTGGCCAGCGTCAGTGCCTTGAACGACGAGCCGGGCTGGCGACCGCTGCCGCCGCCGAACGTTCCGGTGGCGAGGTTCACCTGGTCACCTGCGAAATCGAACCCGCCGATCATGGCGGTGATTCCACCGGCGTCATCGAGCGACACCAGTGAGGCCTGCGGGTCGTCAGGGCGGTCGAGGGTCGACCGGACGGCGTTGGCCGCCGCCTCCTGATCGCCGAGGTCAATGGTCGTGTAGATCCGCAGACCGCCGCCGTAGATCTGGTCATCGGTGAAGATGCCCCGCTCCACCAGCCACCGGCGGGTGTAGTCCACGAAGTACTCGGTGCCGATGTCGGCACCGACCACCTTGCCGTAGTTGGTTTGGGTCTCGCGTGGCAGGACGTAGTCCCACCCGCCTTCCTCCACCTCGTCGCGCTGTTCGGGAGTGATCCACCCCAGCGACACCATGGCGGCGAGCACCGCAGAGCGACGCACCGTGGCGGCCTGACGCTGATCGGCGAACGACGGGTCGTCGGGCTGGCGGTTGGCGTCGGCGGACTCGGGGGAACGAATGATGCCAGCGAGATAGGCGGACTGGGCGAGGTTCAGGTCCTCGACGTTGACCCCGAAGTAGGTGCGGGCGGCAGCCTGGATGCCGTATGCCCCACGGCCCCAGTAGATGGTGTTGAGGTACCGCTCGAGGATTTCCTGTTTGGGCAGTTCGCGTTCCAGCTTGATGGCGAGCACCGCCTCGCGGATCTTGCGTTCCCAGGTGCGCTCGGCGGTCAGGTAGGCGTTCTTGACGTACTGCTGGGTGATCGTTGACCCGCCCTGGCGCAGGTCGTCGTCGCGCAGGTCGGATACCAGCGCTCGTGCGACGGCGAACGGGTCGACGCCAGCGTGCTCGAAGAACTGCCGATCCTCGGTGGCCAACAGTGCCAGGACGAACACGGCGGGAACCTGTTCGTACGCCACGCTGACCCGGTCGACTCCGCCGCTGAGCTGCGCCATCGAGTTCTCGAAGCTGCAGTCGGCATCGACGTCGGAGGCACACATGTAGGTGGTCTGTTGCAACGGTGGTTCGCCCGAGGGAAGCGGGATCTGCCACACGACGTAGATGAGTCCCGAGCCGGCGGCAATGCCGATGAGCAGCACGCTGAACACGAGCCTGCGCAACCACACCCCGGACCGTCGCCAGACGCGCCGCGACGTGCGGGGGTCACTGGCGGCCGCTGCGTTGCGACGTGGAGCGGAGGGAGGGCGGGGGTTGCTCATGGGATTGGCGGGTGGGAACCCTCAATCACGCTAGACCCCGATGCGTCGGCTTCCCACGCGACCCGGCGAATAACGACCCGGGCCGAAGGGTCAACTGGCGGCGGTGAGGGGGTAGGTGCGGATCACGTGGTTCCAGCCGCACTCGGCACAGACCTCGACCTCCCAGGCCTCGTAGCGGCCCGCACGGGCGGCGAGGGTGGTCAACTCCCCCGGTGAGGTGATGCACCGGCCCGACCGGGGGAGGCGGGGGCCAAACACGTAGGTGACCTCGACGAGGTGACGGTGGTCGCAGATCGGACAGGTCCGTCGGGTCCGTCGGCTACAGGCACGGGCGTTGCGGAGCAATTCCGGTTGGGCGTCACAGACCTCGGCGCGGCTGGCCCGGCCGGTCCGGAACGAGGCCAGCTTGGACGCTCGGGCAAGGCGAAAGTCGACCTCGCCGGGCCGGGAGCCCGCTGGGCGGGGTGGTGCACCAAAGCCTGATCCCACGCCGACAGGGTAGCGACCGAGCGCCGAGGACGCCCGGCCCCGACGGCTCGAGGATGTGCGCAAGATATATCGAATCGATATAACATGATGATGTGAGTGACGCGGCGACCACGAACAACGCTGAAACCGGCGGCAGTGGACCGGTTGATGGCGCCGAACGGCGACGTCCCAACCGGGTGGGCCGCGGCGGATCACTGCTCGAGTTCGCCCTCCTCGGGGTCCTCGCCGACGGCGAACTGCACGGCTACGAACTGAAAAAGCGCCTCGACGGGGTACTCCCCAGTTGGTCGGCCGTCTCGTTCGGTTCTCTCTACCCAACACTCGGCCGCCTCGAACGGGCCGGCGACGTCGTCGCCGTCGAGGGCGAACCGACCCCGGTGGCGCCCATGACCGGGGCGCTCAGCGGCGAGATCGCTGCGTTCCGGGCACGACGTCGCGAACGCAGCTCCCTCCCGGCACGCTCCCGGCGGGGGCGCAAGGTCTACGGCATCACCCCGAGCGGACGGACCCGACTCGTGGACCTGCTGACGTCACTCGACCCCAGTGACGACCGGGCCTTCTCACTCATGGTGGCCTTCAGCGGGAACCTCTCGGGCGACCAGCGCATCGCCGTGCTGGCCCGGCGCCGCGCCGAGCTGGCGGCCCGCCTCGACCAGTCCCGCACCGCTGCGCCGGCGCTCGACCGCTGGCGGGCATCGCTGCGAACCCACGCCATTGCCACACTCACCGGCGAGATCGCCTGGGTGGACGAACTTCTCGCCGCCGAACGGCTCGAGGGGACGTCCCCGACCACATCACCAACCGACCACACCACCCCCGCCACGGCCGGGGACACCACCGGAGGAACGACATGACCGAGACGCGCAAGGTACGACTGGCGATCGCCGGGGTGGGCAACTGCGCCAACTCCCTCGTGCAAGGTCTCACCTACTACGCCGACGCCGACCCCGACGACGAGGTCCCCGGCCTCATGCACGTCGTGCTCGGCGGCTACCACATCCACGACATTGAGGTCGTCGCCGCCTTCGACGTGGACGCCGCCAAGGTCGGGGTCGACGTGTCAAAGGCCATCTGGGCATCACAGAACAACACCATCAAGTTCGCCGAGGTCGGTCATCTCGGCGTCGTCGTGCACCGGGCGCCCACCCTCGACGGGTTCGGCGAGTTCTACACCGCAACCTGTGAGGAGTCCCCCGAACCCGCCGTCGACGTCGCCGAGGTCCTGCGGGCCAGCGGCGCTGACGTGCTGGTGTCCTACCTCCCGGTCGGGTCGGAAGAGGCTCAGCGGTACTACGCCGAAGCCTGTCTCGAGGCGGGCGTGGCGTTCGTGAACGCCATTCCGGTGTTCATCGCCTCGGACCCCGAGTGGGCTGCCCGCTTTGAGGCGGCAGGCATCCCCATCATCGGCGACGACATCAAGAGCCAGGTCGGCGCCACCATCACCCACCGGATGCTGACCCGCCTGTTCGAAGATCGCGGCGTGACCGTCGACCGCACCTACCAGCTGAACTTCGGCGGCAACATGGACTTCAAGAACATGCTTGAGCGTTCACGCCTCGCCTCCAAGAAGGTCTCCAAGACCCAGTCGGTGACCAGCCAGCTCGACCACCCCATCGAGGCCGAGTCGGTCCACATCGGACCCAGCGACCACGTTCCGTGGCTCGACGACCGCAAGTGGGCGTACATCCGCGTCGAGGGCCGCAACTTCGGTGACGTGCCCCTCAACATCGAACTCAAGCTCGAGGTGTGGGACTCCCCCAACTCCGCCGGTGTGATCATCGACGCCGTTCGGTGCGCCCGGGTGGCCATGGACCGCGGGATCGGCGGGCCGCTGCTCGGACCGTCGGCGTACTTCATGAAGAGCCCCCCGGTGCAGTACCGCGACGCCGAAGCACACGAGATGGTCGAAGTCTTCGCCAACGACGGGGAGTAACGTCCGGACATGGATCAGCGACCCGTTCCGGTGTTTCCCGACGGCATCCCCGACGGGGACACCGTCGTGTACGGGCCCGACATTGCCGACGAGGGTGCCCTGCGCCTGCTCGGCGGCGTGGAGGGTCGACGCATCCTCGAACTTGGGGTCGGCACCGGCCGCAACGCCGTGGCACTCGCCCGACAGGGGGCCAAGGTCATCGCCGTGGACACCGACGCCGCCCGCATTGACCGGGCCCGCGCCCTCGCCGACCGCCACGACGTCAAAGTCGAGTTCCACCACACCGACCCCGCTGAACTGGCCTTCATCCGGGCCGACACGGTTGACCTGGTCCTCAGCGTCCACTCCTCGGCCAACGTCCCCGACACTGACCGGTTGTTCCGTCAGGCGCACCGCGTGTTGCGCACCGAAGCACCGTTCGTGCTCAGCATTCCCCACCCGGCGTGGAACCTCATTGACGCCCGGTCTGCTGACGCTCTGCGAATCACCCACTCGTGGTTCGACACCACCCCCCGCGACGGCGGCAGTTGGCAACCATCGGTCCACCCGGTGACCTTCAGCGATCTCTTCGGGGGCCTGTACCGGGCCGGGTTCCGCATGGAGGTGGTTCTCGAGCCCGAACCGGTCACCTCCGGGCCCCGCAGCCCGTGGTGGAACGAAGCCATGCGCATGCTTCCCGCCACCCTCGTCGTGCGGGCCCGCAAACTCGGTCTGTGAGCACTGGGGCCTCGCCCCGAAACCCTCAATTCTGCGGTTGATCCGCCCACCACGCACGCAGGCGCTGCTCGGCCTCGTCGGCACCGAGTGGACCCTCGTCGAGACGTAACTCGGTGAGGTACGCCATGGCCCGCCCCACCTGGGGACCCGGCGGAAGTCCCAGAATCTCCATGACCCGGGTGCCGTCGAGGTCGGGACGAACCGAGGCGAGGGCCTCACGTTCGTTGAGCTCGGCGATCCGTTCCTCAAGTTCGTCCATGCGCCGGGCCAACTCGTCAGCCTTGCGTTTGTTGCGGGTGGTGCAGTCACAACGCGTCAGCTCGATGAGCTCGGCGGTGAGTGGTCCGGCGTCCCGCACGAACCGCCGAACCGCGGCGTCGGTCCAACCCATTCCGTAGGTGTGGAAGCGCAGGTGCAGGTAGACGAGTTGGCTGACGGCCTCGACGTCAGCCTTGGAGTACCGCAACGCCCGCATCCGTTCCCGGGTCATTCGTGCACCCACCACCTCATGGTGGTGGAACGACACCCCTTTGGGTCCGATGCTGCGGGTCTGGGGCTTGCCCAGGTCGTGGTAGAGCGCCGCCAGCCTCGTGACGCGGTTCGACGACCCGTCCGCCTTGCGGGGCTTCACCCCGGCCACGACGGCGAACGTGTGGGTCAGCACGTCCTTGTGCCGGTGAATGGGGTCCTGTTCGACCCGCAAGGCGGGGACCTCGGGGAAGAACTCGTCGATGAGGCCGGTGTCAACGAGGAACCACAGACCCGCAGTGGGGTCGTCGACCACCATGAGCTTGTCGAACTCGTCACGGATCCGTTCAGCCGACACGATCGACAACCGGTCCCGCAACGCCCGCACCGCCACCACGAGATCGTCGGTGGGGATCAACCCGTACCCGGCAATGAACCGGGCGGCGCGCAACATCCGCAACGGATCGTCACTGAAACTCTCGGTGGCCGACAACGGGGTGCGCAACGTCGACGCCGCCAGATCGGCCGCACCGTCGAACGGGTCGACCAGGCGCGGTTCGGGCAGTTCGATGGCCATGGCGTTGACCGTGAAATCCCGGCGGGACAGGTCGGCCTCCACCGCCTCGGCGAAGCGCACCTCGGGTTTGCGGGAGTCGGGGTGGTACGCCTCAGCCCGGTGGGTCGTCACCTCGAAGTCACGCCCGTCGACCCGCACCCCAATGGTGCCGAACCGCTCCCCCTGGGTCCACATCGCCTCGGCGATGGGGGAGAGCAACTCACGGATCTGACCCGGATGGGCGTCGGTGGTGAGATCGATGTCGCCGTCGCCCAAGGGCCGGTCCAACAACAGGTCGCGCACGATGCCCCCGACGAGGTACAGGCGGTGCCCCGCCTCGGCGAACCGGTCGGCGAGAGGTCGGGCGGCGTCGAGCACCGGTTGGAGACGTTCGGGAACCACGAGGCGGAGGCTACCGGAGGTGGTGATGCGGTCAGGACCGGGTTCGCGCCGTCAGCGGGGCGTCAACGGTGCCCCAACGCGGCGAGACGTTGGCCAACGTCGACCACGACCTCACCACCAGGCCCACCCGAACTGACGCGCAGGTCGGCGGCGAGGTCAGGGTTGCCGACAACGGACGGCACCGTGCCCGCCAACGCCGCCACCGTCGCCGCAGTGGCGTGGCACAACACGTCGAGGTCGTAACCGCCTTCGAGGAACACCAGGGTTCGACCCGTCGGAACCCATCGCAACATGCGGCGGGTGAACTCACCGAAATCCCCCGAAGACAAACCGAGACCGGTGAGCGGGTCGAGTCGGTGACCATCGAAGCCGGCAGACACCAACAGCCACGTCGGGGCGAACCGGTCCACCACCGGCGCCACCAGATCCTCGAGTGCGGCCACCACCACGTCACCGGTGGCCCCCGCCGGCAACGGCACGTTGACCGTCGTGCCCTCCGCCCCCGACCCACCGATCTCATCGGCGGCACCCGTCCCCGGATACAGCGGGTACTGGTGGGTGGACACGTACACCACCCGCGGATCAGTCCAAAAGACGTCCTGGGTGCCGTTGCCGTGGTGGGCGTCGTAGTCCACGATCAGCACCCGTTCGCCACGGTCGGCGAGCAGACGCGCCGCCACCGCCACGTTGTTCAGCAGACAAAAACCCATGGGTCGACGCGGGGTGGCGTGATGCCCGGGCGGGCGGACCACACACAACCCGGCGTCCCCCTCACCGCCGGTCAACCGCTCAACGAGTTCGAGACCCGCCCCGGCGGCATACAGAGCCGCCTCGAACGAGCCGGGCGACACGACGGTGTCAGCATCGAGGTGACCCCCCGTCGCACACGCCGCCTCGAGGTCGGCGAGGTACCGGCCCGGATGGACGACGGACACCAAGGAGGGATCGGCCGGCGAGGGCTCCACCTCGATGACGGCCTCGCCGACGCCCGAAGCGGCGATGCCCCCGAGCACCGCGCCGATGCGCGCCGGTCGCTCAGGATGGCCGGGACCGGTCTCGTGCCGGGCGAAACGCGGGTCGCTGGCCACCAACAGGCGCACCGCTTCAGGCTAGTGGTGTGCTGTCGTCGTATCCTTCGGACCATCACCCGCACCTTCGCCGACCTCGCGTGACCCGGCAGACACGATCGCACCCATGACCCGACCCCATCCCCGCCCATGGCGAACAAGCACCACGGCGAACCTTCGGGTCATCGCGTGGAGGGGACGCGACGACGTGGTGCTGTTGGGACCCACACCGGGCACGGCCCCGTCCCCCCGTCAGCTACACACCGCCGTCGAGGGTCTGCGCGACGCCGGTATCCGCCAGGTGTTCACCCCCGCTCTCGGCCCCACCGAACAGGATGCGTTCCTCACCGTTGGGTTCACCCACCATGAACACCTGCACCTGCTCACCCACCACCTCGACGCCGTCCCCAACGTCCCCGGTCCGGCTGGCACCCGACGCCTGCGTCGCGGCCGGTGGCGGGACTACGGAGCCGTGCTCAACGTGGACGGGAGAGCGTTCGACGCCTTCTGGCACTTCGACGCCAACGCCCTCACCGAGGCACGCCGGGCCACCCCCACCAACCGGTTCCGCGTGGCCGTCGACACCGATGACGGTGGGCGCCGCGTGACCGGGTACGCCGTGACCGGGCGGTCACGCACCACCTGCTACCTCCAACGGCTCGCCGTCGACCCCGACCAGCAGCGACGCGGCACCGGGTCGGCGCTGGTGTGTGACGCGCTGGCGTGGGCACGGGCACGTCGCGCACGTCGGATGCTCGTGAACACCCAGGAACGCAATGTGGACGCACTGGCGCTGTACCTGCGTCTGGGATTCACCCAGGAACCGGTCGGACTCGACGTGTTGCGGTGGCCGGCGTGACGTCGCGCACCCGCCGGCCGGCGGCAGTGGTGTTGCTCGTAGCCGTCGTGCTCGGCGCAATGGTCGTCGGTGGCGCAGCGTCGGGTCTGGGCGGTGCCGGCACCGGATCGGTGCCGCTTCCCCGACCGGTCAACGCCGAGGGGATCGTGCTCGAGGCCCAAACGACGTTCGTCGGCGCCGCCAGCCCCTTCACCATGGACCTGCGGCTGGGAACCACCGAGGGCATGCTGAGCATTGCCCTGCACCCCGCCGTGACCAGCCGCACCCAGTTCGGCGCCACGCTCGCCGGTGAACAGCTCGGCAACCCCATCCAGCGTTTCGACTCCATCCCGCTCGACACGCTGGCACCCGACGCCAACGGGGTGACCCGCATCCAACTCGTCACCTCCGGTGACGAGCCGCCCACACCGTTCACCCTCCGAACCGACGAACCCGGGGTCTACCCGTTGTCGGTCACGGTGTCGGGCCCCTCGGGCGACGAACGGCTCATCACCCACGTCACCCGTCTCGAGAACTCCCCGTCGCCCACCGCCAACGAGTCACGTCCCGCCCGACCGACGTTCACCGTCGGGGTGCTCGTCCGCCTCAACGCCCCCACTCCGGTCGACGCGGACGGATCCCCCGTGCTCGACGAGCGCGACGAGCAACGATTGCGGGCGGCGGCGACCGCAGTCGCCGCCAACCCGGAGGTCCCCGCCACGGTGCACACCACCGGCGCCGTGATCGATGCGCTGTCTGCCCGATCCCCCCTAGACCGCAACGTGGGTCGCAACCTGTTGCGGCCCACGTGGGTTCCGGTGGACCTCGCCAGTCTCACCGCCGACGACCTTGGACGGTTCGTCGACCGGCAACTCCTCGCCGGCAACGCCGCCGCCGAACGGTGGCTGCTCGGACCCGGCGACCCGTCCACGTGGGTACTCGACGAGACCGTGGACCCCGCCGCCCTGGCGCTGCTCGCCGAACGGGGGGTGCAGCAGGTGATCGTGCCCGAGGACCTCACCGAACCACTCAACGCCCAACAGTTCCCCACCACCCTCACCCAGTCGTTCACCGTGACCGACGCCGCCGGTGGATCACTGCCGGCTCTGCAGACCGACACCGCCCTCACCGCCCTCCTCGGGTCGACGAGCCAACCGGCGCTCGCCGCCAACCGGGTCCTTGCCGACCTGTCGGTGCTCGCCTTTGACTACCCCGACGTCCGACGGGTGGCGGTGGTCGACACCGGCGACGACCCCGACGCAGCGCGGGCACTTGGCGCCCTGCTCACCGGGCTGAACACCGCCGCCACAGCGCCTCCCGGGAGTGAACCGCTCCTCGCCACACGTTCCCTCGGGACCTTGTTCGCCGCCAGCGAACCCGTCGGAGCGATCCAGGGTCAACCCACCCTCGACCGGGACTGGTCACACCTCGGACCGACCTCACTCGGATCGTGGCCCACCGCCGCACTCGCCACCGAGACCGACGAACGGTCGCTGGCGGTCACCGTGCTCCCCGGACCTGACGCTCCGGTGGCGAACGCCACCGTCCTGTCGGCCGAACGGCTCGTTTTGGCCTCGGGTGCCACCGCGCTCGACGACGACGAACGTCAAGCACTGCTGGAGGGGGCGGACACGGTCATCAACGACGCCCTCGCACCGATCGGCATACCCACACAGGGCACGGTCACGCTGACCGCGTCGACGGGGGTTGTCCCCATCACGTTAGAAAACGGCCGACCCGAACCCGTTGCGGTCCGGGTCACACTGCAGTCCGACAAACTCGAATTCCCCGACGGGTCCACCGTCGAGTTGCGACTCGACCCCGGTTCCACCCGCCACGAGGTCGCCGTTGAGGCCCGCGCCTCGGGCGCGTTCCCCGTCGAGGTCACGCTGCGCACCGGGGACGACGCCCGCCAACTCGCCCAGGGTCGATTCACTGTGCGCAGCGGGGCGGTGTCGGGCATCGGCCTCATCCTGTCCATCGTGGCCGGTGTGTTCCTTTTGGGTTGGTGGGCCAGGCACCTGCGTTCAGCTCGCCGCAGCAGACAACTCATCGACCGGGGCAACCCCGGCTCCGTGCCCGAACCGGTGGACCGGTGAGCGGCATCGAGCCGTCCGACCCCCGCGGCATGGTCGGCACGCTGTTGTGCGGCCGCTACCGGTTGGTCCGCCACCTCGCCAGCGGGGGCATGGGCGAGGTGTGGGCGGCCACCGACGAGGAACTCGGTCGGAACGTCGCCGTGAAACTTCTCCACGACCACCTCGCCGGCAACCCCGAGTTGGTCGCCCGTTTCCGCCGCGAGGCCCGAGCTGCGGCCCGTGTGCAACACCCCGGCATCGTCACGGTGCACGACACCTGTTCGAGTGACGGGCGTGAGGCCATCGTGCTGCAGTTGATCGACGGCCCCACGTTACGGACGTACCTCGACCGATCGGGTCCTCTGCCTGATGAGGCGGTCATCACCATCGGCCGGTCGGTCACCGAAGCCCTCGAGGTCGCCCACCGTGCCGGGTTGGTGCATCGAGACATCAAACCGGCGAACATCCTGTTCGGACCGGACCGGGCCATGCTCACCGACTTCGGTGTGGCCAAGGCCCTCGACGAGGCCGACCACACGACGACGGGAACCGTGCTCGGCAGTGTCCGCTACCTCAGCCCCGAACAGGTTGAGGGCACACCTCCAGACGGTCGCAGCGACGTGTACTCACTCGGCGTCGTCCTCTACGAATGTGCGACAGGTTCGACGCCGTGGGTGGGCGACACCGCAGCGGCGACCGCACTGGCCCGCCTCGATCAACCGCTCGTGCCGCCCAGAGCGCTGAACCCGTCGATCTCGCCGGCGCTCGACGCGCTCATCACCAGGTGTCTCGCCCGCCGCCCCGAGGATCGCTTCGCCACCGCCGGCGACCTGGTGGTGGCCTTCGACGCCGTCGCCAGCGGTGCAGTTCCGCTCACCCCCGAACAGGCCTCCGACCTCACCGTGGCCGTCGACGCAACACCAAGACCGCCGGCCGCCACCGACGCCACGGTGGCCGCCGGGGGGCCGCGGCCGACACCGGGATCAGGAGAATTCGACGGGTTCGACGACGACCCCGGGTTCGACCCTCAGCCCGAGTGGGCGCGCCGATCGTGCGCCGGACCGTTGCTGATCGGCACGCTGATCGTGGTGGCGGTCGCTGTGGCGGTCGTACTGGTGGCCAACACCGCGATGTGGCAGTCGGTCACCGGCGGCTAGGTCCCACTCCCAGCGTTAGCATGACCCCATGACTGCGCCGGGGGACCCACACACCCGTGCCCTGCCCGGCACCACCGACGGACCACCATCCGCGTCGGGGTCCGACGGACCGGACTGGCCAGTTGAAGCCACCCGCTCGATCGTCAAGGCGGTCGACACCGTGCGGGACAAGACGTCGGGCCCGGCGATCACAGCGGTGGCTGCGATGGTCTACGGCATCGTCGCCCTCACCGCCCTGACGGTGCTGACCATCGTCCTCACCGCAGCGACCATTCGTGGTCTTGAGTTGCTGCTGTGGCGCAAGGTGTGGCTGGCCTACCTCGTATTGTCCGTGCTGCTGTTCGTTGGCGGTCTCGTGTGCTGGTCACGCCGGGCCACCGTCCCCGACTGAGCGCACCCCCGCAGTCCCCCAACCCCGAACCTGAGGCGATCCATGTCCACGTCACCCAACGAACCACGCAAGGTCCTCATCGTCGGCTCCGGTCCGGCCGGGCTGACCGCCGCGGTGTACACCGCTCGGGCCAGCCTCGCCCCCCTGATGCTCGAGGGCGAACCGTCGTCCACCAGTGACCAGCCCGGGGGGCAGTTGATGCTCACCACCGAGGTCGAGAACTTCCCGGGGTTCCCGGACGGCATCATGGGCCCCGAACTCATGGAGCGGATGCGGGCCCAGGCGGTCCGGTTCGGTACCGAGATCATCACCGAGAAGGCCAGTCGGATCGACCTGTCGAGCCGACCGTTCAAGGTCTGGGTGGGCGACCCCGCAGCCACCGAGCCGACCTACACCGCCGAATCGATCATCATCGCCACCGGGGCGCGATCGCTCATGTTGGGCCTCGAGAACGAGAACCGGCTCATCGGCCATGGCGTCTCGACGTGTGCCACCTGTGACGGCTTCTTCTTCCGCGGTCAGCACATCGCCGTGGTGGGCGGCGGTGACTCAGCCGCCGAGGAAGCGCTGTTCCTCACCAAGTTCGCCGACACGGTCACCCTCGTTCACCGACGCAGCGAATTGCGTGCGTCACGGATCATGCAGGACCGCCTGTTCGCCAACGAAAAGATCCGTTTCGCCTGGAACAGCACGGTCGAGGAAATCATGGGTGACCAGCAACTCACCGGCGTCCGGTTGCGCAACATCGAGTCCGGTGAGACCACCGAGCTCCCCGTCACCGGTCTGTTCGTGGCGATCGGGCACCAGCCCAACACCGCCCTGTTCGACGGCCAACTCGCCCTCGAGGACAACGGGTACCTCATCACCGGCCCCGGCAGCCACACCTCGGTCGAGGGCGTGTTCGCCTGCGGCGACGTGCAGGACCACACCTACCGTCAGGCCATCACCGCGGCCGGTTCGGGGTGCATGGCCGCCATCGACGCCGAACGGTGGCTCGAGGGCCAGCACTGACCAACACCATGGGATCGCTCCGTCGGAAGCGCCCATCGTCGGGGTAGCGTGACGGTGGCGACCGAACCGGTCGGTCGCCGGGGCGACGCCCCCAATCGGAACGGCGGGTTGTCCCCCGTGCGTTCGACCATCCACGACCCGAGGACCAGACGATGGCTGAAAACCTGACCACCCTGACCACCGCAACCTTCACTGAGACCGTTGCGTCGTCGACCGTGCCCATGCTCGTGGACTTCTGGGCCGAGTGGTGTGGGCCGTGCAAGATGATCGCCCCGGTGCTCGAGGAGATCGCCGCCGAACATCCCGACGCCATCCATATCGCCAAACTGAACGTCGACGACCACCCCGACATCGCCCGTGAGTTCTCGGTCATGAGCATCCCGACGATGATCGTGTTCCGCGACGGCCAGGAAGTGAAGCGGCTCGTCGGCGCCAAGGGCAAGGGTCAGATGCTCCAGGATCTCGACGAGTTCCTCTGAGTCGACCGGCAGGCTCGGCCCGATGCCGGGCCCTCGCCAACACGCCTAGTCTCGGTTGCCGTGAGTTCGCCATCCCCTGACGATCGACTGTGGGCGTCCCAGGACCTCCCCCTCCGAAACGGAGATCACGGTGAGGCGGTGCGGGACCTCCAGCGTCGTCTGGTCAGCCTCGGCCTGACCCCCGGGCTCGACGGCACGTTCTGTGAGCACACCGTGACCGCAGTGGCGGCGTTTCAGGCGTCACGCGGTTTGTTGGACAGTGGAATCTGCGATCAGGCCACCTGGAATGCCGTGATTGAGGCCGGTCACCGCCTCGGGGACCGGCTCCTGTACCTGTCGCGGCCCATGCTCCGGGGCGAGGATGTGACCGCCCTGCAGCGTCGCCTGGGCGGTCTGGGGTTCGACGCCGGCCGGGTTGACGGCATTTTCGGGCCTGACACCGACGCTGCGTTACGGGAATTTCAGCGCAACGCCGGCCTCAGCGTGGACGGCGTGTGCGGTCCTACGACATTGATGGACCTCGAGAGGTTCGCCAACCGGATCAGCGAACCTGCCGCCGTGGCCGGTGTGCGCGAACGCGAGAAACTCCGCTCCGGCCCGCGGGGTCTCGATAAGCGCACGGTCGTCATTGCCCACGCCGGAGGCCTCGACGCCATTGCCCACGCCGCCGCCCGGGCGCTGTCGGACACCGGTGCTGAGACCGTGGTCCTCCAGCACCACGACCCCTCGGCACTCGCCGATCAGGCCAACACCCTCCGCTGCGACCTGCTCGTTGACCTCGAGGTGGGCGACCCACCGTGTTGGTGCGCGTTTTACCAGTCAGGTGACTTCGAATCCTCTGGCGGCCGGCGTCTCGCCGAGCTGTTGACGAGCGCCCTTGCCGACATCGGCCTGAACCCCGGTCCGAGCCGAGGTCTGCGCCTCACGTTGTTGCGCGAGACGCGCATGCCCGCCGTCGTCGTCCACCTCGGCCCGGTTGATCGGGTCGTCACCGACCCGACGTCAATCACCGAGGCCTGCACCCGGGCGGTTGCCGACTGGGCCAGGGAGCCGCTCGCACCCGAACACTGAGCGCGAACCCGGTTCTGGTCCGACGACGGCGACGTTGTATCGGCCGACTGGGTTTCCCCGCCCCTCGGGGTCGCCATCGGGATCGGATCCATGACGAGTTCGGCTCGATCGGATCCGACGATGCAGGTCGACCACGTCCGCACCTGAGGTCGAGGGTTACCGGGAGAGACGTGAAGTTGAGGTTGACCACAGGTTCTTCCACAAGCTGTGGAGAAACCCGTCGTTGTAGGTTGACGAGGTCGCCACAAGGGCCCCGGCGTGCCACAAACACCTAGATTTCAGGGGATTCCGTCTCTCTCCCGGACACCATGACCCGGTAGATGCGTTCGAGGTCGTCAAGGTTGGCGAACTGGACCGTGACCTTTCCACCCTTGCCGGTGAGTCCAACCCTCACGCGCGTGTCGAGGTACTCCGACAGCAGGTGCTCGAGTTCGAGCAGGGCGGCAGGCCGGTTCCCCGGGGCGGGGTCCCCTGCGGGACTGTCGGAATCACCGGCATAGCGGGCCGCCACGAGGCGCCGAACGGCGTCCTCGGTCTCACGAACGGTGAGGCCCTCGTCGACCACCCGGGTCGCAAGCATCTCCTGTTCCTCAACGCTCTCGAGCGCCAGGATGGCCCGGGCGTGACCGGCGGTGAGACGGCGTTCGGTGAGTAGTTGCTGCACCGATGGCGGCAGCGCCAGAAGTCGGAGGGTGTTGGCGACCGTTGACCGGCTGCGACCAACGGCGACGGAGACGTCCTCCTGGGTCAGCGAGAACTCCTCCATCAGTTGGCGGTATCCCGCTCCCTCCTCAAGAGGGTTCAGGTCCTCTCGAAGCAGGTTCTCGACCAGGGCTTCTTGTAGCGATCGGTGATCGTCCACCGTCCGCACCAGTGCCGGGATGACCTCCAGGCCAGCGATCTGTGAGGCCCTCCACCGGCGCTCTCCAGCAATCAATTCGAAGGATTCCGGCCCCACCTGACGTACCAAAATGGGTTGGAGAACGCCAATTTCCCCCACAGAGGCCGCAAGTGATGCGAGGGCTTCGTCGTCGAATTCGACTCGTGGCTGGTAGGGATTTGCCGTGATCTGGGCCACGGGAAGCTCCCTGAGTTCCGTGCCTTCAGGCGCAGTGACGGGTGCATCCGGCAACAGAGCGCTCAAACCCTTACCCAATCCGCTCCGGCGTACCATTGCTCACCTCCTTGGCGAGTTCCCGGTAGGCGACGGCCCCCCGGGCTGTGGGATCAAACGTGGTGATGGGTTGGCCGTAGGACGGCGCCTCGGAGAGACGCACCGTTCGGGGAATCACGGTCTGGCACACCTTCTCCCCGAAATGGTTCCGAACCTCCTCAACAACCTGGCTTGCGAGCCTCGTACGCCCATCAAACATGACGAGAACCACCGCACTGATCTCCAGGGTCGGATTCAGGTTCCGCTTCACCAGATCCACGTTGCCCAGCAGTTGCCCCAGGCCCTCAAGGGCGTAGTACTCGCACTGCAGGGGCACGAGCACCTCCGATGCCGCAGCAAAGGCGTTAATCGTCAGGAGGCCCAGAGAGGGCGGGCAGTCGATGATCACGAAGTCGTAGTCATCCCGGACCGCCGCCAGAGCGGTGCGCAGCCGGTGTTCCCGGCTGAATGCCGGCACCAACTCGATCTCGGCACCCGCAAGGTCGAGATTCGACGGGGCCACGAACAGTCCCTCGACCGAGGTTGGCTGGATGCACTCGGCCAGCGGAACGTCGTGCAACAAGACGTCGTAGACCGTGGCCGACAACTGCCGGATGTCGACCCCCAGGCCAGTTCCGGCGTTGCCCTGCGGGTCGAGGTCCACCACGAGTGTGCGAAAACCTTGCTCGGCGAGGCTGGCAGCCACGTTCACCGCCGTGGTGGTCTTGCCCACACCGCCCTTTTGGTTGGCGATGGCAATGATTCGGGGAAGGGTCCGGCCGGCGCCCACCTGATAGGAGGGGCTTTGCGGAACGTGCAGCCCGGATTCCGGGGGGGACGACTCAGCAGAATCGGCCCCCGAGGCCACATCCGGACCGCCCTCAACTCCCTCACCGACTCCGGAATCGGCCTCTACTGGCCGGTCCTCGTCCCCCACACCTTGCGAATCCACCCGTCATCTCCCTTGCTCAGAACCCAGCCCTCGTGTTTCACGTGAAACACGACGACCGCCGGACCAGGCCCTGAGAGAGCCTCGTCGTGGCCGGCGGCGCAGACTAGCGCGGAGCGATCCGGTGCGGCGAGGGGATACACGGTCGGCGGTGACTGTTTCACGTGAAACAGTTGTTGATGGCGGATCTCGACCCGGAACCTCAGGGACCCTGGAGCTCAGAACAGCGGTCGTTTGGCGGGAAGGCCGATCCGGCGAGGGAACTCCTCTGGCGTCGACTGGCGGCTGCGACACACCATGACGCCATCCTGGACGCCGAGTGGTTCAAGGCCGAGCCCGGAGAGTGCGACGGCCGGCCAACGCTCGCCCTCGCTTCCCGGGGGTTCACTGACCACCATCAGGCCCTCCTCGACCAGTAGTGGCGCGCCGCACTCGGCAACGACGGCGGGCTGACCGAAACTGCGAGCCGTGACGACCGCACAGGCATTCCTCAGCGACGGGTCTCTGCCCAGCGCTTCCGCCCGAACGGTACGGACCTCAACCCGATCCGCAAGGCCCAGTGCTCCAACGGCCTCGGTGAGAACCACCGTCCGCCGTTCCATGGCGTCGACGAGAATCCACTTCGAGTCGGGGAGGGCCACCGCCAGCACCAGCCCCGGCAGTCCGGCGCCCGAACCGAGATCGACCCCGATAGTGAGGCCGGTGGCGATGAACGCCTCCGACACCGGGTCAACGAAGCGCAAGGCGTGACGTATGTGGTCGGCCACGTCCCCAGGACCGGTAAATCCCAGTTTCCGGGCGCGACCCAGGACCTCGTTGAGGCCTCGATCAGACTCGACGACCTCCCGGTCCACCATCTTCATGTGCCGGAAAGTACCAGCAGGGGCGACGTCACGGACCCGCACAACCCTCGCCCCACCAACCCGGGGTTGAGCAGGGCGGGGTCAGTGAACGTCTCAGTCGGGAAGAACCACGACGCGACGCCGGCGATCCTCGCCTTCGGAAGCCGTGCGCACACCTTCCACGTCAGTGAGGGCGTCGTGCACGACCTTGCGGTCGGGCGGGGACATCGGCTCGAGCATCTTGGGGGTTCCCGTGCTCTTGACGTCCTCGGCGACCTGAAGGGCGAACCGGGTCAGTGCCTCGGCCCGACGCTTGCGATATCCCGAGACATCGAGCCGGACCCGACCCTGGTGAGGACCAGCCAACTGGCGCTGGGCAACGGTCCTGGCGAGCTCCTGCACCGCCGCCAACGTCTGGCCCTTCGGACCGATCAGCAGCCCCAGATCCTCACCCTCGATGCGGATCTCGACGATCTCGTCGTCGACTTTCTCACTGGAGACCTCACCACTGAGCCCGAAGGCCTCAACGAGGCCGTCGAGGAACTCCTCCATGACCTCTACCTGCTGCTCAAGTGTGACTTCTTCCACTTTCTCACCGTCCTTGTCCACTGCCGGTCGCTCGTCAACCGATCCATTCCGACGCCGTGACGATCCGCCCCGTCCCCCCCGGCCACGACTGGGGGGCGAAGCGTCGCCCTTTGTTACATCTGAGCCACCGACGTCACCATTTGCCTCTGGGGTGGCCTCCACGCCAGATTCGCTGGTTGCCCCGGAGCCTGCCCCAGATCGGCTGCGTTGTCCACGACCGCCGCCATCTCCACGTCGGGTCCGGCGCCGCTCGACCTTGGCGCGGGGTTGGGTGGGACGAACGCGGGCACGAACACGGGCCTCCCGTCGGACCATGCCGAACAGGCCGGCCTTGGGTTCCTCGACGACCTCGAACTCGGCGTCCTGATCATCGACACCGAGTTCGTCAAGGGCACGCTCTTTGGCTTCTTCGACCGTACGACCAGTTGTTTCAACCCATTCCACGCGTCATGACCTCTTCTTCTTGCGCCCACGAGGCTGAACGGACGGGGCGGGCGGTGCCCCTCGAGATGGTCGCCGAGCCTTGTTCCCTGAGGCTTTCTTCCCAGAGGGCTTGGTGCCCCCTGACGTCCTCGAGGGTCCACCGGTCCGGGCCTTGGGTGGTCGACCGCCTGCGCCTTCAGCACCTGTTGAACCATTTGTTTCCTTGTCACCCTTGGGTGACCGGCCGCGATTGCGGCTTTTCTGCTTCCCACCGTCACTCGCGGCACTCTCAGTGGTTTCCTCTGCGGTGGTCAGCACAGCTGCCGCCTTCCCACCGGTTTCCCTGGCCCGCTTGGTGTCGATGTCCTCGCCGCGCTGGATGCCGTAGATCTTCCTCGTGATGAACCACTGCTGGCCCACCCGGTACATGTTCGACACCGCGAAGTAGATGATGAGACCGCCAGGGAGCGTGAAGCTGAAGATCGGCAACATGATCGGGAGGATCTTCATGATCATCTGCTGCTGACTGTTGACCTGCCCCTTGGGGACCCGGCCCTGGATCTGACGCTGCTGCACGAAACCGGTCACGGCGACGACGAGGATCAGCAGGGCGTAGGGAATGAACGCCACCACCGACTCGCCGAGGACCTCCTGCGGGGAAGCGGCGAGGTCGATACCAAAAGCCCGCATCTCGTTGGTCTGGGACAACGATCGGTACATGTCCGTGTCGGGACTCAGGTACGCCGGATCGAAGTTCCGAAGCCATCCGGGGGGTTTGGAGGGGGAGCCCGTGTCGAATCCGCCTGACACCCACCCCGGGAAGTAGCCGACTTCGCTGATCCGGCGGGTCAGGCCCCGCAAGACGGTGTACAGGACAATGAAGACCGGTGCTTGCACCAACAAGGGAAGACAACCACCGACGGGGTTGATCTGGTTCTCCCGGTAAACCGCCATCAACTCCTCGTTGAGTTTCTGGCGGTCGTCCTTGTACTGCGCCTGAATCTTGCGGATCTCGGGTTGCAGTTGCTGCATCATCATCATCGACCGGGTGCCCTTGAGGGTCAACGGAGTGACGATGACCATGACGACGAGGGTCAACAAGACAATGCTGATCCCATAGTTCGGGATCACCGAGTAGAAAAAGGCCATCAGGGCGGCCATGGCGTCAAATAGCCACTGCATCAGTGCTTCCCTCCCGGGCTGTGGTGGTGGCAGTCCTCACCGTCGTGGGTCGCGACACCGGCTCTAGGGGGAACCGGGTCCCAGCCGGACCCTCCCCATGGATGACACCGACCGATTCTGCGGATCGCCAACCACGACCCCCGGAAGAAACCTCGCTGTTCAAGAGCGTCGAGGGCGTAACTCGAGCACGTCGGGACGTACCGACACGGGGATGGCCGGCCGGCGAACAGCGCCTGGTACAGCCTCACGATCCGATGAACCGCCCGGGCCCCAAGTGACATCAGTGGTTGTCCGGTCATCCCGAGCGGGCGCATGTCGGCGGCGGGAGTTGGTCCTTCAGACATGGGTCGCCCCTTGAGCGCCAAGCACTCCGAGCGCCCCGTCAAGGGCCTCACCGAGCTGCATCGCCGACCAATCGCCAACTGGCGGACGGGCCACGACGAGCCAGGCGCCAGACGCCAAGCTGCCGTCGGCGACCCGGTCCCCGAGTAGGGCTCGTAGGCGGCGTCGGACCCGATTGCGCACAACGGCTGGGCCCACCGCCCGCGGGATAGCAAAGGCCACTCGAGGTGGTTCTGCCGGCCGATCAAAGCCCGATATTCCTTTTTTTTCAACGTTTTCAGCCAAGTACACGAGCGTGAGCGGCCCAGAGGAGGCGCGGCGACCACGTCGAGCCAAGGCGGCGAACGTCGCCCGATCGCGGATGTGCCAGATCAGGCCGATAGTTGGGCACGGCCGCGCTGGCGCCGGGCACGGAGAATGCGGCGGCCGGCCTTGGTCGACATGCGGTGACGGAACCCGTGACGACGGGCCCGGCGGCGGGTGTTCGGTTGGTAGGTCCTCTTCACGAATTGCCTCCTCGTGCAGTGTGCGAGCACGCTGCTGAATCCTTCGGCCGCCAGCCAGCAGGAATCTGGCGCCAGACGAGGCCTCTCCGACGGGAGCCAAGCTCCGATCGCAGAGGCGCCCGCGAACCGACTCACGCTAGATGTTGACCGTCCGTCACGGCAACCTGACCGCCGGATCTGGTCAATCCGCGGCGTCACAGTCACCCGTTGAGACGTCCCTGTGCATAAGTCGCGAGCCGGTGCTACGGTCCGCCACCCGGCCCAGAACCAACCGTTGGTGCACCGGACCCACCAGGGTCGTTCGCAACCGACACGTCTTGAGCCGGCTCCGCCAGTCCGGGCGTGCCACAGCACGCTGTCACAGGCCTGACGGTTATCCACAGTTGTGGAGGGTTCTGTGGACCCTCCCCGGGCGGGAAGGCGTTGCTGCAGGTGGAAGAGGCGGAACTCCTGTGGAAAGCATGCACCGAAACGTTGAGGGACCGGGTCACCGACCCGGTGTGGTTGACCTCATTCAACGCTGTGGTCCCGATTGAACTGACGGACAGTCGATTCGTCATTGCGGTGCCGAGCGCGGTGTTCCGCGACCGGATCGACAGCCGGTACCGCGACCTGTTGATCCAGGCACTCGCCGACGCCGGTGTGGACGACATTGACGTGGTCATCGAGGTGCAGGCTCGAGCGGAAGCGGGCACCGACACCCTGGCCGACGATACGGACCGCGATCCTCGTGACGACACCTCACCGCCGTCACCGGGCTCCGGTGATGGTGCGACCCGGATTACCACCTCGCCGTCGGGTCGAGGGGAAACCTCCCTTGGGGCGAAGGAGCCCGGGACCGACATCAATCCCCGCTACACGTTCGATGACTTCGTCACTGGAACCTCAAACCGTTTCGCCCACGCTGCGGCTCTGGCGGTGGCTGAAACGCCGGCTCGTTCCTACAACCCACTCTTCATCTATGGCGAGGCCGGTCTCGGCAAGACCCACCTGCTCCAGGCCATTGCCCACTACGTGCGCGAGCACTACCGCTCGTTCGTCGCCCGCTACGTGACCACTGAGTCGTTCCTGAACGAGTACGTGGAGACCATCCGAACCGGCGATTGGACGAACTTCAAGAGCCGCTACCGCGACGTTGACGTACTTCTCCTTGACGACATCCAGTTCATCGAGGGCAAGGAGGGCCTCCAGGAGGAGTTCTTCCACACGTTCAACCACCTTCACCAGGCCAACAAACAGATCGTTCTCTCCTCGGACAGGCCGCCCGATGCCCTCTCCACCCTCGATGACCGCCTGCGAAGCCGGTTCAAGTGGGGACTGACCACGGAAATCAACCCGCCTGACGTGGAGACCCGCCTCGCGATTCTCCGGAAGAAATCCGAGAGCGAACGGCAATCTGTCGCACCTCCCGACGAGGTTCTCGACTTCATCGCCACCAACATCACCAACAACATCCGCGAACTCGAAGGTGCCCTCATCCGGGTAACCGCCTACGCGAGCCTCACCAATGAACCTCTGACCGTGGAACTTGCCGGTCGGGTGCTTGACGACGTCATCTTCGAACGTGGCCCCCGGCCCATCACCCCTGAAGTGATTCTCAACGCCACATCTGAACTCTTCGGGTTTCCCGTTGAGGAGATCCGCGGCAAGAGCCGTCGCCGGCCGTTGGTGACCGCACGGCAGACCTCGATGTACGTGTTCCGACAACTGACCGAACTCAGCTACCCAGCCATCGCCCGCGAGTTCGGTGGTCGGGATCACACCACGGTCATCCACGCAGTCGACAAGATCGAGGCGTTGATGAAGGAACGCCGTCAGGTGTTTGACCAGGTGACGGAATTGACCCGGATGATTCGGAACGATCAGTGATCACCGCCTGTGGAGAACCCACCCGCGATCATGGGGACCACGGGCGTTCCGCGGTTGATAACCAGGTGGTCGTCCACCGCGTCACCCCCGGCGGTCCGACATGATGTGGATGACGGTGGATAACGATGGGACAACAATTCGTGGCCTGACCTGCACCAACACCTGGTCATCCACAATCCACAGGTCTTATTACTCCTACTACTCTTCAATCCAACCTGAGGAGAAAGTGAGCGCGCGGTGAAGTTCCGATGCGAACGTGACGTCCTAGCGGAAGCACTGACGAGCGCCAGTCGTGGCGTCAGCAATCGTCCATCCTTGCCAGTGCTGAGCGGACTCTTGTTGGACCTCCACGGCGGGAAGCTCCGCGTCACAGGCAGTGACCTTGATCTCACGATCAGTGTGGCGATCCCCGTTGACACCGAACGTGAGGGTGTCACGGTGGCGAACGCCAAACTCATCACCGACATCGTGCGATCACTTGACCCTGGCGCGGTGATGTTCTCCGTCGACGATGACGAAGCATCGGTGACAGCTGGGCGCTCGGCATTCTCGGTGCGAACCATTGCTGCCACCGAGTTCCCGAACCTTCCGGAACCCTCAGGTTCCGCCGTCGCCGTCGACGCTCAGGCCTTCGCCGCGGCGGCACGACAGGTCGTCTCCGCAGCCAGTCGGGATCAGGACCGCCCGATTCTCGGTGGCGTACAGATGGAGACCGAGGGCGAAGGATTGCGGTTGGTCGCGACGGACTCGTATCGGCTCGCGGTGCGCGACCTGCCGGGGGTCGTGATCCTCGAGGACGCGCAGTCGGTGTTGGTTCCGGCGGAAGCACTTCGCAACCTGGTCCAACTCATCAACGACGAAGACGAGTTGCGTCTGCGCATTGGTGAGCGCGATCTGACCTTCGAACTGGGTGAGGCCCGGATCATGACTCGACGCATCGAGGGCCAGTTCCCCAACTACCGCACGCTCATCCCCAAGGATCACCCCAACAAACTGACCGTCGAGCGAGGACCATTCGTCGAGGCGGTCAAGCGAGTGAAGTCCGTCGTGCGTGACAGCGCGACTCCGATCCGGCTCGTGATGAAGGCTGACGGACTCGAGTTGTCGGTGACGACCCAGGACTACGGCGCAGGCTTCGAACAAATCGACGCCAAGTACGAGGGCACTGAACTGGCGGTGGCCTTCAACCCGCAGTTCCTTATCGACGGAGCCGAAGCCGCTGGTGGCGAGGAAATCACCATCGAAACCGTGGACAATCTCAAGCCTGCATTGCTCGTGTCATCGGAGAGCCCCGATTACCGCTATGTCCTCATGCCGGTGCGGTTCCCCTAAAGGTGCATCTACAGCACATCTGGTTGCAGGATTTCCGCTGCTACCAGGAGGCGGAACTCACACTGACCGACGACCTCACGGCGATCGTCGGAGACAACGGTCAGGGTAAGTCGAGTCTGCTCGAGGCGGTGAGCTACCTCGCGACACTGCGGTCCTTTCGGGGTGTTCCCACCGAGGCTCTGGTTCGACAGGGCGCGACCGCTTCGATAGTTCGCGCCGAGGGCGAACGCGACCACCGGACGTTGTTGATCGAGGCGGAGATCTCGTCGAACGGTCGGAACCGCGTCCAGGTGAACCGGCAACGCCTCCAGCGAACGAGGGACTTGCTCGGCTTCCTCCGGGTAAGCGTGTTCGCGCCTGATGACCTCGAGTTGGTCAAGTCCGGTCCGGGGATCCGTCGCAACTACCTCGACGACACACTCGTTGCACTCAACCCATCAATGCACCAGTCATTGAGCGACCTCGAGCGCGTTCTCCGACAGCGAAACACCTTGCTCCGCCAGGCGCGTGGTCGCCTGACGACCGAGATTGAGACCACCCTCGATGTGTGGGACACCCAACTTGCCCAACTGGGGGACACCATCGCAGCCGAACGGGTGGGCCTCGTCGACCAACTCGCGCCCCTTCTCAATTCGGCCTATGCATCCGTCGCGGGACAGCCGGTGCAGATCGGGGTCATATACGAGCCAACGTGGCTGGTGGAGGGTCTGGCCGACGCACTGGCTCGTGTCCGGGTTGAAGATCTTCGCCGCCAGGTCACCACGATGGGCCCTCATCGAGATGACGTCTGGTTCACGGTGGCGGGGTTGCCCGCCCGCACCCATGCCTCCCAGGGCGAACAGCGATCGCTCGCCCTCGCCTTGCGACTGGCGGCACACGATCTGGTTTCAACGGTCACGGGAAGCAGCCCGGTGCTCCTTCTCGACGATGTGTTCTCCGAGTTGGACCCCCAGCGCTCGGATGCCCTCGTTGCGTCGCTGCCACCAGGCCAAACCCTGCTGACGACCGCTGGGGCGTTGCCCTCCGGTGTCACCCCGGACCAGACCCTCCGGGTCGTCAATGGTGAACTCTTTGCGGTTTGAGCACCTACTGGCACAATGGAGACGTGCCATGGGAACCGCTTCCGGGATCAGGCCAGGATCCCGTTGACCTTGGTGCAGGCCTGACCCGGGTGTTGCGATCCCTTGACGCACCCGCACCGACCACGCTGGGCACCCTTTTCGAGGAGTGGACCGAGATCGTGGGGGACCGCATGGCGGCCCATGTGCGACCGGTCCGGTTGCGTGGCACGACGTTGTTGCTGTCGGTCAATGAGCCGGGCTGGGCCGCGCAGGTCCGATGGATGGCGTCCGAACTCCTGGAGCGCCTTGACGCCGGCCTAGGCCCGGGAGTGGTCACTGAGGTCGAAGTCCGCGTCGACGCCGGCTCACAGCGCCCCTGAGGGGCACAGATTCCCTTTCGGGCCGTTCCGTGACCCCCCTGCCACGAAGGGTGTAGGTCAGCCTCTTCGTCACTTCTGGCTGGTAGAATTTCGTTGTTGTGTTTCGGCCTCACGGTCGGTCATGCACAGCCCGCTGGGGTTACCCAACTGGAGCCCCGGACCTTTTCACCCCCATACGATTTGAGGCAACGCGACGTGGCATCAACCACCGAGTCCACTTACGACGCAAGCTCCATCACCGCCCTCGAGGGCCTCGAGCATGTGCGCAAGCGACCGGGCATGTACATCGGATCGACGGGCATTGGTGGCCTTCACCACCTGGTCTACGAGGTCGTCGACAATGCCGTGGACGAGGCCATGGCAGGCCACTGCTCGAAGATCGTGGTCACGTTGCTCCCTGACGGGGGATGTGAAGTCTGTGACGACGGCCGAGGAATCCCCGTCGATCCGATGACCGACCCCAAGCTCAAGGGCATGCCCGCCGTACAAGCGGTACTGAGCCAACTCAACACGGGCGGCAAGTTCGGGGGTGACGGGTACAAGGTCTCCGGTGGCCTCCATGGTGTGGGCGTGTCAGTGGTGAACGCTGTTTCGGTCCGCATGGAGTGCGACGTGGATCGCGAGGGTGAGCGCCACAGTTTGTCGTTCAAGAACGGCGGAAAGCTCGACCAGAAGCTCAAGGTCTCCGGGAAGGCGCCCCGAGGGCGAACCGGAACCACGATCCGGTTCTGGCCCGACCCGACCATTTTCGAGGTCACCGAGTTCCGGGCCCAGACGTTGGTCGAGCGCTTCCAGATGATGGCCTTTCTCAACAAGGGACTCGAGATCGAGTTTCGTGACCATCGTCCCGGTCATGACCAGACCCCCGTGGTGTTCCGTTACGCCGGGGGCATCATCGATTTCGTCAAACACCTCAACGCCAGTCGTGAGGCACTATTCCGTCAGGTCATCCACTTTGAGCAGTCCGACGAGGAACAAGAGATCGAGGTCGCCCTTCAGTGGAACACGGGCTATAACGCCGACGGCATCCACTCGTTCGCCAATGGCATCAACACCATTGAAGGCGGCATGCACGTCGAGGGTTTCAAGAAGGCTCTCACCAACGTTGTGAACCGGTACGCCCGGGCTGGCAAGTTGATCAAGGACAACGACGAGAACCTCACCGGTGACGACATCCGCGAGGGTCTGACCTGCGTGATCAGCGGTCGACTCCGCGACCCGCAATTCGAGGGGCAGACCAAGGGCAAGTTGGGCAACGTCTCGATGCGATCACTTGCTGAGAAGGCGACCAACGAGAAGTTGGCGGAATGGTTCGAAGAGCACCCCACCGAGGCCCGCAAGGTTGTCGCCAAAGCGGTGCAGGCATCACGTGCGCGGATGGCTGCCCGCAAAGCCAGAGAGGCGACCCGTCGGAAGTCGGCGCTTGAAGGTGCCGGCATGCCGGACAAACTCAAGGACTGTCAGTCCTCGGATCCTGCTGAGAGCGAATTGTTCATCGTCGAGGGTGACTCTGCTGGTGGTTCGGCCATTCAGGCTCGCGACCCGCGCACCCAGGCCATCCTTCCCATCCGCGGGAAGATCCTCAACGTCGAGAAAGCCCGCATCGACCAGATGCTCAAGAACACCGAGATCCAGACCCTGATCACTGCGATCGGTGCTGGGGTCGGGGCAGAGTTCGACGGCGAGAAAGCCCGCTATCACAAGGTCATCATCATGTGTGACGCCGACGTGGACGGGTCCCACATCCGCATCCTCCTCCTGACCTTCTTCTTCCGTCAGATGCGGGATCTCGTTGACGCCGAGCGGGTCTACATCGCCCAGCCACCGCTGTACTCAACGGTGGTCGGCAAGGAGAAGGTGTATCTCAAGGATGACAGCGCCCTGGCCACGTTCCTTGAGGAGCACCCTGACCACAAGCGCGAGTTCCAGCGCCTGAAGGGTCTCGGGGAGATGGACTGGGAGGAACTTGGCGAGACCACCATGGACGCTGACCGACGCACGCTCCTGCGGGTCACCACCGAGCAGGCGGCGATCGCCGACGAGGTCTTCTCCACCCTGATGGGTGAGAACGTCGAGGCTCGCAAGCACTTCATCCAGACCAATGCCCGCGATGTCCGTTTCCTGGACATCTGAGCGACGACACGGACCTGACGGGACACCCAATGAGCGACGATCCAACTGAAGAAACCGCAGCGTCGACTGCAGCCACCGATGACGGGGACACTGAGCGCCTCGCCATTGAGCCCATCGAGATCCAGGTCGAGATGGAACGGTCGTTCCTCGACTACGCCATGTCGGTCATCACGTCGCGCGCCTTGCCCGACGCTCGTGACGGACTCAAGCCAGTCCACCGGCGAATCCTCTGGGGCATGTACTCAAGTGGGGCCCGCCCCGACCGTCCGACGGTGAAGTGCGCCCGCGTCGTCGGGGACGTCATGGGCAAGTACCACCCTCATGGTGACTCTGCGATTTACGACGCCCTGGTCCGACTTGGTCAGAGCTTCTCGCTGCGACACCCGCTCGTGCAGCCGAAGGGCAACTTCGGCTCACTTGACGAGCCGCCGGCGGCAGCCCGGTACACGGAGTGCCGTTTGGCGCCTGTCGCCATGCGGATGCTTGACGGCATCAACGAGGACACCGTCAACTTCACCCGGAACTACGACGGTCAGGACACCGAACCTGAGGTGTTGCCGGCCAGGTTCCCGAACTTGTTGGTGAATGGAAGTCAGGGCATCGCCGTCGGCATGGCGACGAACATCCCGCCCCACAACATGGGCGAGGTCATCGACGCCGTTCGCCACCTGTTGGACAACCCGGACGCCACCAACGACGACCTCATGGCGTTCGTCAAGGGTCCGGACTTCCCGACGGGTGCGCAGATCATGGGTCGCCAGGGGATTCTTGACGCCTACCGGACAGGCAAGGGGTCGATCCGGATGCGAGGCCGGGCCGAGATCGTTGAAGGGCCGCGGTCGGATCACATTGTCATCACCGAGTTGCCCTATCAGGTCAGCCCCAACGCCGTGCTTACCAAGATCCGCGATCTGGTTGAGAACAAGGAACTCGACGGCATCGCCGACCTCCGCGACGAGTCAGCCAAGGGAAAGACACGACTCGTGGTCAAGCTCAAGCGCGACGCTCCAGCGCTCGTCGTGCTCAACAACCTCTACAAGCGCACACCGCTGCAGACCAACTTCGCGGTGAACTGCGTGGCGCTCGTCGACGGCGTTCCTCGTCTGCTCGACCTGCGGAGTGCGCTGGTTGCCTACACCACCCACCAGGCCGAGGTGATTCGCCGCCGCTCGGAGTTCCGGCTCGAAAAGAGCCGGGCCCGCGCCCACATTGTCGAGGGTCTCATTCGAGCCCTCGACCTCATCGACGAGATCATCGCCACCATCCGAGCGTCCGATGACACGGCGTCAGCTCGTGAGGCACTCATGATCGAGCCGTTCTCGTTCAGTGAGGTGCAAGCCCAGTACATCCTCGATATGGCTCTCAAGAGCCTCACGCGTCTGGGGCGCAGCCAACTGGAGGAGGAACTCGCTGAACTTCAGGCCACCATTGCTGAACTGGAAGCAATTCTGGCCGACGAGGGTCGACTCCGGGCGGTGATCTCCACTGAGCTGGCCGAGGTTCGTGACGAGTTCGCCAACCCGCGCCGCACCGAGATCGGTTTCGAGGTGGGGGACCTGGATCTTGAGGACCTCATCGACGACGAGGATCTGGTCGTCACCATGTCGGCCAAGGGATACGTCAAGACGGTGTCGGCGGACGCGTTCCGTGCCCAGGGTCGGGGTGGCCGCGGCGTGGCTGGAGCGAAACTGCGCGACGAGGATTACGTCACGCACATCGTCCATACGACGGCACACGCCTACCTGTTGTTCTTCTCCAGTCGCGGACGCGTCTACCGGCTCAAGGCGCACGAGATCCCGATGAAGGAACGCACGGCGCGAGGCACCGCCATCGTGAACCTGTTGCCGTTGCAGCCCGGGGAGAAGATCCAGTCGATCATTGACACCCGGGACTACGAGACCAATCAGTACCTGTTCTTCGCAACGGCCAACGGTCAGGTCAAAAAGACCAAGTTCCGTGAATATGACTCCTCGTTGCGGGCCGGCATCATCGCCGTCAACCTTCGTCAGGGGGACGAACTCGTGAGGGTGATCCCGGTCAACGACGGGGATCACATCTTCATGGTGTCCCACAACGGCATGGCCATCCGGTTCAGCGGCGACGACGTGCGTTCCATGGGACGCAACGCGGCTGGTGTGCGTGGCATGAAGTTGCGTGAGGGCGATCGCGTCGTGTCGTGTGACGTCGGACGTGATGACTCCGCCATCCTGGTCGTCACCGACGCCGGATACGGCAAGCGGACCCAGCTCGACAAGTTCAACCCACAGGGGCGCGGCGGTCAGGGTGTGCGAGGCATCAAGATCACGGCCCGCAAGGGTCACGTGGTGGCCGCGTTCATGGTCGGCCTCGAGGACGAGATCCTCGTCATCGCCACCGGAGGGGTGGTCATCCGAACCCAGGCACGGGAGATCTCCTCACAGGGTCGCGACGCGACCGGGGTGCGGGTGATGAACCTCACTGACGGCCAGTCGGTCGCTGCGGTGGCTCCCGTGCTGGCTAGCGACGACTGAGCGCGATCGTGCGGGGGTCACCCCGTTCGCGTCGGAGGTCACCTGACCTTGGTCAGGGAGGCTTCGTCGTGGTCGCTGTCGTGGCGGCCACCGTGGTCGTCTCGGCGCTGGTGGTCCAGGTGGGTGGGGTCGCGACCGAGCGGGCCTTGGCCCGCTCAGCCGCCGATGCGGCCGCCTTGGCACTGGCGGTTCAGGGTCCGGCCCAAGCCAGCGAATCGGCCCGCCGTAACGGTGCTGAGATCGTTGCCTTGGCGGTGGTCAACGGTCGGGCACAGGTAACTGTCAGGGTGGGTCGGGCCGAGGCCACGGCCGTTGCGGACCGTTCTCGGTGACCTCCCCACCTACACTGGCAGCCGTGGCAACCTCCAACGCCAGGTCTTCTGCCCGAGCGGAGACGACCCAGTGGACCTTGGGCTGGGTGTCACCTCGGTCCGTCGCCCGTGTTGCTGCCCTGTTGTGGGCGTGTTTGTGGGTGGTGGTCGTCATCGCCGGACTGGTGTTGTGGCAGGTCGGGCAGGCCACCGGCCTCATCTCCAACGCCGAGTCGTTCTGGGCGCAGGCCACCGGTCAGTCTTCGGCCTCATTCAACGGGGTGGCCCTCCTGGTGGCCGTCGTACTCGGTGGCCTCGTTGTGGTCGCCGTGGCCACCGTGTTGAGCACGCTGGGAGCGATGCTGTTCAACGCCGTGTGTGATCTGACCGGTGGTGTCCGCGTGTCGGGAACCCCCGTTGTTTCGCGTCCCGGACCGCGACTGGCCCCCGAATCTGGGCAGCTCACCCCGCCGTCACCCCGACCGGCACCGTCTGAAGTGGCTCGGCCGACCACCAACGGGTAGCGTTTACGACTCGGTCGGGGCTATAGCTCAGTCGGTTAGAGCGCACCCCTGATAAGGGTGAGGTCGCTGGTTCGATTCCAGCTAGCCCCACAATGCCGCCCGCACCGACTGGTACGGGTTTCGATCGGGAGGCCTCGTGTTGAGATTGCTCCGCGGTGCGCTGGTTGCGCTTGGTGTTGCCGGTCTTGTCGCTGGTGTTCTCCGGCTGCGCAACCCCGGAACGCCACCGGTTTCGGGCGGTGGTTGGCGGGAACTCTCGGGCCCGGAGATGACCTGAGTGGGAGCGTCGTCGATACGGGCGGTGGTGGTGGGTGTTGGCGCCACCGGCGCACGAGTCGCCCGCCAACTGGCCTCCTCGCCGTCGGTGGTCGATGTCGTGGTGCGTGACCCTGAGGTCGCCCGGGTAGCCGCCGTGGTCGAATCCATGGCCCCCCAGGTTCGCAGCGATGGCGCCGACCCGACCGACCTCGTGGACGCCGACGTGGTCGTTCTGGCCGGTCCGGTTGGCACCCAGGCCGCTCAGGCTGCTGCGTGGCTCACGGCTGGGATCCCCGTTGTTTCGACCACCGATGACCTCGGCGAGGTCGACGAGTTGCTCGCCCTTGATCCTGTGGCCCGATCCCACGGTGTCGGGTTGGCCGTCGGCGCTGGGTTCGCCCCCGGTCTGTCCGATGTCCTGGCGGTTCACGCCGCGTCACGTCTCGATCAGGTCGAGGAGATCCATGTGGCGCGAAGTGGGGCAGGCGGCCCAGCGTGTGCACGTCATCTGCTCGCCGCCCTCGGCGCCCATGCGCTCGACTGGCGCGATGGGGAATGGGTGCGACGACCAGGTGGGTCGGGTCGCGAACTGGTGTGGTTCCCTGATCCCATTGGTGCCAGCGACTGCTACCGGGCCGAGACGCCCGACGCCCGCCTGTTGGTGCCGGCCTTCAGCGGAGTTCGTCGGGTCACGACCCGGGTGGCGGCCCGTCGGTCCCAACTTGTCACGGCGCGACTGCCGGGGTTGCACCGGCCCCCCGAAGACGGCGCGCCGGGAGCGATCCGGGTGGAGGTGCGCGGCATCGTCGGTGGTTCGTCAGCCACGGTGGTGATGGGCGCCATGGATCGGCCCGCAGTGGCCGCAGGAGCCGTCGCTGCGGTGAGTGCCGTGGCGTTGGCTTCGGGGGAGTCACGCCGCAGCGGCGCCGGCGGGTTGGCCGAACTCCTCGACCCGCTTGCGGTGCTCACCGATCTGGCGCGTCGTGGGGTGCGATGCGCCGTCTTCGACCCTTCCGGGGTCGGTACCGGCTAGTAGTGGGCGGCCGCCTGGTAGCGGTCGAGCACCGCGGTGTCACCGAAGGTCTCGAGGCGGTCGGTGCCCACTCGACCCCACGCCCACAACAGCAGATCTGACGCGCTGGCTCGCGCCGCGACGTCGCCTTTGGCGTGAATGCGTTCGGTGACGGTGCCGTCGGGGCCGATGTGGATCAGCCATTCCCCGGCGTCCACCGTTCCCGGTGTCGCGTCGCTGGGAGTGTCGGTGCAGTGCAGGTGGATGGTGGCCGCCGGGCCGAACCGTTCGAGGTCGAGGCGTTGGGCGGCGAACACAGTGAGGGTCTCGTCGATGGCGTCGGTGGCCAACCAACGGGGGATCGGCGGTGCGGTGCCGGTCGCCGCCGCAGCGTCCCAGGCGTGCAGCACCGTCTCGTGAGTCGTCCGTCGTTGCCACCACGAGGCGGGTTGCGCCCATCCCGGGGCGCGGACCGCTCCGTTCGGTCCGACCCGCGCAAACGCCTCGAGGAGGTGGTTCGCCCCGTCGATGAGCCACGCGGCGACGTCCGTCCCAGCCGCCGGTCGGGCAACGGCGGGAACGGGTCGGTCGTCGGGAGTGTCGAGCGCCACCGCCACCCAGCGGTGGATGCGGCCCACGTGGATGGCGAGACGTTCCACCGTCCACCCCGGACAGGTCGGGACGGGCAGGTCGGCGTGGCGGGGGACGAGGGCGGCGATGCGCGACGACGCGTCCATCAGCGCGCCCGCAGTGTCAGCGTTCGTGGTCACGGCTTGTTCGACCGGTGACGGAGGTAGAGGACGATCACTCCGCCGACGACCACCACGAACACGACGCCGAGCACGATCAGACCGGCAGTTCCCCCGGCGCGGGCGCCGGTGGTGTCACCGTCGGCGCCGGTGGACGTCGAGGGGAGTTGAGCCCCGGCGCTCACCGTCATGATCGAGGTCACGATGAGGGCGATGACCATCGCGGTCACGCCCATCCATGCCGTGGTGCAGGCACGCTGAGCGTTCCGTGATGCCTGGTCAAGGTCTGTACTCATGGTCACCTCAGTTGTTGATCGGGACGTTGAACGTGGTTCGGCGTTGTTCGAAGGTGCCGATGCGACTCACGACCTCGATCCGCCACAGTCCGGCCACGGCGAGATTTTCGGTGCGCAAGAGGTAGTGACCGGGTCCGATGGCGGCGCCACCGATGATGATCGGACCGATACCTGCCGCGTCGAGGGTCATTTCGACGGTGACGGACTCGACCCGGTCGGTGAGCATCCCGGCATCGTCAATGTAGAGGACATGTACCTCGTTGAGGCCCGGAGCACCCGGGGTCACGTACAGGTTGACATCGACGCCGTCAGTGACCGGCACGGTCTGGTTGAACGGTTGCGGCCCGGCTGCGGCGATGCTGGGAGGCGCGGTTTCGACGAGTACCGAGGTGATCAGGATCGCCACCACGAGCAGGATCACCTCGACCCGGACGGTCTTGCGGAGTTTCGTCATGGTGTCGTCGGTCTCGTCGCCACCGAGTCGGGGGACGAGTTTGCGCCGGTTCCAGCCGGCGATGACGAGGGTGGCGACGACCACCACGAGTTTCGCCACGAGAATGCGCCCGTAGTCGGAGTCGAACAGGGCGGAGAACTCCCCGACCGTCCACCAGGCCTGAATCACACCGGTCACCCACAGCAACGCCACCGAGACCGCAGCGACGGTTGAGAACCGGGTCACGACCTCGACACCCGCCTGTGCGGGCGAGCCCGGGGTGGTTGCGTCGGAGTGGGCCGGTGGGCCCAGTACCAGCGCGGTGCCGACAAGACCACCGAGCCACACGGCGCCAACCAACAGGTGCACCACGTCAGCGAGGCCGAACACCAGCATCGGCTCGCTCGACGCCGTGTGACCCGTCAGGGCGAACGATCCGGCGGTCACCAGGGTCCCGTAGACCACCAGCGCCTGGCGGACGGGTCCGGGGCGGAGTCCGACACTGACGTAGGTGATGGCGAGGCCGACGAGGACACCGGCCAGCCACCAACCCGTGTTGGCCTGCCGGAGGACCTCGCCAAGCACTCCGGACTCGAACACCGTGGCCGGACTTCCTCCGGTGCCATCGCCTGCCCGGGTGGCCACGTGCCCGAACGCTCCGATGGCCCCGATGATCACCGCGGCGCGGGCGATGGTGACGTGCCGGCGAACGTCGAGGTTGCGTCCGGCAACGAACAGGACGAACAGGGCGAGACCGAGAGCGGTGAGCACACCGGTGTAGAGCAGGACGCCTGACACCACACCGACCACGGCGGTCACCGGGTTGCGGTCCGCCTCAAGGCCCTCCACTGCAGCCCGGTCGGCCTGCTCACCGACGGCGAACACGGTGGCACCGGTGACGATGTGACCGTCGGCCGACACGACCCGGTAGCCGGCGAGGTACGTGCCGTCAGGGAGGTCGGGTCGCAGGTTGACGCGCACCTGGTTGGGCGCCGGTCGGGTGGTGACCCCCTCGTCGACCCGGTCCCCGTTGCTGTTGAGCACCGTGATGCCACCGAGGCCGACGGTGACCTCCTCGTTGAATGCGAACGTGACATCCGCCGGGGACGTTTCGAGACGTTCGCCGTCAGCGGGGGTGGACGACACGAAGGCGGCGTGGGCGCCTGCGTGTGGGGCGGGAACAAGGGTGATCAGGGCGAAGGCGAGCACGACCAAGGTGGCGAATCGTCTGGCGTGTCTGCGCCGGTGTGGGCGTCGCGCCGGTGTCGAGAGGGCTTCGAGCTGGTCGTCCATGTTTTGTCATCCGCCCCATGTGGGCCACACTGGGCCGATGACATCGGCGGCAGTCGTGCGGGACGCAGCGGTTCGACGGGGGCCGCGACCCGTGCTCGACGGGGCGACCTTCACCGTACCCGCCGGCGCCGTCACGGCAGTCATCGGTCCCAACGGCTCGGGCAAGTCCACGCTGTTGTATCTCCTCGCCGGTCTGCTCGACCCCGTCACCGCCGAGTCCGCTGGTGACACCCATCCTGTGGTCGAGGTCCTTGGCGCCGCCCCCGGGTCCCGTCGGGACCAGGTGGCGTTGGTGCTCCAGACGACCGAGGTAGCCGAGCACCTTCCCTTGACGGTGCAGGAGGCGGTCGCCATGGGTCGCTACGCCCATCGGGGCATGTTCGCCCTGCCCCGTCGGCGTGATCGTCGGGAGAACCGTGTGGCGGTGACGGCGGCCATGGAACGCATGGAGGTGGCGGATCTGGCCAACCGGCAACTCGACGAGTTGTCCGGCGGGCAACGCCAACGGGTGTTCGTCGCCCAGGGTCTCGCCCAACAGGCGGACCTGCTGTTGCTCGACGAACCGGTGACGGGCCTTGACATGGTGTCCCGCCAACGGATTCTCAACGTCGTGGCCGAGGAGGCGGCGCGTGGTGTGGCCGTGGTGATGACCACCCACGACCTCAACGAGGCGGCCGCCGCTGACCACGTCCTGTTGCTCTCAGAGGGCACCGTGGTGTCCGGCCCACCCGACGAGGTTCTCGTCCCTGACGTACTGCGGCGTGCCTACGCCGGCCGCCTGCTCGTGGTCGGTACCGATCACACGGTTGTGGTCGATGACCCTCACCACGGCCACGCCCACTGACCACTGCGTTCAGCGGAGCAATGTGAGCAGATCGTCGTGGACGGCGCCGTTGGTGGCGACCCCGCCGGTCCCGTCGATGCGGGTGACGCCATCGAGATCGCTGAAACGGCCGCCGGCCTCGCTGAGGATCACCGGCATCGGGGCCATGTCCCACACCGCAAGCTGTGGGTCCACCATGGCTTCGATGCGACCGGTGGCCACGAGCACGAAGCCGTAGCCGTCCCCCCACGTTCGCAGGTGCGCCCCGGCGGCCTTCACCGCAGCGATCTGGTCCACCGACCAGTGTTCGAACCCACTGGAGGACACGACGGATCCCCGCACGTCTGTTCGGTCACTGACCCGGGCGGGCAGACCGTTCTCAAAACACCCGAGTCCCCGACCGGCCCACACCGTGATGCCCAGCGCCGGCACGTTCACGATCCCGATCACTCCGCCGTGCTCGTCGTGGAGGGCCAGCAGGTTCGTGTAGAGCGGAACCCCGGCGGTGAACGCCTTCGTGCCGTCGATCGGGTCGATGATCCAGGTCCGGCCGGTCGTGCCGGCAGTGTCTGGGTGTTCCTCGCCCACGATGGCGTCCCCCGGCCAGCGCTGGGCGATGCGTTCGCGCAGGAAGGTTTCCGCCTCCCGGTCGGCGACGGTCACCGGTGTCCCGTCCCGTTTCTCGTCAACGACGAGTTCAGGTGAGCGGAACCACCGCAGCGTGAGTTCGCCGGCGGCGCGCACGAGTCCCACGGCATCGTCAAGTTCGGTGCGGTTCGCTGGGTGCACGCCCCGATCATGGCACGACCCATCGCTGACGACGGACGCCGTTGGCGGCGCCGGTTAGGTTCCGGACGTGGAATTTCTCCAGCGGGCGCGGCGCAAACTCGTCGCCGACCGGGTGAGCGGCCTCGCCGCCGAGGTTGCGTTCTGGGCGGTACTCAGCGTGGTGCCGGCGGTGCTGGTCCTCACGTCGCTGGTCGGTCTGGTCGGTTCGGCGTTCGGCGAGGACGTCTCCCAACGCGTCGAGCAGCAACTCGTCGAGGTCGTCGACGGCACGTCCCCGGCTGGACCGGACGGGTTGGCGCGTTCTGTCACCGACTTGTTCGACGAGCCCCGGCCGGGCGTGTTCAGCGTGGCGCTGGTCGTCACGTTGTGGGCCGCGTCGCGTGCAGCGGCGTCACTGGTTGGAGCGTTGGATGTCATCAACGGCTCGGGACGTCAGCGGTCGTGGGTGAATCGGCGGTTGTGGGGGTTGGGTGTGGCGTTGGGGTCGGTGGTGGTGGTGACCGCCGTGCTCGTGGTGTTCGCCCTTGCGCCGGCGTTCGTGGCCGGCGTGTGGGCGGTCGTGGCGTGGGCGCTGGTCGCGGTGGCCTGGATCACAGCGGTGTTCACGGTGGCGTCGGCTTCGGCGTTGGGGTGGCGCCACCACGTGGTTGGTGCCGCCGTGGCGGTGGGCCTTGCTGCGGTGTTCACCGCCGGGTTCCGGATCTACCTCGGCGTGCAGGCCGGCAACGTCATCCTGTTCGGCCTCGGTGGGGTGTTGGTGGCGTTGTTGTGGTTGTACCTGCTCGGCCTCGGGGTGCTGGTGGGCGCCGTCGTGAACGTGTTGCGGAGTCCCTACGCTGGGGGTCATGACCACGACGGATTTGAGTCCGCCCGCCCCTGACGACGACCTCGCTGCTTTGGGGGTGGCGTGGGACATTGACACGCTGCTCGGTGGTGACACGGTCGACGCACTGTTGGATCGTGCCGACGCGCAGGTGGCGGGCCTCGAACAGTGGCGAGGACGCCTCGCCGGGGTGGACGCCGGTGCTCTCGAACAACTCATGGGTCAGCTCGCCGATCTTGAGGACACGCTTGGACGGGTGGGTTCGTACGTCGGGTTGCGACTGGCGGTCGACACCCTCGACCCCGAAGCGGGGGCCCTCATGGCCCGGGTGTCCGAGCGCGCCGCCCAGCTCGCCACCCGCACCGTGTTTCTCGAACTCGAGTGGTCGGCGTTACCCGACGAGCAGGTCGCCACGCTGCTCGCCGACGACCGGTTGGCGTTTTGCGCTCACCATCTCGCCAACCTCCGTCGTTATCGCTCGCACCTGTTGAGCGAACCCGAGGAACAGTTGCTGGCCGAGAAGCAGGTGTCGGGCGGGTCGGCGTGGGTGCGCCTGTTCGACGAACTCACCTCGTCCATCGAGGTGTCCCTTCCGGCGGACGTTGCCGCGGCGGCGGGTCTCGGTGACGGTGGCGAGCGGGTCGTCGCCGGCCTTGAACAAGGTTTGGCCCTGCTCGCCCACCCCGACCGGGACGTGCGTCGCGCCGCTGCGGCGGCGGTGACCGACGGGTTGACGCCGGGTCTGCGGACCCGGGCGTACGTGTTCAACACCCTGTTGCTCGACAAGTCGGTGGATGACCGGTTGCGGTCATATCCCAACTGGTTGTCGGCCCGGAACCTCGCCAACGAGGCGTCCGATTCGTCGGTGGCGGCACTGGTGGAGGCGGTCACCGCCCGTTACGACCTGCCTCGCAAGTGGTACCGGCTCAAGGCAGACCTGCTCGGCGTCGACCGTCTCGCCGACTACGACCGGATGGCGTCGTTGGCGACGACCGAAACCCAGATCGGTTGGTCTGAGGCACGCGAGGTGGTACTCGACGCCTACCGGTCGTTCTCACCGGTACTCGCCGACGCCGCCCAACGGTTCTTTGACGAGCGGTGGATCGACGCTCCCGTTCGGCCCGGGAAGCGTCCGGGCGCCTTCTGCGCTTACACGGTGCCGTCACACCACCCGTATGTGTTGTTGAACTGGACGGGCCGCACCCGTGACGTCGCCACCCTGGCCCACGAACTCGGACACGGTCTGCACGCCCTGTTGGCGCGCTCACAAGGGGTGTTCCACCAGACGACGCCACTGACGCTGGCCGAGACGGCCTCGGTGTTCGGTGAGACCGTCACCACCAACGCGCTCCTCACATCTCTCGACGACCCTGCCGACCGGCTGGCGCTTTTGGCGTCGTCGTTGGAGGACTCCATCGCCACCGTGTTTCGTCAGGTGGCAATGAACCGTTTCGAGGACGCCGTGCACACGCATCGCCGGGCCGAGGGCGAACTGTCCGTGGAGCGGTTCGGTGACCTGTGGGTTGCCGCACAGTCGGAGATGTTCGGGGATTCGGTGGAGATCACCGAGGGCTACCGATCCTGGTGGAGTTACATCCCCCATTTCATCGGGAGTCCCGGGTACGTCTATGCCTACGCCTACGGGCAACTGTTGGCGTTGTCGGTCTACGCCCGTTACGCCGAGCGCGGACCGTCATTCGTGGAGGACTACCTGGCGTTGCTCGCCGCCGGCGGATCGATGGACCCGGTGTCGCTTGGGCGCATCGTGGATTGCGACCTTGAGGATCCGTCGTTTTGGGACGCCGGTTTGGACATCGTCGCCGCCCAACTCGACGCCGCCGTCGACGCGGCGCGGGCCTCGGGGCGACTCGCCTAGGACGTCGCTGCGACGTAGTCGGCCGCCACGTGGATGGTGATGGGCGGCTCGGGACTCAACGGCGGTGTCGGGTCGGCCAGCAGCGCCTCGGCTTCGCGTCGGTCGTCGTCGTCGAGCTGGCGGGTGTCGGCGCACCATTCCACGAGGATGCCGTTGGGGTCGGTGGCGTAGAGCGATACGCAGAACCCGTGGTCAACCTCGACGACGTCGACCCCGTTGGCCAGCCAGCGGTCCCGGTGGTCGGCGAGGGTGTCGACGGTGGCGTGGAAGGCGACGTGGTTGACCCACGCCGGTAGACCAATACCTGTGGAGATGGCCGGGTCGAACGCCGGGAGGCGTTCGTCGTTGAGTTCCCAGAACGCCATGAGGCCGTCACCGCCCGTGTCGTAGAACACGTGTCGGGCCCAGCCGCCCTCGTTCCCGGTGGGGGTGACTTCGGTTTTGACCAGCGTGAATCCCATGGTCTCGGTGTAGAACCGGTGGGTGGCGCCAAGGTCCCGGGTGGCGAGGGCCAGATGGTGGAAAGCCATGGTGTCACTGTTCCACAGCGATCGGTCGGGCGCACGGCTTCGACCTCGGTCACGGTAGGGTCCGGGCATGTTCGGTGTGCATCGTGTGTTCGCCCAGAGCACCGAGGTCGAGACGTTCCTCGGTGACGACCTGTTGGCGTGGCTGGCGCTGGCCATCGGGGCGGCGTTGGCGCTCGGCACGCTCATGGCCATGATTCGGCCTCCGGCCCGACACGAGTCCGGTGATCTCGAACGGCCACCGTTGTCCCGAAGCGTGCTGATGATCGCCGTCGGCGCCGTGGCTGCGGTGTGGGGGTTGGCCACCCTGCTGTCGGGCTGAGCGGCTGACCACCGGCGTGGGGAACCGGGCCGCGGTAGTGTCACGGCATGACCCCTGAACGCGCAGCCAGTGCATCCGCTGCCGCCATTGGTGGTGTGCCCAGTCACTTCATGTTGGATCCCGCCACGTACGCCACCGGTGCTGAACTCGGGTTCCCGGGAATGTCGTTCTACGTTGGTGGCCGTGGCGGCGCCCTCGGTGACGTGTCGGCCGAGGTGGTCACGGCGGCGTTCGTGTTCTTCCACCCCGACAACGTCGCAGACGGGTGGGCGCAGTCGGCGGGCGCCATGGGTCGCATCGAAGCCGCCGAAGCATTCGCGGCATGCTCACATCGGTGGGCGCGCCAGCACCTCGCTGGTGACCTCGACGTCGGTCGTCTCGCCGAGCTGGCGGGCAAGGTCACCGCGGCGGCATCCCCCGCTGGCGCACCGTTGTTCGCTGCGTGGCGGGCGTTGCCCGAACCCGATGACGCCCCGGCACTGGCATTGCACCGCATGAACGTGCTGCGTGAGTTGCGGGGCGGGTTGCACGGCTGTGCCGTGCTCGCCTCGGGTCTCGCCCCCGAGGACGCCCTGGCCGTGCGGACCCCGTTCATGGCGGCCCTGTTCGGTTGGCCCGAACCGGGTGACGCCAGCGTGCACCAGTCGGCGTGGGATCAGGCGGAGGCGGCCACCGACGTCGCCATGGCCCGCGTGCTCTCCGTGTTGAGTGAAGCGGAACGGGCCGAGTTCGTGGCGCTGTGCGGTGAGGCGATCGCAGCTACGACCTGAACGGTCACGCTGTGGCGTCAGCGGCGAAGGTACGCACCCATTCGGGCGGTCGCACGGGCCGCCCGGTCGAGTCGACGCAGGTGTGCACGGTCACCGCCGTCGCCCTCGGTTCGTCGTCGACACTCAGCAGGTATCCCACCTGGAAGGTCATACGGGTTTGTTTGGCCGCCATGAGATGCACGTCGACGAGTTCGTCGAACTGGAGGGGTTTGCGGTACTGCACAAACAACTCGATGACGGCGAGATCAACCCCGTCGTCCCGGCCTTCGGCGTAGCTGTGTCCGAGGTGCCGCATCCACGCCACCCGGGTCTCCTCGAGATACAGCGGGTAGTTGGCGTGGTGGACGACACCCATGGCGTCCGTCTCGGCGAAACGTACCCGGATCCGGTGGTGGAACGAGTAGGCGGACGGGTCGATGGGGGGGTCGATGGCGAGGCGCACAGCAGTCACGCTAGCCACGCCCCCCGGCCCGAGAAGGGTGTGGCCGTCACGCCTAGCCTTGGGCCGTGGCCCACACCAGCCGTCGCCGGTCGTCGCGTAGCGTCGCCAATGACGAGCTGATCCGGCGCGCCATCGTCGACGAGATCGCTGCGGTGGGTATCGATTCGCTCGGCCCCACAGGCGTTGCCCGCCGGGCGGGTCTCACCACCGGGGCGGTCTACAGCCGCTACGAGAGTGTGCCTGAGATGGCTGTGGACGCCTGGGTGGGGACCGTGGGCGCAGACCACCTAGCGCTTCTTGATGCTGTGGTTGGACCGGTACTCGCCGGTGAACAGCCCGATGGGCTCGAGCGGTCGGTCACGGCGCTGGTCGCCCCGACGGCTGACACGCTCGCCGCCGTGGAGATCGTGGCGGCCGCCCGGCGCGTCGATGAGCTTGACGAGGTCGTTGGTGAGGACATGGGCCAGTGGATGCAGCGCTGGGGGGTGGTGGGCAACGCCGGGGACGCCGTGACGCGTGCCACGGGCGCGTTCACGTTGGCGGCGACCTGGGGCGTGGTGCTGTACCAACTCGCCGGGGTCAGCGTCGACGACTGGGCGGTGTCTTTTCGCTGGGCGGAGCGGGCAGCGCGAACCGAGCCGGGTCCCGTTGGCCGGTCAGGGTCGTTGGGTGTTCCTGAACCGTTGGTGTCCACCGGCGACGAGGTTCGCGACCGGCTCGTGACGGCCACCATGGAAGTCATCGGGCGGGTCGGTCTCGAACGCACCAGCGTGGCGCGCATCGCACGGCGTGCGTCGCTGTCCCAAGGGGTGATCTACGCCAGCCACGGGTCCAAGGAGGATCTGTTGGCCGACACGGTGAAGGTCGTGCTCATCGACGGGCTCGCTTCGGCCGAACGGGACTCGCTGGCGAACCGCCCTGACGAGGATCCGTTGACCCGGGTGGCGGCCACGCTGTCGGGGTACCTCACCGCGGAGCGGTCGGCGTGGCGCCATCTGCGCCTTGAGGCGCATCTCAGCGCGCGACACCATCCGGCGGTGGGTGACGCCTTGCGCAGTGCCTTTGACGAAGCGCTGACGACGTACCCGTTGGCCGCCGGACTCGACCCTGCAACCGGGGAGGCGGTCGGGCCGTTGTTGCGGTACCTCGCCGCCGTGACGCTCGGCATGTGTCTTGTCGACCACTACGCCGGTCCGCTCGACGCCCTGCCGTGGGACCAGGTGGTGCGGTCCTTCGGCGCAGCCTGATCCCGGACCGGGGCGGCGGCGACGGGCCAGAGCCTGAGTGATGCCTAGACGCGTGGGCGTTCCCGCACGGCCACGGGATCTGTCGTCGGTGGGGCCGGTGGGGGTTCGTGGGGCCATCGCAGGTCGACGCCACGCTGGAGGAGTCGTACAGCGAGTTCGGCGGTGACCAGCGCATCACCGAGCGCACTGTGGGCACCGGTGTTGGTCAGTCCGAACGCCTCACAGCAGGTGGCCAGACGGAAGTTGGGTACGTCGAGGCGACTCGTCCGGGCGAGTTCAATGGTGCACAGCGCCGGGAGGCCGAGCGGACTGAACCCCGCGGTGGTGAACTCGTTGGCGAGGAAGCCATCTTCGAACGGCGCGTTGTGGGCGACGACCACGGCGTCGGAGAAGCGGGCAAGGACCTCGGTGGCCACGTCGGCGAACGTTGGTGCGCCCGCCACCATGGCGGGGGTGATGCCATGGATGTGTGTGGGTCCGACGTCACGGCCCGGGTCCACCAGGGTGACCCAGCGGTCCTCGATGGCGCCGGTTCGGTCCACCCGGACCACAGCTACCTCGATCACCCGATCGGGGCCGGGCGTGAAGCCCGTCGTCTCAAGGTCGACGACGGCGAGGGAGCGATCGGCGAGGTCGAGGCCGTCTCCCCCGGCGGTGGGGAACACGAACAGGGACGGAGTGGCACGACGAACCATGGCTGCACCCTACGCAGGTCCTGTGACGGACGGTGGAACCGGCGGTGGTGTGATCCTCAGCGTTGCCACGGGCAGTGGCGGCAACCCGAGTCGCAGCACGCACCGTTGGCCACCAGTCGGGCCGACGTCATGACGAGGTAGCCCGAGACCGGGTCGACGTACACGGGTTCGCCTGCTTCAAGGGCGCGGCGGTGGAGTTCCACGATCACCTCACGGTGGGGGTGGTCGGGGGCGAGTCGATCGGCAGCTGGTTCGGTGAGCGGTCGGTCGGCGAGTTGGCCGGGCCGGCGGGGGCCTGCAGAACGGGGTGACGTTGGTTCGATAGGGGGATTGTGGCTTGTCGGCCGCCTCGAGACACCACTGGCTGGGTGGGCGTTGGCAAACGCCCGGGGTGGTGGCTGGCGGGAGTGGCCCAACGCGGTGCGAGAGTGATCGAGTCGCGCCGGACCATCACATCCGACGGCGCCAACGCGATGTGGCGCTCCACGTGCGGTTTCGGGCGCTGGGGTAGTTGCCCCTTGCGGGCTTTTGGGTAGATGAGTACGGTGGAAGCCATGACAACGCATTTCGTGGAGCTCCAGGATCGCAAGCGCGCCAACCTGGCCCGCATTGCCAAACATGACGCCTACCTCGTTCGTGAGGAGCCCGACGGCACGTTGGTTTGGGAGCCTGCGACCGTCATCACCGAAGCCGAACGCAAACTGCTGCAGGACGCTGCTCTGATGGCCAGCATCGAGCACACTCGCCAGAACCCAACCTCGCTCCGGCGCCGGGACCGCTCAGGCGCACCACGAGGGGACTGAGCGGTGGCCCAACTGCTCTTCAGCGAGCAGGCGGACGAGATGTTGACTGCACTGGAAAGCGACGCGACTCGGCGCGAGCTCGTCGGGAGACTCCACCAGGAACTCGACCAGCTCGAGGCCGATCCGGGCGCATCTGCATGCCGTCGACGTCGCTACTCGAACATCGGGGTGTGGGGGATTCCCGTGAACAGCCAGGGCGAGGAGTGGCTCATCTTGTGGGAGCCCGATGAGCGCAACGCAGTTGTGGTGTACGCCATCACGCCAGCCCCCTAACCGTTCCCTCCGGCGAGCGGGCAACAATCGGCTCCACTTGGTGCTGATGACTCGTCGACGTCGACGTCTGCGGCCTTCGTTGAACTGCGGTTGCTGGTGGTTTCGCCGGGATCACCGGGAACCCTCGCCGTCGCTTCCCGGGGCAGCGCGCATCTCGGCAGGGACCTGCTTTACACATTGACGAATAGTGTTAACTTGTCATCGTGCCCTCGTCACTGGATTCCTCGTCGGAAACAACCCGTCAGGCCATTCTCGATGCCGCCATCCTCACCGCGTCCCTGCACGGGGTCGCCCGGTTGTCGCTGTCGGACGTCGCTCGTGCCGCCGGACTGTCCCGACCCACGCTCTACCGCTACTTCTCGTCGCGCGACGAACTGCTGGGCGCAGCGCTCATGGCCGAGACCACCGTTCTCGTCGAACGAGTGGCGCAGTCGGTGGCCGACATCGACGATCCCCGGCTCGCCATCGCCACCGGGGTGCGGACCACCCTCGAACTCGTTCGTGAGCACCCGTTGCTCGACCGGATCGTCCGGACCGAACCCGAGGCATTGGTTCCGGTACTCGTCGCCGAGGGTGACGGGGGAACCCCGAGCTTCCTCAGTGTCGTGCGCGCCACCGTCGAGGCGCTTCTCGCCGTCAAGGCCCCCGACCCCGATCCGGTGCGTTCCCGTCGCCGGGCCGACGTCATCGCCCGTCTGCTGCTGTCGTACGCCGTGAACGCTCCCGACGATCCGCCTGAGGTGGTGGCCGACAGCCTCGCCGACTTCCTCGTCCTGCCCGCCCCTGATCCGGCGGAACTGCCATGACCGCCCGACGCGCCACCCGATCCAAGATTCCGATCATGGACCCCTCCGTGTGGCCGGGGCCGTACCGTTACGCCTGGCTGATCGGTCTCGTCGTGCCGTTGTTGCCGTTCGTGGCGTGGGGACTCGTGGCGGCGACCGGTTGGTCGCTGTGGTGGTGGCTTGGTCCGATGTGGCTGTTCGTGTTCATGCCCATCCTCGACCTCGTGCGGGGCACCGACCCCACCAACCCGCCCGCCGAGGCGGTGGAGCGACTCGAGTCGGAACGCTTCTACCGACTCGCCGTCTACGCCTACATCCCCCTGCAGTTCGTTTCGTTCGTGTGGGCGTGTTGGTACGTGGCGACGCACGACCTTTCCTGGTTCGCCTACGTGGGCCTCAGCCTCACCGTCGGTCTCGTTGCCGGCATCGCCATCAACACCGCCCACGAACTCGGTCACAAGCGGCCCCGACTCGAGCGCCGGCTGTCCAAGGTGGCACTCGCCCAGAGTGCGTACGGGCACTTCTACGTCGAACACAACCGTGGCCACCACGTCCGGGTGTCCACCCCGGAAGATCCGGCCAGTGCCCGCTTCGGCGAGTCGTTCTGGGCGTTTCTGCCCCGGACCGTGATCGGCAGCCTGCGGTCGGCATGGGAGATCGAGGTGGCCGCACTTGCCCGCAAGGGACGTCGGTGGTGGTCGCTGCGCAACGACCTTCTCAACGCCTGGGCCATGACTGCCGTGCTGTTCGGCGTGATGCTGGCGGTGTTCGGCACCGCCATCATCCCGTTCCTCATCATCCAGACCATCTTCGGGTTCAGCATGCTCGAGGTCGTCAACTACGTGGAGCACTACGGGCTATTGCGCCAGAAACTCCCCAGCGGCCGTTACGAGCGCTGCGAACCGCACCACTCGTGGAACGCCGACAACATCGCCTCCAACGTCGTGCTCTACAACCTCCAGCGACACTCCGATCACCACGCCAACCCGTTGCGTCCCTACCAGGTGCTGCGTCACTTCGACGAGTCCCCGGAACTTCCGTCGGGCTACGCCGGGATGATCACCGCGGCGGTCATCCCACCGGTGTGGCGGCGGATCATGGACCACCGGGTCGTCGATCACTACGAGGGTGACGTCACCCGGGCCAACATCTGCCCGCGAAAACGCCAACGCATACTGCGTCGGTACGGTGTCACTGCCTGAGCCTGTCAGGGGGCGGGGTACAGCGGGGCGTGGTCGATACGGGGGAGCACGTGCTGCCCGACGAGTTCGCACTCGTCACGGTGCGGATACCCCGACAGGATGAACGCGTCGATGCCAAGTTCTCGGTAGGCGAGGAGTTTGGCCACCACCTGGTCGGGGTCACCCACGATTGCGGCCCCACACCCGGACCGGGCTCGACCCACCCCGGTCCACAGGTTGGCCTCGACGTACCCGTCCTCATCGGCGAGGTCACGTAACTCGCCCTGACGGGCCACGCCCGCCGACCCCGAGTCGAGGGAGCGACGTCGAATGGCTTCCCCCTCGACGGGATCGAGACAGCTCACAAGGTTCGCCGCTGCGGCGCGGGCCTCGGCTTCGCTGCGGCGCACCACCACGTGCACCCGGTACCCGAATCGCAGGGTCCGGTCGTGTCGGGCGGCACGGGTCCGCAGGTCGTCGACCGTGGCGGCGACGGCGTCGAGCGTGTCGGGCCACATCAGGTACACGTCGGCACCCGCTGCGGCCGTGTCGCGGGCGGCTTCGGACAGGCCACCGAAATACAGCGGCGGGCAGCGTCGCCGGTCGGTGGCGATCCGCGGCGGGTCCAGATCGATGTCCACGAACTCACCATGGAATTCGGTGTGTTCCCCCGCCATCAGCGAACGCAACACCTGCATCACCTCAAGGGTGCGGCGATACCGGGGGGCGGACTCCAGCGTCTCGCCGGGTATGTCAGACGAGATGATGTTGACCGTGAGGCGACCGCCGAGCATCTCGTCGAGGGAAGCAAGCTGTCGGGCGAGTTGTGGGACGACGAGTTCCCCGACCCGCACCGCCAACAACAGGTGCATCCGTTCGAGGAACCCCGCCATGCCCGCCGCGAAGGTCGTCGAGTCGATCCCCAACGTGTACCCCGAAGGCAACAGCAGGTTGTCGAACCCTGCCGCCTCGGCGGTCGTGGCGATGCTGCGGCAATGGTCCCACGACGAACGCAGGTCGGCCTCGGGCACCCCCAACAACCGGTAATCGTCGTCACACAACGCTGAGAACCAGGCGATCTCCACCGGTGAACTCACGGCAACGGAACCCCCTCGCTCGCTTCGATGATCCGGTAGGCGTCCGTGCGCGTGAGCGGAACCCCGAGGGCCTCCGTCGCGGCGCGCAGACGCTGTGGCGTCTGGGTTCCGACGAGGATCACCGGACGACACGGCGGGGTGAGCGCGAACGCCAGCCCGATCGTCGAACGGGTGACGCCGTGGCGGTCAGCGAGGTCATCGAGCACATCGACGAGTGCCTGATCGCCCGACGGATCGACCCCCTCGGTGAGGCGGCCGCCAGCCAACGGACTCCACCCTAGGACCGTGGTGGCCTCCTCCATGGCGAGGTCGAACGTCCCGTTGCGCATCGGGTCGAGACGCTGCGCCGACCACTCCACCTGGGTTGTGGCGACCCGGATGCCGACCTCGGTGAGGGCGCTGGCGAGTGCCTGGTGCTGGGCGGGCGTGTGGTTTGACGTTCCAACCGAGCGGATCTTGCCCTCACGGTGGAGCGCAGCGAGGGTGGTGGCCACCTCTGATGGGTGTGTGAACAGGTCGGGCCGGTGCACCTGGTACAGGTCAATGCAGTCCACCCTCAGCCGCCGAAGTGACGCCTCACACGCCGACCGCAGTGCCGTCGCACTCGAGTCGTAGGGGACCCCCGGCACGATGCCGCCCTTGGTGGCCAGCACGATGCGGTCCCGCAGGCCGGGCGCCGAGGCGAGGACCTCCCCGAGTCGTTCCTCCACCGTCCCGAACCCTGTCCCACCCCAATCGAGGCCGTACACGTCGGCGGTGTCGACCAGGTTCATTCCCAGATCCACCGCCGTGTCGAGGACCGCGTGGGCGGCGGCGTTGTCGGTTTGGGTGAATCGCCAGCAGCCGAAACCGATGGGTCCGACGGTGAGGCCGTCGCCGAAGGTCCTCGGGTTTGGATCGATAAGCACACCGGACATGACGATCCCTACACTACGCCCGGCCCCCGCAGGGGACGCGGGGTTGGGCAGACGGGACCGGGTATGGCTGACAACGAGGTGCGTTACGGAATCATCGGTGCGGGCATGATGGGTACCGAACACCTCTGGAACCTCCAGCACCTGCCGGGTGCGGTGGTCACCGCCGCGGCGGATCCCGTAGAGGCGCAACTCGAGTGGATCGTGGCGGCCGCCGGTGACGAAGGCGAACGCATCGCCACCTTCACCGATCACCGTGAACTACTCGACTCGGGGTTGGTGGACGCCGTGGTGGTGGTCAGCCCGAACCACACGCACCACAACATCGTGCTCGACGTGCTGGAACGTCCCGGGATGCACGCACTCGTTGAGAAGCCGCTGTGCACCACCGTTGCGGACTGTCAGGAGGTGGTGGACGCGGCACGCCATCATGACGGCGTGGTGTGGATGGGCCTTGAGTACCGCTACATGCCTCCGGTGGCCCGACTCGCTGCCGCGGTGGCCGCCGGCGAGGTGGGGCGGGTCCACATGGTGGCCATTCGTGAACACCGGTTCCCGTTCCTGCCAAAGATTGGCGACTGGAATCGCTTCAACCGCAACACCGGGGGGACGCTGGTGGAGAAGTGCTGTCACTTCTTCGACCTCATGAATCTGCTCACCGGCGACACGCCGGTGGCGGTCATGGCCTCGGGCGGTCAGGCGGTCAACCATCTCGACGAAACCTACGACGGGGAGGTGCCCGACATTGACGACCACGCACTGGTCATCGTCGAGTACGCCGGTGGGGCGCGGGCGTCACTCGACTTGTGCATGTTCGCCGAGGGCTCCAAGAACCAAGAGGAGGTCTCGGTGGTCGGCGATTGCGGGAAGGTCGAGGCGTTCCTGCCGTCGGGGGAGTTCCGCATCGGTCGTCGCGAGGGTGGCTGGCCGGGAGTGCGCACCGAGATCGTCACCGACGACCGGGTCGCCTATGAGGGCGGCCACCACGGCGCCAGTTACCTCGAGCATCGGGACTTCCTCGACGCCATTCGCACCGGAGGCGACCCCGGGGTCACGCTGGAGGACGGGTTGCTCTCCGTGGCCGTCGGTGTCGCCGCCCACCGCTCCATCGCCGAGCGACGGGTCGTTGACGTGGCGGAGGTGCTCGCCGGCTGAATCAGGCGGCGTCGGGTGGGTGCACGCTACGAACCGTCGGTGAGGTCGCCACGGTGCGTGGGTCGGGTGCGGTCCCCAACAGGTCGTCGATCCACGGTGAGGTCACCCCGAGCCACAGGTGTTCATCCTTGAAGTGGTGGAGGCGGTGACGCCGCTGCACCCAGCGGAACCAGCTGCGGCGAGGCCGGTAGCCGAGGTGCACGAGGTGGTGGACCCATTCGTAGGCGAGGGTGGCGAGACTGCCCGCCAGCATGCCGTTGGCCGCAGCGCGCCGTGAGGGCATGACCGCCAGCCACCCCGCAAGCTCGAGTGGCGCAGCGGGAGCCACGACCCACATGGGCAGCAGGGTGATGGCCGGGTCCCACGGGTCGGCGTGATGGGCGCGGTGGTGGCGTGCGGCCAGCGGGTCGATTCGGCGTCCGGCGATGCGTCGAGGTGGCGCGTGCAGCAGGTACGTGTGCACCAACCATTCCTGGAACGGCCACCACAACGCCATGCCCACGAACACCGGCAGGTCGCTGCGGCGCAGCCGGCCGAACGACAGGCGCCACGCCGCTGCAGCAACGGTCTGCGCCACGACGAGACGGGCGCTTGGGTGGCGAATGAACTCCTGCCACGCCGCACCGAGATCCGCAGCGTGGATCGGCCGGGACCCGCCGGCGGCGGTCATGGCGTCAGGTGCCTCGTCTGTGTGTTCCCCCACGGGTCAAGCATCCACGCTGGTTGCGCCCTGAGCAAGCGGACCGAGACGGTCACGGAGCCACGCAATGTCGGCGGCCTGACGTGACGCTCCCCCTGGTGTCTCCACCACGATCGGTGCGCCCGCTGAAGCGACGACCGCCACCAACTGCTCGGGTGGCACGGTCCCCTCTCCGAGATGTTCGTGTCGGTCCCGTCCGGACCCGGCAGGGTCTTTTGAGTCGTTGGCGTGCACGAGGTCAATGGCGCCACACGCCTCGCTGAGTTCGTCGACGACCGTCCGCAGATCCAGACCGGCGGCGTGGGCGTGGCAGGTGTCGAGAACCACCCCGACGTCGTGACCGACGCCACGCAGTGCCTCCACGAGGCGTCCGAGATCGTTGGGGGTCCGCGCCACCGCGCTCGACCCCCCGGCGGTGTTCTCAATGAGGAGCCGGCACCCGAGATGAGCGCCACGGAGGGTTTCGACCCACCGGTCAATGCCGTCTCCGACTGAAGCGTCCTCGCCGGCGTGCCCGCCGTGGACAACCAGACCGCAGGCGCCGAGCCGGGCCGCAGCGACGGACTCTGCCTCGAGGCACGTTCTTGACCGGTGGCGCACCCCAGCGTCGGGACTTGCCGGGTTCACCACGTACGGGGCGTGCACGAACATCGGAAGGCCGGATGCAGCGAGGGTGTCCTCGTCACCGTGGGGTACCGGTGCGGCCCAGTTGCGCGGTGCTGACAGGTTCACCTGCACCACCTCTGCACCACGTTGTTGCGCGCCGACGCACGGATGCCGTCGCGGCACGTGTGACCCGATGGTGATCAGGCGACCCACGTTTCGCTCTTGCGCCAGAGCCACTCCGCCAATTCGGGTGTGGCCACGGCGCTCGGCTCCTTTGGGGCGCAGTCGGCGTAGTACCCGCCGGACTCGCCGAGGAGGTCGTCAGACGTGGCGCACCACAGCGACGTCTGGGCGCCCTCGGTGGTGGTGGCCATCTTGCGAGTCATGAGCGAACGCACCGGTTCAGGAACCCGGCGCCAGATGTCCGATGCGATGACCCCGGGGTCCAGCGCGTGCACACCGAGGTCGCTGGCGGGCACTCGACGGGCCAGTTCTTGGGCGAACAGCACGTTGGCGAGTTTGGACCGGGCGTACTCGGGTAGTCCGGTGACGCTCCGTGTGGCGCGGCGCAGGCGATCCTCGGGGAGACCCTTGGCTTGGTAGTGCGAGTCCGATGACACCACGACAACCCTCGGTGAGGTGCCGGCGAGCACCAGATCCAATACGCCCGTCACGAGGGCGAAGTGACCGAGGTGGTTCACGCCGAAGGCGAGTTCGAAACCCTGGGCGGTGCGCCCTCGCTGGCCGGCCACCCCGGCGTTGGCGATCAGCACGTCGATGGGCGTTCCCGTTTCGTGCAGGGCATGCACGGCTCGACGCACCGAGTCGAGATCGGCGAGGTCGAGGGGGAGGTGTTCGAGGTTGTCGTTTCCGGTGGCGAGATGGATCAGTTCCATGGCCGCCGTGGTGGCTTCCACCGACCGACCGGCGAGGATCACCCGCTGGCCGGTGGCGGCGAGTCCTTGGGCGGTGGCTTTGCCGATACCGGTGTTGGCGCCGGTGACCAGGAACGTGCGCGCAGGGGGGGAGGACATGGGGAGTACCGATCGTATCGGGGTGATCGCAGAGTCCTCACCGGCTGCGATTCGTGTGGAGCGGGCGACGAGAATCGAACTCGCATTCTCAGCTTGGGAAGCTGATGTTCTGCCATTGAACTACGCCCGCAGAACGTCCTGACCCTACCCGGTCGGCTCGAGGCGGGGCACACCCGTGGGCGCTGCGTCGCCGACTAGCCTCGGCGCCGTGATCCTCTCTGACCGTTCCATCCGAGAAGAGGTGGCCGCCGGCCGCATCGTGATCGAGCCGTTCAATGACGCCTGTGTGCAGCCCAGCTCGGTCGACCTTCACATCGATTCGCAGTTCCGTGTGTTCCGCAATCACACGATGGGATTGATCGACGTCAAGGAAAACCTTGAGAACCTCACCGAGCTGATCGAGGTGGCTGACGAGGATGATCCGTTCATCCTTCATCCGGGCGAGTTCGTTCTCGGTTCGACACTCGAGCGGGTAGCCATACCCGACGATCTCGTCGCCAGGCTTGAGGGCAAGAGTTCGCTTGGGCGTCTGGGCCTGTTGATCCATTCCACGGCGGGGTTCGTTGACGCCGGCTGGGACGGGCAGTTGACCCTGGAGCTCTCAAACGTCGCCAACCTGCCGATCACGTTGTACGCCGGCATGAAGATCGGCCAGATCAGCTTCATCAAGATGACGACCGCCGCAGAGAACCCCTATGGGTCCTCAGTGGTGGGATCGAAGTACCAGCACCAGCGCGGTCCGCGACCGAGCCGGTACTGGGAGAACTTCGCCTGAGGGCTCGCCGAGGTCCCACCCCGCAACGGGGATCGGGTTGTGTCAGCTCATTGAGGTGTCGGGTGCCCGCAGGGCGTTGGCTTCGCCCTCCTCGATGGCTTCGAGCATGTGCAGGGCAATGTCGCCGACCTTGACCTGCTCCTCGTCGACGCCTTCACCCTTCACGCCGTCGTCGATCATGATGTAGCAGAACGGACACGCCGTTGCGATGCGGGTGGCACCGGTGGCGAGCAGTTCCTGGGAGCGTTCCACGTTCACCTGCTTGCCCGTGTGCTCCTCCATCCACATGCGGGCACCGCCCGCACCACAGCACATGCCCTTGGTGCCGTTGCGACCCGCCTCGACGACCTCGACACCACCGATGGAGCCAATGAGCTTGCGGGGGGCGAGGTACACGTCGTTGTGGCGACCGAGGTAGCACGAGTCGTGGTAAACGACACGCTCCTCGAGTCGGGCCTGGGACAGGTCGAGCTTGCCGGTCTCCACCAGCCACTCGAGCAGTTGGGTGTGGTGAACCACCTCGTAGTTGCCGCCGAGCTGGGGGTACTCGTTGAGCAGCGTGTTGAAGCAGTGCGGGCACTGGGTGATGATCTTTTTCACCCCCATGCCGTTCATCGTCTCGATGTTCTGCATGGCCAGCATCTGGAAGATGTACTCGTTGCCCGACCGCCGGGCCGAGTCACCGGTGCACATTTCCGACGATCCCAGGATGGCGAAGTCGATGTCCGCCCGGGTCAGCAGCTTGGCCATGGCCTGGGTGACCTTCTTGTTCTTGTCGTCGAACGATCCGGCGCAACCGACCCAGTACAGGTATTCGTGGTCGAGGCTGCCCGAGCCGTCGACGACCGGCACGTCGACGTCGAGCTTCGCGGCCCAGTCGGCCCGCTCGCCCTGGTTCATCGCCCACGGGTTGCCCTGGTTCTCCATGGCCCGGTAGGCGTTGCCCAACTCGGTGGGGAAGTCCGACTCCATGAGCGACAGGTAGCGGCGCATGTCGAGGATCTTGTCCATGATCTCGATGTTCACCGGGCAGATCTCGTCACAGGCCTTGCACGTCGTGCACGCCCACACCTCCTCGGTTGAGATGCGTTCGAACAACGAGTTGGCGCTCACCGTGATGTCGCCGTCAACGCTGAGCGGGGGGGACACCTTGGGGTCGCCGGTGGCGGCCATGACCTCGCCGCTCTTGAGGACGATCTCGCGCGGGTCGAGAGGTTTGCCGGTGGCATGGGCGGGACACACCGAGGTGCACCGACCGCACATGGTGCAGGCGTCGAGGTCCAACAACTGCTTCCAGGTGAAGTCCTCAATGGTGGAGGCGCCGAAACTCTCGAGTTCGGTTTCCATGAGGTTCGGCATGGGCTTCATCGCGCCCTTGGGCCGTTCCCGGTCCCGCAGCCACATGTTGAGCGGCGAGGTGAACATGTGACGCAGCATCGTGATGGGCAGGATGGCGAGGAAGGCGATGAAGGCCAGCACGTGGATGACCCACCACACCCGCTGCCATCCGGCGGCGTTGGCGTTGTTCTCGAACAACATGGCGAGGGGGTACCCCACCACCGACCACTTCTCGAACTCGGGCATGCCGGTGTCGACGATGCGGAACGCTTCGGCGAAGAATCCCGTCACGCCAAGGGCCAAAAGCACCACGATGCCGGCGAGGTGTTCCGGCTTGGTCTTGATGCGGATCCGGTACGGCCGCTGCACGTAGCGTCGAACGAGCGCCCACACGCAGCCCACGACGAGCGCCACACCTGCGATGTCGGCGATGAAGGAGTAGCCCTGGTACACCCCGCCCTCGAGGAACTTGAGGTTGTTGGGGAGCTGGTGGTTGATCTCGAGGATCGTGGTGACGGCGAGCAGGATGAGGAAACTGAAGTAGATGAGCGAGTGCATGATGCCTGCAGCGGGGTCGCGCAGCAGCGTCTTCATGTACACCCCGGCTCGGAAGTCTCGGGCCCGACGCTTGACGTTGGAGGCGTTGGTCGACCGGTTGTCGGGTCGGCCCCGCTCCCAGTTGCGGACCCGCTGGCTGAACAGCACAGCGCCATAGACGAGCACCAATGGCACGACGACGTAGAAGGCGACCTTCAACGGCGCGGGGATGCCGCCGAAGACTTCCCGTGTGACGAGGTCGTCGTCGAACTCGTGGGGGAACACAAGACCGGCGAGGCCTGACAGGACGGTGACCAACCCGATGGCGATGCCCAGCCCGATCACGATCTGTGATGGTCGGACCCGACGGCGGGTGGGCGCGGACGTGGTCTCTGCTTCTTCAGTTGAGGCGCTCATAACACCCGAGAAACTACCCCCCCGCAGGCCTGTGCGGGGTACTCAAAGACCAATGGACCCCCCGAGGGGGCCTTGTGTTCAGTCCGTGAGCCGTGAGTCGAGGTCGCGAATGCGCTTGGCGAGGCTGCCGAGCAACTTGCGTGACAGTCCCGGAGCGTCGTCCAGGAGCGCCGTGAATGCAGTGGAAGGAATGACGAGGAGCGTCATCGGTTCAAGTGCCACGACCGAGGCGCTCCGAGGCTGGTGGTCGAGCAGTGCCAGTTCTCCGACGCACTCTCCGGCGCCGACAACCGCGACCTTCGTGCCGTCCCGGCGGACTTCGGCGGTGCCCGAAACGATGACGAACGCTTCCCGGGCGAGTTGTCCCTGTTCCATGAGGGTGGCGTTCGCTTCCACCTCGACCTCGTCGGTCACTCGGGCCACCTTTTGCAGTTCCCGCTGGGAACAGGCGCTCAGGAGGGGAAGGTTGGCGAGGTGGGTGAGATGGTCCTTGGAGGCCATGGCTGAAGCCTACGGCGGTGTTGGGTCCGTTGCTCGGGTTGTGTCCCGACCCGTTCATTGACGGGAAACCCCCTCGAAACAACGGCTCCTTACCGTGCCCGCATGGAACTGCGGGCCCTTCCCACGCAGTGGGTAGACAGCGAAGCAGAGAACGTTTCCGTGCCCACCGGGGCCTCGGGTCTTCTCCCATCGGGGCCCCGAACCGGTGAGGCACCAACCGTTGAAGTCATCGACTGGCCCTCGGGTGAACATCGCCGGTCTCGGTTGGCGGTTGCAGGTCGGCCGAGGCTTCTCCTCGTTTCGGCTTCGGTCACGCCCCCGGTGTGCCTCGACCCCCTTGAGGACTGGGTGCGTCTGCCGGCCGACGATGGGGACATTGAGGTCCGACTCGGGACGCTCGCTCGGCGTGCGCTCATGATGGCGCCGACGCGGCCGGTGATTGACGCCGATGGGGTGGTGCGATGTGGGGATGGCTGGGTCGCCTTGCCACCGGTCGAAGCCCGGATCGTCACGGCCCTCATTGATCGTCTCGACACGGTGGTGTCGCGGGCGCAGTTGGCCGCAGCGGGGTGGCCGGAGGGTGCGCCAGGCCGAAATGCCCTCGATGTCCACGTGTTGCGGTTGCGTCGCCGCATCGCCCCACTTGGTCTCGCCATAAGGACGATTCGCTCACGGGGGTACCTGCTCGAGCGGGCGGGGTCTCAAGCGGGTCGAGCGTGAAACACAGACGTCACATTCCGGTGCGCGAGGCGTAACGCGCCGCATATCGAAGGGAAATGACGGCTCCGTATCGTCACGTTCGATTCAGACAACCAGTCGCCCCCGACGGTCCCAACGATGCGGCCGACGGTTTGGCAACCCGCCCGACTCTCGTGGTCGGGCTCACGACAGACAAACCAAGGAGGAAGCATGCGTTGGAAACTGCTCACCGGGGGAGGACTCGCAGCCGCAGGGCTGTTGCTGGCCTCCTCCCCGGTGCTCGCCCAGGACGTGGAGGTGGTCGTCGAAGACGTCGACCTCTACGCCCGTTTTGTCGGTTCGGCGGCTGACGTCGCCCAGACCGTCATTCTCGACAACATCTTCATCTTCATTGCGGGTGTGCTCGTGTTCTTCATGCAGGCGGGCTTCGCTCTGCTCGCTGCCGGGCTCACCCGGGCGAAGAACTCCTCGAACATGATGATGAAGAGCCTCATGGACTGTGCGTTGGGCGTGATGGTGTTCGCCCTCGTCGGTTGGGGTCTCGCCTACCCGGGTTTTGAGGGTGGCTGGTTCGGTTTCGCCGGTTGGGGCGTGCCGGGGCTCATGGACACGTTCCCGGATCTGGCGACGGCCTCCGAGGACGGGTTCTACCCGCTCAGCGTGTCGACGGACTTCTTCTTCCAGGCAGCATTCGCAGCGACCGCGGCCACCATCGTGGCCGGCGCCGTGGCGGAACGGACGAAGTTCGTGGCCTACCTCGTGTACACCGTGGTCATCACGGGCTTCATCTACCCGGTGGTGGTGAGCTGGAAGTGGGGCGGCGGCTGGTTGGCCGAGCGTGGCTTCATCGACTTCGCCGGTTCGGGTCTCGTCCACCTCGTTGGCGGCACGGCGGCTCTCGTTGGCGCAGCGTTCATCGGCCCCCGTATCGGCAAGTTCGGTGCGGACGGCAAGCCTCGGGCCATCCCGGGTCACTCGATCCCTCTGGCCATGGCCGGTGTGTTCATCCTCTTCATCGGGTTCTTCGGGTTCAACCCGGGTTCGGCGTTGCAGGCGGACATGTCCGTGCCCGTGATTGCGGTCATCACCTTGTTCGCCGGTTGCGCCGGTGCGATCGGGGCGATGTTCAGCGCCTGGGTGCTGCTCAAGAAGCCGGACACCTCAATGGCCGGTAACGGCTTGTTGGCTGGTCTCGTGGCCATCTGTGCGGGTGTGGGCACCATCGACCCGATTCCCGCCATCATTGTCGGCGCCATCGCCGGTGTCGTGGTGGTCCCTGCGGTGCTCTTCGTCGAGCGGGTCCTCAAGGTCGACGACCCGGTTGGTGCGGTGGGCGTCCACATGGTGTCGGGTCTGTGGGGTGTGCTTGCCGCCGGGATCTTCGTCCAGGAGAGCTACCTGGTGGAGAACGAGGTCACCCGTGGCAGCCTCATCGGGACCCAGGTGCTCGGTGCCGTGGCGATCATGGTGTTCGTCGGTGTGCTCTCGGCGATCTTGTTCGGTGTGCTCAAGGCAGTTCGCCTGCTGCGGGTCAGCGCCGAGGAGGAACTCGAGGGTCTCGATGTCTCCGAGCACGGTGCTCCCGGCTACGGCCCCGACATGCTGACGCCGGCGTCCGTTTCGGCGATGGCGTCCTGACGGACAACGACGAGGAAAGGAACACGAACCATGCAGCTCGTCACAGCAGTCATCAAGCCGCATCAGCTCGATGCGGTCAAGGAAGCCCTCAAGGGGCTGGGTGTGGCCGGCATCACGGTGACCGAGGTCAAGGGCTTCGGTCGCCAGGGCGGTCACACCGAGACCTACCGGGGTGCGGAATACCAGGTGGAATTCATCCCGAAGGTCAAGGTCGAGGTGGTGACTGAGGACGCCGCTGGGATCACCAGCGCCATCCAGACCGCCGCCTCCACCGGCAAGATCGGTGACGGCAAGATCTGGGTGACCTCGGTCGACCAGGTCGTGCGGATCCGTACGGGTGAGAGCGGAGCGGACGCCATCTGACGTCAGCTCAGCCACACGGTTGAGTGGAGTGGGGTGCGGTGCCTTCGGGTGCCGCACCCCCTCCGCGTTTGGCGCCCGGGTTCAGTTCCCTGCGTTGGATCCTTGCGCCGCCACCGCGGCGGCGGCGGCGGCGATGGCTTCGGGATCACCGAGGCACCGCTCGAGGGGGTGTCGCCGGTCCACCGGGCGGAGGTCCTCGCCGAGTTCGTAGACGAGCGGCACGCCGGTGGGGAGGTTCAGTTCGGTGATGTCGTCGTCGGAGATGCCGTCGAGTTCCTTGACTACGGCCCGCAGGCTGTTTCCGTGGGCGGCGACGAGCAGGGTCCGCCCCGATCGCAGCACCGGCACCGCCCGGTCCTCGAACCACGGCCAGGTGCGTCGGACCACGTCGGCGAGGCATTCCGAGGCGGGGATGACGGCGGGGTCCAGCTCGACGTAGCGCGGGTCGGCAGCCGGGTCGTAGGGGTTGTCCGGGGAGATGGGGGGCGGGGCGATGTCGTACGCCCGACGCCACACCTTCACTTTGTCTTCTCCGTGTTTGGCGGCCGTTTCGGCCTTGTCGAGGCCAGTCAGGTCGCCGTAGTGACGTTCGTTGAGTCGCCAGGTGCGTTCCACGGGGATCCAGGCCCGCCCCATCGCCTCGAGCGCCAGGTTGGCGGAACGGATGGCCCGGGTCTGCAGTGAGGTGTGGACGATGTCGGGGAGGACGCCGGCGTCGCTGAGCAGCACCCCCGCTGTGCGGGCTTCCTGTTCGCCCGAGGGGGTCAGATCGGCGTCCCACCAACCGGTGAACCGGTTCTCAAGGTTCCATTGGCTCTGGCCGTGTCGCAGCAGCACGAGGGTGGTCATGGGCGGACCCTACCCCGTGGGTGGTCTCTGCTGGGGCGGTTCCGCCTGCAATCCCGGCGCTGTGGGCGTCCTGGCCGGCGGCGAAATTTCCTTCTTCCAGAAGTTGCTAACTAGTCACTCAACTTTTATACTTTTCCTCTATCAACAATCGCTCGCCAGCGTAAGTTGGCTTCACCCCCACACAAAAGGAACCGGAAGGTAGGACAATGCCAAAGGCCGTAGGAATCGACCTGGGAACCACGAACTCCGTCGTCGCCGTGCTCGAGGGTGGTGACCCTGTCGTCATCCCCAACGCAGAAGGGGCGCGCACTACCCCGTCCGTCGTGGCGTTCGCCAAGAACGGCGAAGTGCTCGTCGGCGAAGTGGCCAAGCGTCAGGCCATCACCAACCCGGACCGCACATTCCGTTCCGTGAAGCGCTTCATGGGGCGTTCGGACTGGTCCGAAGACATTGACGGCAAGAAGTACACCCCGCAGGAGATTGCGGCCCGGGTGCTCATGAAGCTCAAGAGGGACGCCGAGGCGTACCTCGGTGAACCTGTCACCCAGGCAGTCATCACGGTCCCGGCGTATTTCGACGACGCCCAGCGGACCGCCACCAAGGAGGCCGGCCAGATCGCCGGGCTTGAGGTGCTGCGCATCATCAACGAACCCACCGCTGCGGCCCTCGCCTACGGCCTCGAGCGGGAAGGTGCCGATCAGACCATCCTCGTGTTCGACCTCGGGGGTGGCACATTCGACGTGTCCGTGCTCGAGATCGGCGACGGCGTGTTCGAGGTGAAGTCCACTCACGGCGACACCGAACTCGGCGGCGACGACTGGGACCAGCGCATCATCGACTGGCTGGTGGACACCTTCAAGGGTGCCCACGGAGTCGATCTGTCCAAGGACAACATGGCCATGCAGCGCCTCAAAGAGGCTGCCGAGAAGGCCAAGATCGAGTTGTCCCAGGTGGCCGAAACCCAGATCAACCTGCCGTTCATCACCGCCACGCAGGAAGGCCCACTCCACCTTGACGAGAAGTTGACTCGGTCCAAGTTCGAGGAACTGACCGCTGATCTGCTCGCCCGTTGCAAGACCCCGTTCGAGCAGGCCATCACCGATGCCGGCTTGTCCAAGGGTGACATCGACCACGTGGTGCTCGTCGGCGGTTCCACCCGGATGCCCGCAGTGATGGAACTCGTGAAGTCCATGACGGGCAACGACCCCCACAAGGGCGTGAACCCAGACGAGGTGGTCGCCGTCGGTGCGGCGGTGCAGGCCGGTGTCCTCAAGGGCGAGGTCAAGGACGTGCTGTTGCTCGACGTCACGCCGTTGTCACTCGGCATCGAGACCAAGGGTGGCGTCATGACCCGGCTCATCGAGCGCAACACCACCATCCCGACCCGTCGGACCGAGGTGTTCACCACCGCCGAGGACAACCAGCCGTCCGTGGAGATCAACGTGCTCCAGGGCGAGCGGGAGATGGCCGCCTACAACAAGACCCTCGGTAAGTTCCAACTTGTCGACCTGCCGCCCGCTCCTCGCGGCGTGCCGCAGATTGAGGTCACGTTCGACATCGACGCCAACGGCATCGTGCATGTGTCGGCCAAGGACCGCGCCACCAACAA
>Ga0208719_1000001_pt1 | contig 127052 bp, 121 predicted proteins | sample LakMenEpi30Jul09_FD_150747 | JGI IMG/M metagenome (GOLD analysis project Ga0208719, IMG submission 150747) | Freshwater microbial communities from Lake Mendota, WI - 30JUL2009 deep hole epilimnion (SPAdes) | ecosystem: Environmental > Aquatic > Freshwater > Lake > Epilimnion/Euphotic zone ... | reverse complement strand
GGAAACCACCTGTTCGGGACAGGCCGAACACTTGTTCGGAAACCATCGAACCACGAACACCTGTTCGTCGTCAAGCCGAACAAGTGTTTGCCTCAGGAGACCCCCGACTGATACCGTGACGAACATCCGTTCGCCCACCGGAATCGGGCATATTGCCGGGAGGACCCACCGTGACCGCACCCAAGCTCACTGAACGCCAGGAGCAGATCCTCACCTTCATCGACCAGGTGATGCGGGAACGGGGCTACCCCCCGTCAGTGCGTGAGATCGGGGAAGCCGTCGGCCTCACCTCCCCGTCAACGGTGCACTCCCACCTCGCCACCCTCCAAAAACTCGGGTGCCTTCGCCGAGACCCCACCAAGCCCCGAGCCATTGAGGTGCGCTACGACCCGGCGTCGGGCGCCGTGCTCGACCGGGCACCGGTGCGCCACGTACCCCTCATCGGCGACGTCGCCGCCGGCACCGATGTTCTCGCCGAACAGAACGTGGAGGAACTCCTCCCGCTTCCTGCCGACCTCACCGGTGAGGGCGAACTGTTCATGCTGCGGGTGCGCGGCGACTCAATGATCGACGCCGGCATTTTCTCCGGTGATTACGTCGTGGTGCGTTCCCAACCCGAGGCCGCCAAAGGCGAGATCGTGGTGGCCGGCATCCCCGGCGAGGAAGCCACCGTCAAGACGTTCGACCGCGACGGCGAACGCATCGTGCTCCGACCCGCCAACGCCACCATGGAGCCCATGGTCTTCAGCCCCGACGAGGTCACGGTGTTCGGTCGCGTCGTGACCGTCCTGCGCAAACTCTGACGGACAGCTGTTGGCTCAGGCCAACTTGGCCAGGGCTTCGTGGTACCGCTCGAGCGGACGGGCGGTCCCGAGGTCAGGTGTGTCGAACACGTCGACCACCACACCGTCGGTGTCAATGAGGAAGGTGCTCCGGTTGGCACAGCCCACAACGTCGTTGAACACCCCGTAGGCCTTGGCCACCTCACCGTGAGGCCAGAAGTCCGACAGCACCGGGAACCCGTAGTTCTCCTCCTCGGCCCAGCGGGCCTGCACGAACGGGGAGTCACACGACACGGCGAGGACCTGCACACCAGCGTCGGAGAACACGGCGGCGTTATCGCGCAGACCACACAGCTCTCCGTGGCACACCCCGGTAAAGGTGAACGGGTAGAACACAAGCGCCACTGGGGTCTTTCCGCGGAAGTCGGCGAGGCTCACCGTCGCACCCGACGGGTCTTTCAGCGTGAACTCAGGTGCCTGCTGGCCGATCTCGATACCCACGATACCCTCCCGGATTGGCCGCAGTGCGCGGCGTGAACGTCACAGGAGACTAGCCACCGCCCGGGGTGTGTCCACCACTGGGAACGCCACCTCATCGATCACGACGGGCGGCTCAACACGCCGAGCAGACCCCGGTGCACGGCGTCGAGCTGCGCACGTTCGACGAACTCGCCGGCGGTGTGGGCAATGGTGGCGTCACCCGGCCCGAAGTTGGCGGCCGGCACCCCGTGCGATGAGAACGTCGAGGCGTCCGTCCAGCCCAACTTGGCCCCCACACTCAGACCCTCATTGACGATGAGTGACTGCACCACCGGGTCGCCCACCGCCGGCCACGCTCCACCGGCAGCGTCGAGCACCGCAACGGTGTCGCCCTCTTCCAGGAACGGGGCGAGCAGCTCACGGACGTGCGCCTCGGCCTCAGCTGGGGTCCGGTCCGGGGCGAAACGGTGGTTGACCACCAACTCGACCCGGTCGGGCACCACGTTGCCCGCCACACCGCCGGTGACCGACACCGCCGAGAGCGCCTCACGGAACTCGCATCCCTCAAGGATCGGCCGGCGAGGTTCATAGGCATCGATAGCTGCCAGCAACGCCCCCAACCGGTGAATGGCGTTGCGCCCCATCCATGGCCGCGCCGTGTGGGCCCGCGCACCGGCGAGGACGATCTCCATGCGCAGGGTTCCCTGACACCCGGCCTCGATCGCCGCCGAGGTGGGCTCACCGAGCAGCGCTGCGTCCCCCACCAACAAGTCCGGCCGGGCGGCGTACAACTCGCTCAGCCCGCTGTGTTCCGCTGCCACCTCTTCACGGGCGTAGAACACGTAGGTGACGTCAATGGCCGGGTCCCGAACGGTGCGGGCGAGTTCGAGCATCACTGCCACCCCGCCCTTCATGTCGGCGCTTCCCACCCCGTAGAGCCGGTCTCCTTCGACTCGGGCCACCTCGTTGCCGTTCGCCGGAACGGTGTCGGTGTGCCCTGCGAGAATCAGGCGGCGGGGATGGCCTTGATCGGTGCGGGCCACGACGTTGTCGCCAACACGGTCCACCGTCAGCCAGTCGCACAGACGCAGTTCAGCCTCAATGGCCTCAACGATGGTCGCCTCGGAGAAACTGGGAGACGCAATGTCAACCAGCGCAGCAGTCAGCGCAAGGAGGTCCCCGGTGGGGAGAGGGGCATCAGGTGGCGGCACCATGATCCCGGAGTACCTCGTTGAGGCGGGCCTTGTCGTGACGTTCGCCGGGCTCGAGCCGCTTGACGACGAGCACACACGGCATCCCGAACGTTCCGCCGTCGAAGGTACGAGGCCGGGTCGCCGACACCGCCACACACCACGAAGGCACCACACCTCGCGACAGTTCCTCTCCGGTTGCTGCATCGATCACGGGGACCGAACCGGTGAGGATGCACCCCGCACCGAGCACTGCCCCCTCGCCCACCCGGGCACCCTCGGCCACGATGCATCGGCTGCCGATGAGGGTCTCGTCACCAATGATCACCGGCGCCGCCTGCGGCGGTTCGAGGACCCCGCCGATGCCGACCCCACCCGACAGGTGGACGTTGGCGCCCACCTGGGCGCACGAACCGACGGTGGCCCAGGTGTCCACCATCGAGTTCGCCCCCACTCGGGCACCGATATTGACGTAACTGGGCATCATGACCACACCGCGGTCGAGGAACGACCCGAAACGTGCCGACGCGCCAGGGACGACACGGACTCCGGCTTCGGCGAACCCTGACTTGAGCGGGATCTTGTCGGCGAACTCAAACGGGCCGAGCTCCATGGTGGCCATCGACGTCAGCCTGAAGTACAGCAGGATCGCCTGCTTGAGCCACTGGTGGACCACCACGTCGTCGCCAACGAGTTCAGCCACCCTGGCTTCACCGCTGTCGAGCAACCCGACGGCCTCGACCACGGTGGCGAGCGCGTCACCATCGCCGGCGACGAGTTCCTCACGCCGTTCCCACAACTCGACGATCTGGTCACTGAGGGCAGCCATGAGTGGCGAGGCTACCGGATAGGCGTGTTGAACCTCGTGCCGGATCCGGGTCCACCGGGCACGTCCGCACCCCGTCGCCACCCCACGAGCACAGCCACGCCGCACCCGACGGGAACCACTCCGAGAGCCACGAGTCCCAGCCACGACCCGAGCCACCCTGCGCTGCGGGCGTTGGCGAGGAGGAGTTCGCCACCAACTTGGGCAGCCTGCGGCCCGGGGCGAACGGCGTAGATGGTGTACACCCCGGGCACCCGCACCCGGAACGCCCCCACCTCCCACGCCTCGAGAAACGGCCTGGTTCTCGCCGCGTCTTCGCGGGCGGGCCGGGACACGATGAGACGCTCACCATTGCGGGACTGCACCACGAGGCCCTCCACCCGAGGGGACGACCCGCCGTCGCGCTCCTCGAACACGACGAACTCGCCCGGTGTGTCAAAACGCAACGACTGTGCCCCACCGCCGAGGTCGATGCGTTCGAAGCCCACCGGGGACAACCCCCACACCCACACCGCAGCGCCGAAGAATCCGAGCGCCACGAACGCCACACCCAGACCTCGCACCAGCCAGTTGCGTCGGCGGCCCACCCGGACCGCCGACGGCTCCATGGGCGGGACGAGAACCGGTCCGCTCACCGCACCCCACGGCGTGAACGGCGGCGGCGCACCACCAACAACACCAACGCCACGATGGCCACACCCAACGCCACGACGGCGACCACCACCGCCACACTGAACGCCCCGGCCAGTCGGGCCAGCGGATCAGGGGCGACCACCACTCCCTCAGTGACTGTGCCAGCCCCCGACGTCGGACCGACCACCACCCGGTAGGTGCCGGCCGTCTCGGCGGTGAACGTGCCGAGACTCACCAGGTAGGTGCCGTCCGCCGACCACGATTGGGTGGCGCCGCTGCGTACCAGGCGGACCTCGCCGCCATCGGGACCGAGGATCACCACCACCGGGGGGTCGACGAGGGTTCCACCCGTGGAGGTGGCGTACTCGACGAACACCACAAGCTCACCGGCCTCGGCGACCTCAAGGCGTGCCGTGTCCTGTGCGGGAACCGCCACCCCACCGTCCACGACTGCGTTCACCGTCGATACCAACGCCGCCACCATGATCGTCACCGCCACCAACATCCCGACGGCAACGACACCAATGGGCGCAAGGAACCACCACGCCGACGGAGTGACCGCACCGGTGGGTATAGCGGCGGGAACCGGGGTGTCGTGGGTGGTCACAGCCCCGCCCGTGACGCCACGAGATCAAGGGCGTCGTCGGTGGCGACCGCCGCCACACGCAACCACCCGAGTGAAGCCGGACCGTAGAACTCCCCGGGACTGACCACGATGCCGAGACGTTCGGCGAGCATCCGCGCCGTGCCCCACGCGTCGGCGTCGGGCGCCGCCGCCCACAGGTAGAACGCTCCGCGCGGCAACGGGGCGTCAACTCCGACCGTGGCGAGGATCCCCACCAGTCGTTGAAGACGTCGCCAGTAGCGGTCCCGCTGGGCATCAACGTGGGCGTCGTCACCCCACGCCGCCACCGCCGCAGACTGCACCGGCCCGGGCACCATGAACCCGGCGTGCTGGCGAACCTTGCGGAGGTAGCCCACCAACTCGGCGTCACCGGCGTACGCACCCACACGGGCACCCGCCAGATTCGAACGTTTCGACAACGAGTGCACGGCGAGCACCCCGTCACAACCGGCGTGCAGGATGGTGCGTGCCGGACCGTCCCAGGTGAACTCCACGTAGCACTCGTCGCTGAGCACGGGAACCCCCCGGCCACGGCCCCACCCAGCAGCCGCCACCAGATCGTCGAGGCCTCCCGAGGGGTTCGCCGGCGTGTTCAGCCACAGACACACGGCGCGGTCGGCGTCAGCGGGGTCGATGGCGTCGAGATCCATCGACCAGTCGGGACGCATCGGCACAGGAACCGCCCGGCAGCCCGCCAACGTGGCCCCCATGGCGTAGGTCGGGTAGCTGACCTCGGGGTACAACACCGTGTCCCGACTGGGGTCGCGCAGGCGCAACCAGTGCGGCACCCCGGCCACGAACTCCTTGGTGCCGATACACGCCGCCACCTCGGTTTCGGGATCCACGCTGGCACCGAGTCGACGTGCCGCCCAGTCGGCGAAAGCGGTGCGCATCGCCACCGTCCCCGCCGACGGCGGATAGCCCTGGGCGGGGCCGGCGTCGGCCATGGCCGCCACCACCACCGCCGGGGGCGGGTCACCCGGCGTTCCCACGGATAGGTCCACCACCCCACCGGGGTGGGTGGCGGCCACCGCCGAGAGTTCGGCGAGTCGGTCGTAGGGATAGGGCGGCGGGTCGAAACCGCCGGGGCGATCGGTGCTCACCTCCACATCCTGCCCCAGTGACGCCGACACGACCCGCTCACGCCACGAACTCGGCGAAACGGCCCGCTTCGGCGGACTCGAGACGCACCACGACCCGCATCCCGGCCTCGCCGGGTGACTCGTCGAGGACCTCGCCATGACGGTGCAGCGCGGCGAGCACCTCCCCACGGTCCCACGGCACCACGAGTTCCACCTCCTCGCTGGCGGCACGCAGCCGGGCGGCGAGTTCGGCGAGCATGGCCGCCACCCCCAGGCCGGTGACCGCTGAGACCGCCACCCCACCGGGATGCACCAGTGCGGCACGCCCCACCGCGGTCGGGTCGAGGTCAGCCTTGTTGAACACCAGCATCTCGGGGATCTCCGACGCCCCGATCTCAGCCAGAACAGAACGAACTGCAGCGATATGGCCGTCGGGATCGGGTCCCGCGCCGTCGACCACGTGGACCAACAGGTCGGCGTCACACACCACATCCAGCGTCGAGCGAAACGCCTCGACGAGCCCGTGGGGCAGTTTGGTGATGAACCCGACCGTGTCGGTCACCAGCACCGACTCGCCACCGGGCAGCTCAAGACGGCGGGTCGTGGCGTCGAGAGTGGCGAACAGTCGGTTCTCGACGAGAACCCCAGCATCAGTGAGGTGGTTCAGCAACGTGGACTTTCCGGCGTTGGTGTAGCCCACGATGGCCACCGACCGCAGCGGTGAACGGTGACGGGCCTTGCGCTGGGTGCCACGGTGACGGGCAATGCCGGCGAGGTCCGCCTCGAGTTTGTGGACCCGACGCGTCAGTCGCCGCCGGTCGACCTCCAGCTGGGTCTCCCCCGGCCCTCGGGTCCCGATGCCACCCCCCTGCTGGGACAGGGCCAGACCGCGGCCACGAAGCCGCGGCAACCGATACCGCAACTGGGCGAGTTCGACTTGGACCTTGCCCTCGAGGCTGGAGGCGTTCTGGGCGAAGATGTCGAGAATGACCGCGGTGCGGTCCAGGGCGCTGCGACCCAGGAGTCGTTCGAGGTTGGCCTGCTGGCCGGGGGTGAGGTCGTCATCGAACACCACGGTGTCGACGTCGAGCGCCTCACACAGGTCTCGCAACTCGGTGGCTTTGCCCTTGCCGATGTAGGTGGCCGGATCGGGGGCGCTGCGGCGCTGCACGACGCGGTCCACGACGTCGGCGCCCGCCGTGTCCACGAGCAACCCCAGTTCGTCGAGGGAGCGTTCGGTTGCCTCGATGCCACCACCGGTGCCGTCGGTGCGGACCATGCCGACGATGATGATCCGCTCACGGAAGGTGCGCTCGATGAGGCCGCTGCGTTCACCACCGAACTCCCCGAAACCCCCGCGGTGCGTTGGCACGTCGAGCGGGTCGGGTGGGCGGTCGTCGCTCACGTGTCGGGGACCTCCACCGTGCCCACGAACACCGACGGGCCGACGAGAGTGGCCTCGTCCCCGTCGAGGATGACCGTGGCGACCCCACCGGGCATGGCCACGGTGCAACTGTCGCCCACAAGACCCCAGCGTCGTGCCGCACTTGCCGTGGCGCACGCTCCGGTGCCGCACGCCTCGGTGAGACCGACGCCTCGCTCCCATACCCGCAACCGCACCCCGCCAGATGTCGAGGTCATGATTTCGACGTTGATGCCACCGGGAACGGCCGCCTCGATCGCACCACCGAACGTCACGAGGTCAACCTCGTCGAGGTCGTCGACCGCCACCACGACGTGCGGGTTTCCGACATCGAGGGAAGCGTAAGGGCGTCCGGCGATGAGTGCGATCGCTGCGTCGGGAAGTTGCGGGCCGACGTCGACGGTCCCCATGGGGGCCACGATCTCAACGGTGCCAGGCACCGGCTCGATCCCGCCGGCAGGCCGCCGGACCGCCAGCACCCGACGGCCCACATCGGTGTCGAGCACCACCTCGTCACGCCAGCCCCCGGCCACCACGACAGCGTGGGCGAGGCAACGGATGCCGTTGCCGCTCATCTCGGCCCGACCGCCATCGGCGTTGTACAGGACCATGGTTGCATCGGCGTCGCTGCCCGCACCCGGCGCACCGCCGTGGATCAGACCGTCGGCGCCGACACCGTAACGACGGTCGCACAACGCCGGGGCGCGCCGGCCCACCTCGGCGGTGTCGAGCGGACCACCGGGTTGGTCGACGTCGAGGGCCACGAGGAAGTCATTTCCCCAGCCGTGCAATTTGCGAAGCCTCACGGCGACAGTCTCGCCCATGAACGCCCCAACCCCACACCACATTGGTCACGAGCGTCCGACCCCTCGGTCACGAGACTCGTCCCGGGGGTGTTCACCACCCCAGCACACCAACCACGCCGGGCACCAGTGGCGCCGAACCCGTCTCCCCGACCGACATCCACTCGATCCGGGGGTCCCGGCGGAACCAGCGTTGCTGGCGGCGGGCGAAACGACGGGTGCGGGTGACGGCGTCGGCCACCGCCACGTCGAGCGGCAGGCCGTGCTCGACGTGGCCGAGCAGTTCCCGGTAGCCGAGGGCCTGGCGGGCCGTTTGCGACAACGGCTGGGGTAGTGCGACAAGGGCCCGAACCTCGTCGAGAAATCCCGCCGCCATCTGTGCCTCGTAGCGCGCCGCGATACGACGGTCGAGCAGAGGCCGCTCGACGTCGAGGCCCACGATGGGCCATGCCAGCGGTGCGTGCTCACCAAGACCTGGACCGTGGGCGCTGAAGGGCACACCGGACCCGATGGTGACCTCGAGGGCTCGAACCACTCGACGCCGATTTCCCGGCTCCATCCGTGACGCCGCCAGAGGGTCGAGCGCGCTCAGCCGACGATGCAACCCCTCGGTGTCGGGGTCGGCCTCAAGTTCGGCACGGACCTCGGGGTATCGGGCCGGGATGGTGAGCCGGTCGACCACCGCACGCACGTACAGCCCGGTGCCACCCACCAGCAGGGCGCGGTGCCCTCGAGCGGCGATGGACTCGAGGACGTCGTTGACCATGGCCTGGTGGTCGGCGACGGTGTGGTCACACCACGGGTCCACGACGTCGAGAAGGTGGTGGGGCACCCCGGCTCGCTCGTCAGTGGTCGGAGTGGCGGTTCCAATGTCCATCCCCCGGTACACCGCCATCGAATCCATCGACACGATCTCCACACCCCCGACGGCCTGGGCCACGGCCACGGCCAACGCCGACTTGCCTGAGGCGGTCGGGCCGATGAGGACCCCGACGTCGCTCACCGGCTCACCCGGCGACGACAGGGATGCGGGTGCGGTGACGGGGCCCGGCGAGCACCTCGACGAGTTCGCCACGGAGGTGGTGGGGGGCGGCGCCGGTCACGGTGACCAGCGCGTACGACCCGGGTCGAATCGGGTTGGGTGTCGCGAAGTGCACCAGCTTGGACTGGGCGGTCCGGCCGGTGAGTACCGACGGATTCTTGCGGGACGGCCCTTCGACCACCACCTCCTCGGTGCGGCCCACCCTGGCCTCATGTCGCAAAAGCGCCGAGCGTTCCACCACGGCCACGAGCCGCTCGAAGCGTCGTGACACCACGTCGGCGGGAATGAACTCGTCCACCATGGCGGCCGCCTCGGTGCCAGGTCGGGGCGAGAACTGGAAGGTGTAGGCACTGTCGTACCCGGCCTCGGCCACCACCTCGAGCGTGCGTTCGAAATCGTCTTCGGTCTCGCCGGGGAACCCGACGATGAGGTCGGTGGTCACCGCCAAGTCCTCGATGGAAGCCCGGGCGGCAACGAGGCGCTCGAGGTAGCGCTCGGCGGTGTAGCCGCGGTGCATGGCGGCGAGTACCCGGTCGCTGCCCGACTGGAGCGGAAGGTGAAGGTGGGGGCAGACCTCTGGGGTGTCGGCCATGGCGGCAATGGTCTCAGGGCGGAGATCCTTGGGATGGGGGCTCGTGTATCGAACCCGGCGGATGCCCTCGACTTCGGCCACGGACCGCAACAGGTCGGCGAACAGGGGCCTCGGCCGATGTCGGTCGTCATCCGCCCACAGCGAACCGGCGACGTTGACGAGCTCCTCATGGGCGAGCTCGCCATTGCGCAGACGGGTGGTGAGGTCCCGGCCGTAGCTGTTCACGTTCTGACCGAGCAGCGTCACCTCGGTCACTCCATCGGTGGCGAGTGCAGCCACCTCGTTGACGATGTCGGAGAAGGTGCGGCTGGCTTCCTCGCCGCGCACTGACGGGACGATGCAGAACGCGCACGTGTTGTCACATCCCACCTGGATGGTGACCCATCCGGCCCAGTCGACCTCACGGCGGGAAGGAAGGGCCGAGGGGAAGTGCTCGTCCTCGGTGTCGAGCATGCGGTCCCAGATCTCCACGACCGGGCCGGTGGCCTCTGACTCGTGGAGAAGCTCGACGGCCCGGTGCACGTTGTGGGTGCCGAAGACGACATCGACGTGGGGGGCTCGTTCACGCACCGCGTCGCGGTCCATCTGGGCAAGACAGCCTGAAACCATGATCCGCAGGTCGGGTCGCTGATCCTTGAGCGGCTTGAGCGCACCGAGGGTGCCGTACAACTTGTTGTCGGCGTTCTCCCGGATGCAGCACGTGTTCAGCACGACCACGTCCGCCTCGTCAATGTCCGTGGTGGGGACCATGCCGTCAGCGTCGAGCAACCCGGCGATGCGCTCGGAGTCGTGCTCGTTCATCTGGCACCCGAAGGTGCGCACCAGGTAGCGGCGGGTCACCGGTTCAGGTTACGTCGCCGCGATGGGCCGACGACAGCCCTGTGTGACCCATCCCGCTCCCGGACCGAGCGGTGGCCTGCACGGGGCTGCCGCCGCCGGCGTAGGGCGGGCAGCGACGGAAGCCGTTTCGTGCAGCTGAGTGGAGGCAGGTGGCCCTGCGCTGGTCCGGGGACGGGCGGTCAGTCCTCGACGGTGATGGGTTCGTCGTCGAGGTCAGAGAACGCGTCGGCTGGTGGCGGGACGTCGGAGAGGCCCACAGCGGCTTTGACCCGCTCGGAGATCTCGACCATCACCTCGGGGTTGGCCGCCAGGAAGCCCTTGGCGTTCTCGCGGCCCTGTCCGAGCTGTTCGCCTTCGTAGGTGTACCAGGCACCCGACTTCTTGACGATGTCCTGGTCCACGGCGATGTCGAGCACCGAGCCCTCACGGCTGATGCCCTTGCCGTACATGATGTCGAACTCACACTGCTTGAACGGTGCGGCCACCTTGTTCTTGACGACCTTCACCCGGGTGCGGTTCCCCACCACCTCGACACCATCCTTGATCGCCTCAATGCGTCGGATGTCGAGACGGACCGAGGAGTAGAACTTCAGCGCCCGGCCACCAGGGGTGGTCTCCGGTGAGCCGAACATCACACCGATCTTCTCCCGGAGCTGGTTGATGAAGATGCAGATGGTGTTGGTCTTGTGCAGCGTGCCGGTCAGCTTGCGCAGCGCCTGGCTCATGAGCCGGGCCTGCAGGCCGACATGGGTGTCGCCCATCTCGCCCTCGATCTCGGCCCGCGGGGTGAGGGCGGCCACCGAGTCAATGACGACGACGTCGATCGCACCGGAACGCACCAGCATGTCGGTGATCTCGAGAGCCTGTTCGCCAGTATCGGGCTGGGAGATCAACAGTCCGTCGATGTCCATGCCGATGGCCTGGGCGTAGACCGGATCCATGGCGTGCTCGGCGTCCACGTAGGCGCACACGCCGCCGTTGCGCTGGGCTTCAGCCACCACATGCATGGCCAGGGTCGACTTGCCCGAGGACTCAGGGCCGTAGATCTCAACCACCCGGCCTCGTGGCAGACCGCCGACGCCGAGGGCGAGATCGAGAGCCAGCGCACCGGTGGAGATGGCCGGGACCGGCACGACCTCCCGCTCCCCCATCCGCATGACCGAACCCTTGCCGAACTGCTTCTCAATCTGGCCGAGAGCCATCTCGAGTGCCTTGTCTCGCTCCACCTGAATCTCCTTGTGATGGTGTGGACTGATCGTGTCTGACCACGATGATCGGGGACGGGGCCACGCTATGGAGGGGGTGTGACAACCAGGTCACGTTCCTCCCCCGACGAAGCCGGGCCGACCAGAAAACCCTGAAATGACGGGGTTTGTCCGGCTGGATGCCATCAGTGTAGTTACGAACGGGTGTTCGATCAAGGATTTTCTCGACCCGGTGGGCCCCCGGCCCGAATATGCCGCCGGGGTGGGTGTTGCGCCCGGTCAGCGACCACAATGGGCGAGTGCCCAAGCCCGACATCGACGAGCTCCGAGCCCGACTGACCGACGAGCAGTTCCACGTCACCCAGCAGGCCGGCACCGAGCGGCCCTTCACCGGCAAGTACTGGGACTGCCACGATCCGGGGACCTACCGCTGTGTGGTGTGCGGAACACCGCTGTTCGACGCCGACACGAAGTACGAGTCTGGCTGCGGTTGGCCGAGCTTTTGGGCACCGATGGATGACGAGGCGCTCGCCAACATCACCGACACCAGCCACGGCATGGTGCGCACCGAGGTCCGCTGCGCCGAATGTGACGCTCACCTCGGCCACGTCTTCAACGACGGTCCGGCACCGACGGGTCTGCGCTACTGCATGAACTCGGCCGCTCTCGAACTGACACCCCCCGAGGCCTGAACCGCCAACCGAACCCTCGGGCCTCAGTCCCCCACCGGGATCGTCGCCAGCGTCTCGTAACGACGTGGGGCCACCCCCCGGGGATCAAGGATGCTTCGGACCACGGCCACCTCAGCCACGGAGAACTCGGCGCGCACCCGGTGCCCAGCGAGACCGCAGGCGGCACGGTCCCTCAAGCGGGCCAACGTGAGGTGGCCGGCGAACGTTCGATCGATCGGTGCCACCCCGCGCTCGACCAGCACCGCATCGACCCGACCGGCCAGCTCGTCAAGACCGGCGACCGGCACGCACAGCACGGACCGACCGAGCCGACTCACGCACGGACCCAACACCGCGGTCGCCGGTGGCAGCGGCGCCTCCCGCAGTGCCCCGACGATCACCTCCGGTTCGGCGTCGCCGATGAAGCGGACGGTCACATGGGCGAGACCCGGCGGCTCCCAGCGCACCCCAGGTTCGTCGGGTCGGGGCAGCTCGTTCACGACGGCGAGCACGTCTGGGGGTGGCCACACCGCCACGAACAACCGGTTCGTACCCGACACCGGCACTCCCGGTGGACTCACCGACGGGCGAGCCTGCGGCGTAGCAGGTCCAGCACCGAGATCACCGCGAACTGCCGCACCTGGTCCCGGTCACCGGGCAGACGCACCGTGAAGGCCTCGGCAGTGCCGTCGAGCCACACCGCCAGACACACCGTGCCCGGTGCGACCCCTTCGAGCTCGTCCGGGCCGGCCACACCTGTGGTGGCCAGACCGACATCAGCGCCGAGCCGTTGCGCCACACCCTCAGCCATCGCCGCCGCAGTGGCTTCGGTCACCACCGGTCCGACCGGCACCTCGAGCAGGTCGAACTTCACGTCAGAGGCGTAGGACACCACCCCGCCGCGCACCACCGCACTGGCACCGGGCCGGCCCGTCAGGCGGGCGGCGACCAGTCCGCCCGTGAGCGACTCGGCGACCGCGACGCTCAAGCCCGCAGCCGCCAGTTGATCCAGCACAACCTGCTCCATGGGTTCGTCACGTGTGGAGAACACCGGGTCACCGATCAACGCCGCCACCGCAGGTACCTCGGTGTCGAGCACGGCATCGGCCTCCTCGGCGGTGGTGGCCTTCACCGTGACCCGCACCTTGATGCCCTCCCAACCGCTGGCGAGGAACGCCACCGTGGCTCGACCGGTTCGGTCGAGTTCCTCCATGTAAGGGTCGAGCACCTCAGCGAGTTTGGACTCCGCCCACCCCCACGTGCGGATCGTCCTGCTCCGAATCACCGCGGCGTCCTCGCCGGCACGGTGCCGCAGATCCACAAGAACCGTTCCGAGGACCATGGGACGCATCTCGGCGGGGACCCCGGGCACGGCGTAGATCACCTTGTCCCCCACCGGACAGACCAGGCCCGCGGCGGTCCCGGGCTGTTGGGCCATGGCCCACGCCCCTTCGGGCAGTTCCGCCTGACGGTAATTGTTCGCCGGCATCTCGCGACCCCGGCTCGAGAACATGGTGGCGATCCGGTCGGCGAGCTCATCATCGAGGAGGAGGTCGACCCCCATCACCTCGGCAATGGCGTAACGGGTCAGGTCGTCCTGGGTGGGACCCAGACCCCCGCAACAGATCACGGCGTCCGCCCGCTCCAGTGCCTGGCGCAGCGCGGCGACGATCCGATCGAGGTTGTCCCCCACCTTGACCTGGTGGAGGCAGTCGACACCGGCGAGCGCCAACTGTTCACCGATCCACGACGAGTTCGTGTCGACGATCTGTCCGAGCAACAACTCGGTGCCAATGGCCACCACCTCACAGCGCATGGCGGCGAAGGCTACCGGCTCACGGGCGGTCGCGGTCCCGGTTCATTGAGGTGGCCGCACGGTGGCCGTCGGCGGCGTACTGCACGGCGCTTGCGACCGTGAGCGCCACCGACACCCACAAGATCACATCCGCCACCCACAATGCCCCCGACAGCGCCGGAGCGAGCGCACACCCCACGGCGATCGCCTGAGCGAACGTCTTGGCCTTGGCGCTGGCCCGGGCAGGTACGGCGAGACCCTTGCGACCGAGATGGACACGCCACAGGCTCACCGCGACTTCGCGCACGGCGATGACCGTCACCGGCAGCCACCCGAACCGGTCGATGGCCACCAGCGAGAACAGCGCACCGAGCACCAGGACCTTGTCGGCGAGGGGGTCGAGGAAGGCCCCCGAACGGGTCGTGCCCTGCCTGCGGGCGATCCACCCGTCAACCCCGTCGGTGCTGGCCAACACCACCCACAGCGCCAGGTTCCACCACGTCGCCCCGTCGGTGACGATGCGCACCACGAGCAAGGGGGCGAGCAGCAGACGCAGCACCGTCACGGCGTTGGCCGGAGTGGCCAACGCCGACGGCCCGAAACCCGACGGACGTTCGGGCACACCGGGGACACCCGCGGTGGGATCCCCCGCCGGGCGACTCACGCACCCACCTCGTCAACGGGGGCGACACGACGCACCCACGGCATCGGTTCACCGACGGGTTCCGCACGCAGATCGGTGCCGAGCGACTCGGTGATGGTCGCCTCGACGATGGCCCCCACCGGCAACGACTCGTCAAGGAGCACCACGCCGTCGATCTCGGGGGCCTCCCGCCAGGTGCGTCCCACCCCCGGGGCGTCAATGAGCACGTCGGTGCGCACACCGACGAGCCGGTCGCGTCGCGAGGCGGTGATGGCGTCCTGGAGGGCGGAGACCTCATCGAGTCGTTCCCGGGCGAGCCCGGCGGGGACCTTGTCAGCGAGGTCCGCCGCGTAGGTCCCCACCTCCTCGGAGTAGGTGAACAACCCGCACCAGTCCAGTTGCGCCGCCTCGACGAACTCGACGAGCGCCACGTGGTCGTCCTCGGTCTCACCGGGGTACCCGACGATGAAGTTGGACCGGAACACGGCGTCGGGACGCGCCGCACGGATGGCGTCGATGCGGTTGAGGAACCGTTCGCCGTCCCCCCAACGCCGCATGGAACGCATCAACGGCGGACTGACGTGCTGCAGCGACAGATCGAAATAGGGGACGTCAGTGGCCAGGATGGCGGCGATGAGCTCGTCGGTGAGGTCGGAAGGGTACAGGTACAACAGCCGCACCCGATCCACCATGGACGTGAGGTGTTCCACGAGCGGGACCAGTGATCGTTCCCCCCGACCCTGGTCGCGGCCGTAGGCGGCGAGGTCCTGGGCGACGAGAACGATTTCACGGACATCAAGGTCGTCGGCCTCGTCCACGAGGTCGGCCATGGTGCGGGACCGCTGCGGCCCACGGAAGCTCGGGATGGCACAGAACCCACACGCCCGGTCACATCCCTCGGCCACCTTGAGGTACGCCCACGGCGCCACCGACGCCGGCCGGGGCAGGTTGAGCAGGTCGAACTGGGGCACCCCGGCCTGGGCGGCCCGACCGATGGTGACGGGCACCGCATCGTGGGCGGCGGCGTGGACCGGCACGAACGCCGACCCGAAACCGGCGACCACGTCGACCTCGGGCAAGGCGTCGCTCAGTTCGTCCCCGTAGCGCTCGGCCATGCAGCCCGTGACGACCAGTTCGGCCTCCGGTGCGTCCTCGGCGAGAGCGAGCACGACGTCTATGGACTCCTGACGGGCAGCCTCGATGAACGCACACGTGTTCACCACCACCAGATCCGCCGCAGATGGCGAATCGGCCGGGGTCATCCCATCAGCGACGAACGTGCCCACCAACTTGTCGGAGTCGACCTGGTTCTTGGGACAGCCGAGAGTCTCGATCCAGTAGGTGCGGGGCACAGTCGATCAGCGTACCTGTGCACCCACCGACCGTCCCCAATGGGTGCGGCTGCGTTCAGCCCAGTGCAGGGGTGGCGTCGCGCACGGCGCGCCAGTCGGCGATGACGCCAACCGCCCCGATCGATGACAACGTCAGTGCAGCCCGCACGGCACCACCGTCATCAGGGGTGAAACAGACGTTGGTGGTGAGGTCGTCAGGGGCGGTGACGTGACGAACCTCACCGGTTGACGGGTGGACACACGTGACACCGCCACCGGGCCCGATGGTGGCCACGCACACCCAGCCGTCGGGGTCGACGGCCAGCGAGTCGAACATGCGCCCCTCGGCGCGATGGACGAGCCGGCCGCCGTGACCCGTGAGCGGCGCACCGCCGTCGGCCACCCGTCCGGGGCCGACCACGTCGAACGCCCACAGGCTGCCCGAATGGGTCTCGGCGATGTACAGCTCGCTGCCGTCGACCGACAGGCCGACGCCGTTGGCCTGATGGGTTCCCCACACCACGCCGGTGGCCTCGTTGGCTCCGGGTGCGAGGTACCCCACCCCCGGCCGACCCGCCACCTCGGTGTCGTGCTGCACACCGAAATCGGTGAACCACACCCCGCCGTTGGCGTCGAGGACAAGGTCGTTGGGGGCGACGAGTGACTCGCCGTCGCAGCGGTCGACGACGAGGGGCTCACCGGCACCGCGGTTGAGGGGGAGGTGGCGAAGGCTGCCGCCACGGTGATCGGAGGCGGGCGGGCCGGGGACGAGCACCGAACCGGTGTCGAACCAGGTGAAGTACCCACCGTTGTCGCACACCCACACCCAGTCGGTTCCCTTGGGGGAGCGAGCCATGCCGTTGGGGCCGGGAAGGGACGACACGAGGACACTGACCAGACCGGTGGCGGGGTCCACCCCACTGAGGGTCCCCGCAGCGATCTCGGTCACCACCAGCGTGGCGTCGTCGGCCCACACCGGGCCCTCGGGGAACCGCAAACCTCTTGCCGCCACCCACACGTGGTCGTGATCCTCACCATCAGCCATGTCGCCCCCCGTGGTCCTGGCCACCATCCTGTGCCACCGGGCGGCGTTGCGCCACCGACACCTGCATGTGACCCGGCGTTCACCTCGATGGGCCAGACTCGTCGCACCACCAACGGGTGGCACCACCCCGGCCGCACCGTGCGGCCCGACCGGAAGCGGAAACCTTTGCGACTCCTCGTAACCAATGACGACGGCATCGAATCCGAGGGCATCCACGTCCTCGCCCGGGTCCTCCACGAGGCCGGCCACGACGTCAGGGTGGTGGCCCCCGACCGGGACTGGAGTGGCGCAGGGGCCGCACTGGGTCGCCTGCATCCCGACGACACCATCGACGTGACCGAGGTGAGCATCCCCGGTGCCCCCGACATCAAGGCGTGGTCGGTGGCGGGACCACCCGGGTTGACGGTGCTTGCCACTCAGCTCGGAGCGTTCGGGGAACCCGCCGACCTGGTCGTGTCGGGCATCAACGCCGGGCTGAACACCGGTCGGTCAATCCTGCACTCGGGGACGGTCGGTGCGGCACTCACCGGCCAGAACTTCGGGATTTCAGGGCTGGCGGTGAGCGTGGCGTGGGGCGACGACTGGTACTGGCACACCGCAGCGCGCTGCGCACTCGAGGTCCTTGAAAGTCACCTGGTGGGCGCGCCACCCCGCACCGTGTTGAACCTGAACGTGCCGGCGTGCGACTACGACGACCTTGGCGGGGTGCGCTGGGCGCGACTCGCGGCGTTCGGGGCGGTGCGCGCCGCCATGGCCGACGCTTCGCAGGGTCGTCTTCAAATGGAACTCACCGCCACCGGTCTCAGCCCCGAACCCGACACCGATCAGGGCACCGTCAACGACGGCTACGCCGCGCTGACGACGCTGGTGGGGGTGGTTGAGGCGTGGTCCACCGAGACGGAACTGCCGTCGGAGCCGCCGCTCGTGAGTGAGCACGTCGTGCCCGGGGTCCCGCTTGAGGCGGTGCACACCGTGCCTGACGCCTCGGCACACCGTGCGCTACGCCGGCCAGACCTCGGCGTCGTCTGAGTCCGCCCCGGCTTCGTCGGCACCCGGAGCGGTACCCACCATCCCGGCGTCGAGTTCCTCGGGGGTCATGAGTACGGCACGGGCCTTCGAGCCTTCCGACGGTCCGACGATGCCGCGCTGTTCGAGCAGGTCCATCAGCCGTCCCGCCCGGGCGAACCCGACCCGCAGTTTGCGTTGCAGCATCGAGGTCGAACCCAACTGGGTGCGCACCACGAGTTCGGTGGCCTGGGCGAGCAGATCGTCGTCGTCGTCCCCGCCGCTCGTGCCACCCCCCGCTGACGCACCGGGCGAACCTTCTTCGGGGCCCTGCACGGCGGCATCGTCAAAGGCGATCTCGGGGGCCTGCCGCCGCCAGTGGGCGACGACCCCGCGCACCTCGCGTTCAGACACCCAGCAGCCCTGGATGCGTTGGGCAATGGTGGATGACGACCCGACGAGGAGCATGTCGCCCTTGCCGACGAGACGTTCGGCGCCGGGCTGGTCCAAGATGACCCGACTGTCAGCGAGGCTTGACACGGCGAACGCCAACCGCGACGGAATATTGGCCTTGATGACGCCGGTGATGACGTTCACCGACGGGCGCTGGGTGGCGACCACGAGGTGGATCCCCACGGCACGTGCCATCTGGGCGATGCGACAGATCGACTCCTCGACGTCGCGGGCCGCCACCATCATGAGGTCGTTGAGCTCGTCGACCACGATGAGCAGCAGCGGAAGCCGGGTGTAGGTGGGGCCGTCCTCGCCAGAGGTTTCGTCGTCGGTCAGTTCCCCACGATCCCACGCCGCGTTGTACCCGCCGATATCCCGGAAACCCGTCTCGCTCAACAGGTCATAGCGACGTTCCATCTCACGCACCGCCCACGACAGCGCGTTGGCTGCCTTCTTCGGGTTGGTCACCACCTGGGTGAGCAGGTGGGGCAGACGGTTGTACTGGCCGAGCTCGACCCGCTTGGGGTCGATGAGGATCATGCGGACCTCTTCGGGGGTGGTGCGCATCAGCACCGAGGTGATGAGCGAGTTGATGCACGACGACTTGCCCGCGCCGGTCTGCCCGGCGATGAGCAAATGCGGCATGGTGGCGAGATCCACAAGGATGTTGTTGCCGTTGATGTCGCGACCCAACGCCACCTCGAGCGGCTGTTTTGCCCGACGGGCCTCCTCGGAGGTGAGCACGTCCCCGAGGGAAACCACGTGACGATCAGTGTTGGGGACCTCCACCCCAATGGCCTGCCGGCCCGGGATGGGGGCGAGGATGCGGACGTCTGGTGAGGCCATGGCATACGCGATGTCGCGGTTCAGGCTCGTGACCCGGGCCACCTTCACCCCAGGTCCGAGTTCGAGTTCGAACCGGGTCACGGTCGGACCCACCACCATGCCGACCAGTCGGGTCTCCACCCCGTGTTCGGCGAGTGCCCTCTCAAGGATGCGCCCCCGGGCCTCCACGGCGGTGGCGTCCACCTCCTGACGGTCGGAACGGTCGAGCAGCGCCGGCTTGGGGAGTTTCCACGGCTTGGCCGCCACGGCAGGACCGAGATCGATGGTGAGCTGCTCGGGCGGGCCGGCGGGAATCTCCTCGTCGGGTTCCTCGTCCGACGTCGCCGGCTCGTCGTGGACCGCCGCCGGGGTGGGCACCACCACGGTGGGGGCACCGGCAGGACGCAGCCACGTCGGTGTGAGGTCGTCGACCTCGGCCTCGTCGGTCACCGCAACGGCGTCGGTTTCCACCTCGTCGACCGGGGCGTCGTCAGCACCGGGCACGCTCACCGACACGCCACTGATCACCGGCGCCGGAGCGTCAGCCTCCTCGACCCCCTCGGGGGCGCTTTCACCCAGAGTGAACAACGCCCGCCAGCCACGGGCGATGAGCGACCCGGCGGGACGAAGGACGCCGGCGACGAACGCACCGACCTCGTGGAGCGGGCGGTTGATGGCAACGATGAGCCCGACGGTGGCGAGTGCCACGAGGACCAAAGCGGAGGCCCAGACGCCGAGCAGCCCGGAAAGCGGGGCGGTGACCACCGCGCCGAGGTAGCCCCCGGACGCCTCAAGGTCCTCGGTCGGGGCGGTGAGACCGGGCCCACCGGTGGCCAGGTGCAACAGGCCTGCACCGGCGACGACGAGCAGAGCACCACCCACCACGGGCCGCAACAGCGATGTGGGTTCGGCGGGGCGGCGGCGCACCAGGAGCACCCCGCTGCCGACCAGCACGACCGGCAGGACGTAGGCGAGCACTCCGAACGCCACGAGCAGCGCTGTGGCCAGGCCGCGACCAACCGGTCCGGCGAGATCGGCGTACAAACCCAGAGCAGCCACTGCGCCAACAACGGCGAGGGCGACACCGGCCACGTCACGTCCGTGTCCGCTGAAGGCGTCGCCCACCGGCCCGAGCGCCGGGGACGGCGCCTGGTTGGCGGCCTTGGCGGAACCGGCCTTGGCTGGGGTCGCGCCGGCGCGTGCCGTCGACTTCTTCGTCGTCTTGGCCTTCGCTCCCGATGCTCGGGAGGGTCGGGATCGCTGGATGGTCGCCACGTGTGCCGTCCGAATCGTTACCGCCGGCAAAGCCGGGGGCGGGGTTGGTTGTTGGGCGGGACTTGGGCACGACGGACGCGCCATTGAGTCCCGACCACCCATCGGCCCTACGTGACGCCCACGCCCGGGTGACCGCTGCTCACACAGCGCCCTCACTGTACCGGCTGACCCCCCGCTCCGGAAGGGATCCCGACGGAAAACCCCTCAGAATCAGGCCTCCATCACCACCGGCACGATCATCGGCCGACGTTTGGTCATGGTGTTCACGAACCGACCCGCCGCCCGACGCACCACCCGCTGGAGACTCTCGATGTCGGTCGCCCCGGTCTGCACCGAAGCGGCAACCGCTTCGGCCACCGCCCGGCGGCACCCCTCAAGGAGTTCGTCGGATTCGTCGGCATGGACCCAGCCGCGGGTGATGACCTCGGGACCGGTCAGAAGCGCCCCGGTGACCACGTCAACCCCGACGAAGACCACCACCACACCTTCCTCGGCGAGCACCTGGCGGTCGCGCAGCACCCCGCTCGACACCTCACCGATGATCCCGTCCACGTACAGATACCCCGACGGCACCGCCCGGCGATCGACGCGCAGGCCGTCCTCGTCGAGTACCACCCGGTCGCCGTCCTCGCAGATGAGCACATGGTCGTCGGAGACACCCATGCGACGGGCGATGCGGGCGTGGGCGGCGAGGTGTCGATACTCCCCGTGCACCGGCACGAACCAGTCGGGCCGGGCGATGGACAGGAACGTCTTGAGTTCCTCGACCTTGGCGTGCCCGCTGGCGTGCACGTCACTGATGCCGGAATGGACCACGTCGGCGCCGAGTCGCACCAAGCCGTTGATGACCCGCGACACGTTCGACTCGTTGCCGGGGATCGGGTGGCTACTCATGATGACCACGTCGTCGGGTTCGATCTTGAGCCAGCGGTGCTGACCGGCGGCCATGAGTGCGAGTGCCGACAGCGGCTCACCTTGGGATCCCGTCGAGATGACGCACACCTCCCCAGGCTCGAGGTCCCCAATGGTGGCGATGTCGACCAGCACGTGATCAGGGATGTGCAACAGGCCCATCTCGCGTGCCAGTCGCACGTTTCGGGCCATGGAACGACCCATGGTTGCGACCTTGCGACCAAACGACGCCGCGGCGTCGGCGATCTGTTGCACCCGGTGGATGTGGCTGGCGAAACACGTGGTGATGATCCGGCGCCCCTCATGGGCGTGGAACAGGTCGTAGAGCACGTCACCCACCGACGACTCCGAGCGGGAGTGGCCCGGCTCGTCGGCGTTGGTGGAGTCCGACAGCAACAACCGGATGCCTTCGTCTTTGGCAATGGCCCCCACCAACGCGAGGTCGGTGAGGCGGCCGTCGACGGGCGTGAGGTCCAACTTGAAGTCCCCGGTGTGCATGATCACGCCTTGGGCGGTGTGGAACACGGTGGCGAACCCGTGGGGAACCGAATGGGTGACCGGCACGAACTCGACCTCGAAGGGTCCGATGGTTCGACGTTCGCCGTCGGCGACCGCAATGAATTCGGTCCGGTCGACGAGACCGGCTTCCTCGATGCGGCCCCGGGCGAGGGCCAAGGTCAGCGCTGAGCCGTAGATGGGGAACGACAGCTCCCGCAGCAGGTACGACAGGCCGCCGACGTGGTCCTCGTGTCCGTGGGTGGCGATGCACCCCACCACCCGTTCGGCGTTGTCGCGCAACCAGGTGAAGTCAGGCAGGACGAGGTCGACGCCGAGCATGTCCTGATCGGGGAACATCAGTCCGCAGTCCAACAGGACGATCTGACCGTCCTGTTCCACGGCGGCACAGTTGCGACCGATCTCCCCGAGCCCGCCGAGGAACGTGACGCTGACCCGGCCGCGCCCTTTGGGGGTGCTCACGCCGGTTGTCCGCCGGGTGTGCGACCCAGGTCGGCCAACACCGCCACCGCCCGGTCGGCGAGACCGGCGGGGGGCGGACCCAGAGGCAGACGGCAGGCGCCTCCGGGGAGACCCAACACCCCCAACATGACCTTGGTGGGGATCGGGTTGGGCGCCTCGTCGGACCCTTCGAACGCGTACGACGACAACAACAGGTCGTTGATGCGTCTGGCCTCGTCGTGGTTCCCGGCGAGGAAGGCGGCCACCATGGCCCCCATCTCCACCCCCGCCCAGTGGCTGGCCACCGACACGACCCCCTGACTGCCGAGGGCCATCAGGGGCAGGGTGAAGGCGTCGTCACCGCTGTAGAGCTCGAAGGTGTCGGGCACCCTCGACATGACCCACGCCGTCGCAGCGGGGTCCCCGGCGGCGTCCTTGAGCGAGACCACGTTGGGCACCTCATTGGCGAGACGAACCAGCAGCTCACTCGAGATCTTGCGCCCCGAGCGCACCGGGATGTCATAGAGCATCACGGGGAGTTCGGTGGCTGCCGCAACCGCCCGGAAGTGGGCGTCAAGGCCGGACTGTGGAGGTCGGTTGTAGTACGGGGTGACCAACAAGACGCCGTCCATGCCGAGGTTCGCCGCCGCGGACGTGAGCTCGATGGCGTGCGCGGTGTCGTTGGAACCGCTGCCACCCACCAGCGGCACGTCGACCGCTGAGCGCACCGCCCGCCACACGCCGAGGTGTTCCTCGTCGGTGAGTACCGACACCTCCCCGGTGGTGCCGGTCAGCACCAACGCGTCACTGCCGTGATCCACCAGCCACGACGCCAACTCGACCGCCCCGTCGAGGTCGACGGCGCCGTCGGCGTCGAACGGTGTGGCCATGGCGGTCACGATGCGGCCGAAGCGGGCCATGGTTCCTCCAGTACTCGTCATTGATGGTCGTGGCCCGTGGGTGCGCGGTCCCCGCACCCCCGTGACCCCTCAGCCGTCCCCGGCTCCCGTCGCCACGCCGGGTGTGGCGGGATCGGGGCGGCCCCGCTCGATGCCGAGCGTGGCCAGCAGATGTTCGTGCAACTCGAACCACACGGTGTGGAACGAGTCGATGAGTGGACTGTCCACCCACCGGTACTCCCATGACTCTACGTGCCTTCGGGCCACCTCCAGCCGATGGCGGTAATTCCCGAACCTGGCCACCAACGCCCCCAGGTCGTCACACAGTGGCCCGGCGGCATCCCCGAGTGCTCCAAGTCGGGCAACCACCGCGGCGTCACGGACGGCGTCGGTGTGGTCGTTGATCACCATGGTCCCATCGTCGGAGGTGACGACCTGCCAGTCGGTCACCACCGCCAGCACATCAGGGTTCAGTGCACAGAACCGTTCGTAGAGCGCCGTCACTGCGGTGCGCAGTCCTGCGGCGTCGAGCTGGGCACGCAGTCGTTCCTCAAGGGCGGTGTGGCCCTCGGGTGTGAGGGTCCACCCCGTCGGCGCCACGTCGTGGCGGCGGGCGAGACCTCCGGCGACGAGCGCGGCGATGTGCGTGTCGATCACCCCTGGTGGCAGGTCGGTCACCACTCGGAGTCGATCGACCTCCACGAGCGGGGCGAGACGCAGGGCGCACATCACGGCGAGATCGGGATCGGTGTCGAGCGCCCGGGATGCCCGTCGCGCCGTTCCGGGACCGTCCCCGCCTCGTTGAGCGGTGCGGATCACCAACACGAGGTAGATCACCAGGGTCAGCGTGGCGAAGATGGCCCACTGCCCCGTGTAGTTGAGGTGTGGTCCGTCGTCGAGCGGCGGCAGCGTCACCGGGATCGGTTCGCCATTGGGTTGGGCGGGGTCCTGCACCTCGAGCTGCAACCACACCGGCGCCACCTCACCACCGATGCGCGAGGCCAGCAGTTCAACGTCGAGGCGGGGCAGTGCCATTGCGTCATCCTCAGCGCCAACCACCGCGCTCTGGGTGGTCTGCAACAAGCCTTCGACGTACACCGGTCCCGCCGGCGGGGCGAAGGCGTCGAGCGATTCGCCCGGCACGGCCGACGCGAACGGCACCCAGCCACGGTTGACCAACACCACGAGGCCCGACCCGGTGCGCAACGGGGTGACCACCCACCACCCGGGGGCACCGCCAACGGTCTGGTTGGCGATGAGCACATCACCGCCACCGGGGCCGTCGGTGACGTACGTGCCTTCGGCGGTCACAAACCGGTAACGCAACTCGTCAGGGGTGAGACCGTCGAGCGACGCCGAGTCGACCGGCACCACCGGTTCGTTGGCCCGGGCGGCGATCTCGGCGTTGGTGTCGCGACGCTCGTGGAGGCGGTTCAACTGCCAGACCGACAGGTTGACCATGACCACAACGGCCACCGCCACGACCACGGTCCACGCTATCCACTTGGGTCGGGCGAGGAACCGGAAGGACACCCCCACAGGTTACGACGGTGGCCGCAACCACACCGCAGCGGAAACCCTTGGGTTCAGCCGGCGACCATCATCACGTGCTCAAAGCCGAACCCGGGTCCCATGGCGGTGAGCAGGGTGCGTCCCGGCGGCGGGCCGGCGGCGAGGTGACGTTCGAGCACGGCGAGCACCGTGGCACCTGACACGTTGCCCATGTCGGCGAGCACCTCAAGGGACACGGCGAGGCGGTCACGACCGACACCGATGGCGTCCGCCACGGCGTCGAGTACCCGCACCCCGCCGGGGTGGACGAGGAGGTGGTCGACGCTTGACGTCTCCCATCCCACCGACCCGAGGGCGGCCGCCACCGAACCGCCGGCGTGGGCGGCGGCCACCTCGGGGACGTTGGGGGCGAGACGCCACGCCAGGCCGTCGTCGTTCACGTCGAACCCCATCACCCCGAGCGAGTCCGGAACCAGTTGGGCGTGGGTCCCCACGATGCGCAACCCATTGGGGTCCCCGTCGGCGGTGAGCACCACCGCAGCCGCACCATCGGAGAACAACGCCATGGGGGCCAGCGCCCCCGGCGAGTCGTCCCCGGGGGTGAACATGAACGAATTCATCTCACAGGCCACAACCAGCACCGTCCGGTGCCCGGCGGCGACCAGGTCGGCGCCGAGAGCGAGCGCTGCGGCCCCACCCAGCGACGCGAACGAACCAATGGTCACCCGGCGGACGTCGGAGCGAAGCCCGAGCGAGCCAACCAGCGCCACGTCGAGGCCCGGGGTGCGCACCACCGTGGACGAGGCCACGACGATGGCGTCGACGTCGGCAGCGTCCACCCCCGCCGCACCCAACGCCGACGCAGCGGCGTGATGGGCTCGGTCGGCACCCACCTCCACGGCGAGGGCGAAGCGTTCGGTCTGCGAGTGAGGCTCCGCGTACCACGACACCGGTCGGGCCAGCCGCCGCGTGGTGATGCCGGCATTGTCGAACATGGTCAGGTATTTCGTGCCGACGAGATGGGGGTAGAGCGCACCGGCGAGGTCGCGCACCTCACCTTGGGGAACAGCGGGGCACAGCGCCGTTGCAGCCGATGCCACGACAGCCCGACCGACCGAGTCGGCGGGCGTCGCCCCGGCGGAATGGGTGGTACCCACGTTCGCTCCTCGTATGTGCGTTGCCCCACCCTCGGGTGCGGGCGGCCGGCGTGGACACTGTAGGCCCGCCATCGAATGGACCGGTTCACCACGGACCGTGCCACAATCAGCGATGTGACGAGCGACGGGCCCGGCCCCACCGACGACGCCGGGTCGGACACACCCCCCAAACCGGTCGGGCCCCCGAGCCGTATGGCGCTCACCGCCGTGGTGATCCCGATCATCGCGTTGGTGGTGGCCAACAACGTCGGCAACGCCCTCACCCCGGCGCTCCTCCCCGACCCCTCCGATCCGTCCCGCAGCGCCAACCCGCTGCTGCTCATCGCGCTGAGTCCGGCGATGCGCAACCAGATCGCCGTGGTGAACTACGTGGCGCCAGCGTTGTTCCTGTTGGTGGCCGGGTTGCGGCTCCTCGCCCCCGACCCGTTCTTTTTCCAGTTGGGTCGGTGGTATGGCGACGCCGGCATCCGCTGGATGGAGAAACGTTCAGCCCTGGCGGGCAACGTGCTGCGCGAAATCGAGCGGTGGTTCACCAAAGCCAACGTGGTGGTGGTGTGCATCGCCCCAAACAACCTGGTGTGCGTGCTCGCCGGGGCGTCAGGGATGCGCCGGAGCACGTTCTGGGTGGCCAACGTGGTCGGCACCATCGGCCGGTTGCTACTCATCATGTGGTTCGCCGACCTGCTGGCGGGCCAGATCGACACCGTGCTCAGTTGGGTTGCCGACTACCGGCCATGGCTGCTGGGCATCTCGGTCGTCGCCGTGGCGGTGGTGGGCCTACGCCAGTTGCGCAGCGGCAACACCGAGCTCGAACAGTTGCGTCGACTCGAACACGACCGAGACACGTCACCCGACGAACACGACAACTGACCTGAACGAGTCCCTCGGTTCAAAGACCGAGCAGGGCGTCAAGACCGATCGTCACCCCGGGTCGGTTCGACACCTCACGCACGGCCAGCAACACCCCCGGCATGAACGAGGAGCGGTCATAGGAGTCGTGACGGATGGTCAACGACTGCCCGGTCGTCCCGAGAATGACCTCCTGGTGGGCGACCGCCCCCCGCGTACGTACAGCGTGGACCCGGATACCCGCCGGCCCCGCCCCACCGCGGGCCCCGGCGACCACCTCGTTGGTGGTCGGATCGTCCAACCACTCCCCTGACGCCTCAGCCATTCGGCGGGCGGTCAACATCGCCGTACCCGACGGTGCGTCGAGCTTGGACTCGTGGTGCATCTCGATGATCTCAGCGGTGTCAAAAAACGGCGCCGCCAACTCCGAGAACCGCATCATGAGCACGGCACCGATGGCGAAGTTCGGGGCGATGATGCAGTTCGACGAACCGAACGCAGCGCGGAAACCGTCGACGTCGGTGTCGGTGAACCCGGTGGTACCCACCACGGCGTGGATCCCGTGCTCGGCCAACCACGTCAGGTTTTCCCGTGCGGCGGTGACCTCGGTGAAGTCGACCACCACCTCGGCTCCGGCGTGCACGAACGCTTCGGCGCCACCGGCCACCTCGAGACTGAGGTCGCAACCCGTGACCTGACGCAGGTCGAGTCCGTGGTGCTGGGGGTCGACAGCGGCCACGAGATCCATGTCGTCGGCTTCATCCACCGCACGACACACGGTGGACCCCATGCGGCCACCGGCTCCGAACACACCTACGCGGATACCCATGGGATCACCCTACCCGGCTGTGGGGCGGCGCCATCGGGCCGTTCGCACCAGCGACGGGTGATCGTCATCGACCGGGCCAACCGCCGCTACCGCACGGGGTGCGTCGAGTACGCGCCGCAACACCCGGTTCACGTCGTCGACACTCACTGCCCGCAACCGGTCGAGATGTTCAGTGATCGACACCACTTCGCCACGCACAAGCTCATCACCGGCGATGCGGGCCATGCGGCTTCCGCTGTCCTCGAGTCCGAGACGTGTGGCACCCACCACATACCCGATGGCACCCTCCACCTCATCGGGGGTGACCCCGTCGGCGAGCAGGCGCTCGAGTTCTTCGTCGAGCACGGCGCACAACTCATCGAGACGGGCCGGTGAGCACCCGGCGGACACGACGAGCACACCGGCGTCGGTGTAGCGGGCGGCGCTCGAACCCACGGCGTAGGCCAGACCGCGCTCTTCACGGATGGCCTGGAACAATCGGCTGGCCATACCGCCACCGAGAATGTGGTTCCCGATCACCAGTGCGTGACGGTCGTCGTCGTAGGCGTCGACGGCCGGCCAGCCCACGGCGAGGTGCACCTGCTCGGTGGGCCGTCGACGCACTACCAGCGCCTCGGGAGTGAGGACCGGTCGGTGACGGGTGTGGGGCCCCACCGCCTTAGGGGAGACGGCCGGCACGTCGAGCGCGGCGGCAACCTGACCGACGAACTCGTCGTGGTCGACGAGACCCGCGGCGGCCACCACCAGCACCCCGGTGCTGTACCGCTCGGTGTGGAACCCGGCGATCTGGTCCCGGGTGATGGACGCGATCGTCTCCGCCGAGCCCAGCGTCTCGCGCCCCAGAGGATGCTCGCCGAACAGGGACTCCCACAACAGCCGGTACACGACGTCGTCGGGATCGTCGTCGGCCATCAGGATCTCGTCGAGGATGACCTCGCGTTCGGCCTCCACCTCGGCAGGACGGAACGCCGGACGGCTCACCACGTCACACAACAAGTCGAGACCGCCGGCGGCCACGTCTGGGGGGAGACGGGTGTAGTAGGCGGTGAGTTCACGCGACGTGTACGCGTTCATCTCCCCACCGACGCTGTCGACCTCGACGGCGATCTGACGTGCCGAACGGGTCGGGGTTCCCTTGAACAACAAGTGCTCAAGGAAGTGCGACGCCCCCGCCAGCCCCTCGGGTTCGTCCCGGGAACCGACCTGGGCGTACACCCCGAGACAGACCGACTGGGCGTGGGGCAGGCGGTCGGTGACGACCCTCAGCCCCGACGCCAGTTCGGTCCGTCGAATCGACTCTTCGGTCACAGGTTGGGTACCGACGAATCGTTAGCGGCGGCGACGACGACGGTCGCCACCGCGGCCACCGTCACGCCCCTCGCGTTCCCCGCCCGCTGCTGCGGGACCGAGGTCACCGAACTCTTCGCGCATCTCCGAATCGAACTCGTCCTCAAACGACACCGACTCGATGCCACCGCCCGACGAGCCACCGGCAGCCGGCGAGGAAGAACCCCCGTCGTCGCTGCGGCGCTCACCGCCACCGTCGCCACCACCCGAAGGGGCCGGAGCCGACGCCGGGGACAGCGACACCTTGCCGTTGGGGTCAATGTCGTCGACGCGGACCTCGATCTCCTGACCGAGTTCGAGCACGTCCTCGACCTTGTCGATGCGCTTGCCCGCACCCAGCTTGGAGATGTGCAGCAGTCCGTCACGTCCCGGAAGGATGTTGACGAACGCACCGAACTTGGTGATGTTGACCACCCGGCCCGGGTACACCTGGCCAACCTCGGCGGTGGGCGGGTTGAGGATGAGGCGGATCTGGCGCTCGGCTTCGGCCACCGCACCACCGTCGGACGAACCGATCGACACCGTACCGACCATGCCGTCGTCGTCGACGGCGATGTTGGCCCCGGTCTCCTGCTGGATGGCGTTGATGACCTTGCCCTTCGGCCCGATGACCTCACCGATCTTGTCGATGGGGATCTCGAAACTGATGATCTTGGGGGCGTTGGGGCCGACCTCGTCACGGGGGGCGTCGATGGCGTCGGCCATCACCCCGAGGATCGCCAGACGGGCGTCGCGGGCCTGGTCGAGCGCAGCGGCGAGCACATCGGCGGGGATGCCCTCGATCTTGGTGTCGAGCTGCAGTGCGGTGACGTACTCAGCGGTGCCGGCAACCTTGAAGTCCATGTCACCAAAGGCGTCCTCCGCACCGAGGATGTCGGTGAGGGTGACGTACTTGCCGTCGGCGTACACGAGACCCATGGCGATGCCCGCCACCGGGGCGGCGATCGGCACACCGGCGTCCATCAGCGACAGCGTCGACGCACACACCGAACCCATTGAGGTTGAGCCGTTGGAGGCCAACACGTCGGACACGGTCCGGATGGCGTACGGGAACTCCTCGACGGAGGGCAGCACCGGCAGCAGGGCCCGCTCGGCGAGCGCACCGTGACCGATCTCGCGCCGCTTGGGCCCACGCATGAACCCGGTCTCCCCGGTGGAGAACGGCGGGAAGTTGTAGTGGTGCATGTACCGCTTGCGCTCCACGGGGTGGAGGGTGTCGAGCATCTGCTCCATGCGGGTCATGGCGAGCGTGGTCACGTTGAGGACCTGGGTCTCACCCCGCTGGAACAGACCCGACCCGTGCACTCGGGGCAGGAGATCCACCTCAGATGACAGGGTGCGGATGTCGGCGGTCCCACGGCCGTCGATGCGGACACCGTCGTTGACGATACGGCTACGCACCGACGCCTTGGTGACGCTTCGCACCGCCGCACGCAACTGCTTGTCGGCGTTGGGCACGTCATCGAACCGGCCGGCGAGTTCAGCGAGAATGGCGTCACGGGCTTCGGTCTCGGCAACCTGGCGCTCGGCCTTGTCGGCAATGGTCTGTGACGCTGCGAGACGCTCCCCGCCAACCTCACGCACCGCAGCGATGATGTCATCGGAGTAGTCCACCTGTGCGGGGTAGTCCATGGTCGGCTTGGCGCCGCCCACCTTCTCAAGCAGTTCAAGCTGCAGTTCAATGGACTGCCGGATCCAGGCCTTGGCCGCCTCGAGACCACCGGCGAGCACCGCCTCGGTCACCTTGGGGGCACCTTCGGCGAAACGCTCGTGGGCACCCTCGGTACCGCCGGCTTCCACCATCATGATGGCGATGTCAGACCCGTCGGAGGTTTCCCGACCGGCCACCACGAGTTCAAAGGTGCACTCGTCACCCTCTTCGTAAGTGGGGAACGGAATCCACTCCCCGTCAGCCGACCAGGCGATGCGCACCGCACCGATGGGGCCGGAGAAGGGCACGTCGGAGACCATGAGGGCGGCCGAGGCACCATTGATGGCCAGCACGTCGTAGGGGTTGGACAAGTCGGTTCCCAACACGGTCCCCACAATGTGGACCTCGTTGCGGAAGTCGTCGGGGAAGGCGGGCCGGATGGGACGGTCCATGAGGCGACACGTCAGCACGGCGTTGTCTGACGCCTTGCCCTCCCGACGGAAGAAGGATCCGGGGATTCGCCCCGCCGCGTACATGCGCTCCTCGATGTCGACGGTGAGCGGGAAGAAATCGATGCCGTCACGCACGCCCTTGGAGGCGGTGGCGGTGACGAGCACGACGGTGTCCCCGAGTCGGACGGTGACGGCGCCACCGGCCTGGGCGGCGAACTTGCCGCTCTCAAACCCGAGAATCTTGTCGGCAGCGCCCTGCACGGGGCTGTCAACGGTGTGGGACTGGGCCATGGTTATGGCTCCTCTCCGGACGGGGTTTCCGTCCGCTGTGGAGGGTGTCCGCTGGCCAGTTCCCAGTGGTGGCTGTCGGATCTCCGGCAGTCACCACTGACAACTGTGCACTGGGGCACACCTCGTTGATGTGTGCATGATTCCCCGCCGGTTCGGCAGGGGTGGAGGTGATCCGCCGGCGGCGGACGGCCTCTGGTTCAGCGCCGCAGGCCGAGCTTGGCGATGATCGCCCGGTATTCCTCGACGTTGTTGCGCTTCACGTAGTCCAGCAGACGGCGACGCTTACCCACGAGCATGAGCAGGCCGCGGCGGCTGTGGTGATCCTTCTTGTGCACCTTGAGGTGCTCGGTGAGGTGAGAGATCCGGTCGGTCAGCAGTGCGATCTGCACCTCCGACGAGCCGGTGTCACTGTCGTGACGACGGTGCGCCTCGATCGTGGTCGCCTTGGGGGGCAGGTTTGCTGGGTCTCCAGACATTGGATCTACCTCGTTCGTGGGCCAGCGGCCCGTTGGTGGGAATGGGTCCCGGCCTCCCGGACCGTCGGCCCCACTGCACACCGCAATCGGGTGTGGAACGGGACTCCCGACGTGAACGGGACGCCGCACCAGCGGGGCACATGCACCACCGGCGCACCTCCCGGGATCCGGAAGGCTCCCGACAACATACCAGCCACCCCCCACAATCCCCAAAGGCTGCAGGAATCAGGCCCCTTGGGGGGTGGTGGAACACGCTGACAGCTCGGCGAGGGCGTCGCCCACCCCCGAAGCGAGATCCCAGTGGTCAGGCACCAGTTCCCGGCACACCAAAAAGCCGACGTCCACCTGTTGACGGTAGGAGAACACCGTGATGTTGAGTCCCGTGCCGTACAGCAGCGGCCCCATCGGGTACAGGGCTTCCACCGGCGACCCCGCACACCAGATGGGGAACGACGGCCCCGGCACGTTGGAGATGATCGTGTTCATGAGTGGCGGCAGGGAGCGGTCCAGCCCGGCCAAGGTGTACATCCGGGCCGCCAGATCAATGAGTGCGGGTGGCGCCGTCTCGGAGATCCCCATGATCTTCTCGGCGGCGAGGGCCTGCTGCATCTCCTTGGCGCTGCGGGTCCCCTCCGCAATCGCCAACAGCCGCTCGACGGGGTCGTCCACGTTGGTGGCCAACGAGGCGAACATGGCCGCCACCTTGGTCCCCACCCCCCGATCACCGTCGGAACGCATCGACACCGGCACCTGAGCGATGAGCGGGGCGTCGGGGAGTTCGCCACGTCCGGCGAGATAGGTCCGCAACGCCCCGCTGCACACCGCCAACACCACATCGTTGACCTTCACCCCGTGAGCGTCCTTGATGTGGCGCACCTCGTCGAGCGGCACCGAGGTGAAGGCGAACCGACGGTTGGGAGTCAACTCGGCGTTGAACGACACCCGTGGTGCCTGCAGCGGGAGCGGGGCGGGCACTTCGCGTCGCCGCAACGGCACGAGGCGCGCCCCCTGACGGACGGTCTGCACCACGAACCGGGCGGCACGCAACGGGGTCAACGCAGCCGAGGCCACCCCCGCCACCAACAGGTCCTGGGGCCGCGGGATGGCGGTCGGTGGCGCCACCACGTCGGGTGCGCCGCCGACGTCGACGGACGGGTCGGGTTCGAGATCCATGAGCAACGTGGCGAGCTCGCTGCCGGTCACCCCATCGACGATGGCGTGATGGATCTTGGCCAGGATCGCCACCCGCCCATCGGCGAGACCTTCGATGAACCACATCTCCCACAGCGGTCTCGACCGATCCAGTTTGCGTCCCACAAGGTCCCCGATGAGGTTGCCGAGCTGGTGGGGGCCACCGGGGGCAGGAAGCGCGATGCGGTGCAGGTGATCGTCAATGACGAGGTCGGGAGCCTCGACCAGCACCGGGCGGTCAAGGCCGAGGGGGACCTCCATGATCTTCCAGCCGAACTGGGGTACGAGGTGCAGGCGCGAACCGATGTGCTCAGCGAACGACTCGAACGTGAAGGGCCGCACACCCCGGGACGGGTCCACCACCACGACAGCCGACACATGCATGTGCCACGACGGGGTCTCCCCGTAGAGGAAGGCGGCGTCGATGCCGCTGACCCGATGGGCCACGACGCCCCCTAGTCCCCCACCGGCGAGCCGGGGCGCCACCCTTCGACCGGGCCGAACGCCTCAACCACCAGACGCGTGGCGGACAGGTCAACACCGAGACCGACCTCCGACACCCCCGGTTCGCGCCCCGCGGCGCGCAACGCCGCCGTCCACGCCGCCGTCTGGTCGTCCACCCCACCGGGCGGAGGGGTACCGTCCCCCCACGAGACCACCGTGAGATCCACCTGCCAGGCCACGGCGAGAGCCAACAGTTCGGCGGTCAACGGGTCGGCACCGTCGGTCACGACCGCCACCGACGGTCGAGCGTCGAGCGCGGCGGCGATGGCGGCGGCGGCGGCGAACCCCGGTGCCCGCAGACCCGGCAGCCGCAACGTCCCGGCGGTGGCGTCGGTGCGCACCCGCGCCAGCCACAACCCTGCCGGGCCGGCGTCGGCCGCCAGCAGCGTGTTACGGCGGGCCAGCGCACCAAGCGCCCGACATGCCGCCACCGGTGACGACTCGCCGGCCACGCTTGCCGCCTCGACGTCGTCGGCAACACCCATCAACGCAGACGCCGACGTCACCTGCGGCCCGGGCCCCTCCCAGCGCAACCCGAGGGTGGCGAGATGGACCGGTTCGACCTCGAGCACCTGAGAACCAAGCGACCACGGCGGGTCGTCGGGTCCGCGGTCGAGTTCCACGGCGTCGACCCCGCTGAGCACCACAAAGGGAGCGTCAAGAACTCCGGCGAGGGTGAGGTCGTCGGCCTGCAACGTCACCACCCCGCCGAACCACGGTTCACCCGTCGGCACCATGCCCGCAGCGGACGGCACCACAACGATCCGCATCCCGCCTGAGCGTGCCAGGTCGACCAGGGCATCCACCCGGCCCGCCCGGGCCACGCCCGGTCCGGCCACGATCACCGCACCGACCCCCCGCATGTCCCCTGCCAGGGTCATCGCCGCCCCGCCGTGACCGAGCTCGACCAGATCGAGTCCGTCAGCAGGAGCGTCGAGATCGAGGTCAAGGACGGCCTCCACCACCGCCCCCGGCGACCCCGTCACCTCGGGCCGGTCCCACGCCGCCACCAGCGACAACAACTCGGACCCGTCGCGCACGATGAGAGGGGCGGAACGCAACCCCGGTGTCGCCCCGATCAACAAGCGACGACCGGGCAGGAGCGCCGCGCCGGGCGCCGGGCCGACCCGGCCCGCAGCCGTGGCCAACGTGGCGGCCAACACCGGTTCGTCGACGCGCACATGGGACAGTCCACTGATGCCCGTGATGCCATCGGAGGGGGCACCAAACACCCGGGTCACCCCCAGGTGGGCCAACGCATCGGCGAGCACGTCCCCGACGCGGCGGGACCCGCCGGGCGTCACGTCACCACCATCGTTCACAGGATCCCTTTCAGCCCCGACGCCCGAACACCACGGTGGGCCCCACCGTTGCGGGCCCGTCCCGCGCACCGGATGCTAGGCGCCCCCCATGGCGACGACCCCGTCCTGGCCCGTTGATGGGGGGCGAGTGTGCCCGGCGGGCCCCCGGGGGACTAGACAAGGGGCACGTACGCGGATCTACCACCAGGAGAACCTCATGCCAGAAGCCGTGATCGTCGCCACCGCCCGCACCCCCATCGGTCGGGCGTTCAAGGGTTCGCTGGTGAACTGCCGGCCCGACGACCTGTCCACCATCGCCATCGAGGCCGCCCTCGCCCAGGTGCCCGAACTTGACCGCAACGAGGTCGAGGACCTGCTGATGGGTTGCGGCCAGCCTGCGGGCGAGTCTGGGAACAACATCGCTCGCAACGTCGCCATCCTCGCCGGCATGCCCGACGTCCCCGGCGTGACCGTGAACCGGTACTGCTCGTCGTCGCTGCAGACCATCCGCATGGCGGCCCATGCCATCAAGGCCGGTGAGGGCGACGTGTTCATCGCCGCCGGTGTGGAAACGGTGAGCCGCTTCCACTTCGGCATGGCCGACAGCGGACCGCACAACACCGTGTTCGCCGACGCCGAGTCCCGCACCGAAGCGCGTGCCAACGGTGGCCAGGGGCCGTGGACCCCGCCGGCGGGACTCCCCGACGTGTACATCGCCATGGGCCAGACCGCTGAGAACGTGGCTGAACTCGAAGGCGTGACCCGCGAGGAAATGGACGAATTCGCCGCCCTGTCCCAGCAGCGGGCATCGGCATCGCTCGAGCGTGGATTCTGGGAGATGGAGATCACCCCGGTGCAGACCACCGACGCCGAGGGCAACCCGGTGACGGTCACCACCGACGACGGCATCCGGCCCGGCACCACCGCAGAGAAGCTGGCCCAACTCGGCCCGGCGTTCCGCCCCGACGGTCTCATCACCGCCGGCAACGCCTGCCCGCTCAACGACGGCGCGGCCGCCGTGGTGGTCATGAGCGACACCCGTGCCGCCCAGTTGGGCATCACCCCCCTCGCCCGCATCGTCTCGTCGGGCGTGTCGGGCCTGAACCCCGAAATCATGGGCATGGGCCCCGTCGAGGCAAGCCGACAGGCGCTGCGTCGGGCCGGCCTTGGCATCGACGACATCGACCTCGTCGAGATCAACGAGGCGTTCGCCGCCCAGGTACTCCCCTCCGCCCGCCACCTCGGCGTCAGCATCGACAAGCTGAACGTCAACGGCGGCGCCATTGCGGTGGGTCACCCCTTCGGCATGACCGGGGCCCGCATCATGACCACCCTGATCCACGGTCTCACCGAGGCCGACGGGCGTTACGGCCTCGAGACGATGTGTGTGGGTGGCGGCCAGGGTATGGCCATGATCGTGGAGCGCCTCAGCTGATCGGCACGGCGGTGCCGCAACGATGACGGGGAGGTGGCCGGTGGGCGTGCGCATCGCCCCGGCCCCCTACCGTCGGCACCGCCGCCACTACGAACGCGGTGACCACGACTGGGTGGTCATCAACAGCGCGGCCACCCTTGCCGAACTCGGCGAGCAGGCCGCCCCGGACCGGTGGGGGCCTGGGGTGCTGGCCCGCCTCGGCGCAGCGCTCGCCCGCCGACAGCAATACGGGTCGGCGCGCATTGAGCTGGAACGGTCGTGTGCGGCGCTGGCGTCGTCGGCGGCGGCGCACGAACTCGGGGACGGCGAGTTCAGCCAGCTCCAACTCGTCGAGGTACTCATCGCCATGGGCCGCTTCTGCGAGGCCCGCACCTTCGCCGATCGCCTCCTGCCCCCCGGGCACCACCTCGCCAGTCGCACCGGTGCGTCACGGGGACTCGCCGCCGTGCATCTCGCTGGGGGCGACTCCGCTGGCGCCCACGCCTGGCTCGACGAGGCCGCAGCGCGCGCCGCCGGCCTCGGTGGGGACCTCGGACTCGCCCTCGTCCACGCTGACCGTGCCGTGGTTGTGGCGGCCGCCGGGCGCCTCGGAGAGGCCGTGACGATGTGCACCGAGGTGCTCAGGCGACTCGACCGTGCCGGTTCGGGCACCCGCTCGACGACGATGGCGCTCACCCACGCCTCGATCACCGCCACCACCGTCGCCCTCCACGCAGCCCACGGCGGCGACCTCACCAGCGCCACTCACCTGCTCGCCGAGGCGGACCGTCGTGCCGTACTCCCCCACCGACCCGCCGATGAGGCCAACCGGGACGTGGTGCGATCCGCCGTGGCGCGCCTGCGTTCCCAACCACCGGGCGACCTCGCCGAACGGGCGGCGCGCATCCTCGGGGCGGTCGGCGCCGAACCGGCACGCGCCGTGGCGGTGCGCGAACAGGCGATGGTGGCCGCAGCCACCGGACGTCAGGCCTCAGCAGTGGTGCTGGCCGATCACGCCGCAGGGGCGTTCACGAACCTCGGCATGGGCATCGAACGTCGACGCACCGAAGCGCTGGTGGCGACCCTCGGTCTCACAGACGGACCCGAGGAGGACCGGCTCAGGCCGTGACGACGCCCGCAGCGGTGAGTCGGGCCTGGGCACGACGCAGCGCTGCCTCATGCTCGACGTCGGTGTCGAGACGGGCGCCTTCGAGGGCGGCGTCCCGGGCCCGCTCGGCGCGAGCCACGTCGATCTGGCTGCTGACCTCGGACATGTCGGACAGCACCCGGACGTGGTTGTCCACCACGGAGATGAACCCTCCGTGCACCGCCGCCACCTCACGGGTGCCGTCAGCGAGGAAGAACGTCATGGTGTGGGTCTGCAGTGCACCGAGGAACGGGGCGTGGCCCTCCATGAAGGCCACGTCGCCGCCTCCGATGGTGCGCGCCAGCACCATGGTCACCTCGGCGTCGAACACCACCCGTTCGGGGCTGACCAACTCGACGTGCATCGGCATCAGGCGCCCTTTTCGAGCTCCCGGGCCTTGGCCCGGGCGCTGTCGGCGTCGCCCACGTTGAGGAACGCCTGCTCGGGAAGGTCGTCGAGATCGCCGTTGACGAGCTGTTCGAAACTGTCCACCGTGTCCTCCACGGGAACGTTGATGCCCGGCATGCCGGTGAACACCTCGGCCACGAAGAACGGCTGGGACAGGAACCGCTGCACCTTGCGGGCACGGTCCACCACGACCCGGTCCTCCTCGCTGAGCTCGTCGAGACCCAGGATGGCGATGATGTCCTGGAGTTCCTTGTAGCGCTGCAGCACTTCCTGCACCCGGCGGGCCACGTCGTAGTGACGCTGCCCAACCACCTCAGGAGCGAGAATGGTCGAGGTTGACGCCAGCGGGTCCACCGCCGGGTAGATACCCAGCGAGGCGATCTGGCGGGACAGCTCGGTGGTGGCGTCGAGGTGGGTGAACGTGGTGAACGGGGCGGGGTCGGTGTAGTCGTCAGCGGGCACGTACACCGCCTGCAGCGACGTGATCGACCGGCCTCGCGTCGAGGTGATGCGCTCCTGGAGTTCACCCATCTCATCGGCGAGGGTGGGCTGGTACCCCACGGCGGAGGGCATACGACCCAAAAGCGTCGACACCTCTGAGCCGGCCTGGACGAACCGGAAGATGTTGTCGACGAACAACAGCACGTCCTGGCCCTGCACGTCACGGAAGTACTCGGCCATCGTCAATGCGCTCAGCGCCACACGCAGACGCACGCCGGGCGGCTCATCCATCTGGCCGTACACCAGAGCGGCCTTTTCAATGACGCCCGACTCCTGCATCTCGATCCACAGGTCGGTTCCCTCACGGGTCCGCTCGCCCACACCGGCGAACACCGACACACCACCGTGCTGGGTGGCCACACGGTTGATCATCTCCTGGATGAGCACCGTCTTGCCCACACCGGCACCGCCGAACAGGCCGATCTTGCCGCCCTGCACGTAGGGGGTGAGCAGGTCGATGACCTTGATGCCGGTGGCGAACACCTGCGCCTTGGGCTCAAGGGTGTCAAAGGCCGGAGCCTCACGGTGGATGGCCCACCGCTCCGGGGAGCCTTCGAGGGGCTGGCCACCGGTGTCGAGCGGCTCGCCGAGCACGTTGAACACATGGCCGAGGGTGGCGTCACCCACCGGGACGGAGATGCCGTGCCCGAGGTTGCGCACCGCCTGGCCGCGGCGAAGGCCGTCGGTGGGCTTCATGCACACCACGCGTACCCGGCTGTCACCGATCTGCTGGGCCACCTCGGCCACAACGATGACGTCCTCCTCACCGAGGTTGAGGGTCATCTCCACCGAGGAGTTGATCTCGGGGAGGTGGCCACGGGGGAACTCCACGTCGACCACGGGACCGGCGATGGCGACAACCCGGCCGTCCTTGAGTTCTGTGGTGGGTTCAGTCATGGTCATGTCTTGGGCTCTTTCCGATGTGTGGTGGCCGGTCGTCAGTGACGAACGGCGCTGGGGTCAGAGGGGTCGAGGTTCTGGGCAAACAGGTGGCGGGGCATGAGCCCCTCGGGCAGGAGGCTGTCAGGGTTGCCCCGGTCAGAACCGAGGGCTTCGGCACCGCTGACGATCTCCATGATCTCGGTGGTGATGGCGTCCTGACGGGCACGGTTCATCACACGGGTCAAGCTGATCTTGAGTTCCTCGGCGTTGTCGGTCGCTGACTTCATGGCCCGTTGACGGGCGGCGTGCTCCGATGCCGAGGCGTCGAGCAGGGCCGAGAAGATGCGGCCCTCGACGTAACGGGGCAACAACTCGTTGAGGATCACCGTGGGGTTGGGTTCGTACTCGAGTTCCGACGACCCTGCCGGGGCGCCACCGGTTCCCGACTCGTCACGCTCTTCCACCTCGAGGGGCAGGAACCGCCGGACCACCGCCTGTTGGGCGCCGGCGGAGAGGAAGCGCCAGTAAATGAGGACGCCGGACTCGAACTCACCCGCTTCGAAACGGGGCAGCAGGGCGTTGGCGATCGCCCTGGCGTCGTCGTAGGTGGGTCGGTCGGTGACGTCGAGGAACACTTCGCTCATCTCATACCCGCGGAAGCGGAAGTACGTCTGGGCCTTCGAACCAACGACGAACAGGGTGTAACCGAGCCCCGCCGCCTGGCGGGCGGCGATCTGCTGTTCGGCCAGACGGATCACGGTGCTGTTGTAGGCACCGCACAAACCCCGGTCGGAGGTGATGACCACGATCGCTTCGCTGCGGGCGTCGGGGTACTGCTGGAGCAGTGGATGCTCCTTGGCGGCCCCCGCCTTGACGAGGTCCAAGATGACCGCAGTCATCGACTCAGCGTAGGGACGTGCGGCCGAGGAACGCTCCTGGGCCTTGACCACCCGGGTGGCGGCGATCAGTTCCATGGCGCGCGTGATCTTCTTGGTGGACTCCACCGACTTGATCCTCCGACGGAGGATGCGCTCCTGGCCACCGGCCATCTCTCAGTCGTCCTCTCCGCGGGTGACCTCGGTCTCGGGCAACGTCGCCTCAGACCGTCCACCTGCAGCGGACTCCGACGCCTCAGACGCCTCACCGGCTTCGCCGGTGCCGCCTGCGGCCACGCTGGGAGCGAAGTCACGGGTGAACGCAGCCACCACCGAGTCGAGGTCGTCGGGCAGCTTCCCGGTGTCGCGGATCTCAGCGAGCAGCCCGGCGTAGCGGGTGCGCACATGGTCCAACAGGTCGGCCTCGTAGCGCTTCACGTCGGCAACCGGGAGTTCGTCGAGGTAGCCGTTGGTGCCAGCGAAGATCACCACCACCTGCTCCTCCACCGGCATCGGGGAGTTCAGGCCCTGCTTGAGCAGTTCGGTGAGGCGGTAGCCACGCTCGAGCTGAGCGGCGGACACCTTGTCGAGCTCGGACCCGAAGGTGGCGAACGCCTCAAGCTCACGGAACTGGGCGAGGTCCAGCTTCAGGGTGCCAGACACCTTCTTCATGGCGCTGATCTGGGCGGCACCACCGACGCGGGACACCGAGATGCCCACGTCCACAGCGGGGCGCACACCGGACTTGAACAGGTCGTCCTGGAGGTACACCTGACCGTCGGTGATCGAAATCACGTTGGTCGGGATGTACGCGCTCACGTCACCCGCCTTGGTCTCGATGACCGGCAGCGCAGTGAGCGAACCCGCACCCAGATCGTCAGAGAGCTTGGCGGCACGTTCCAGCAGACGGCTGTGGAGGTAGAACACGTCACCGGGGTAGGCCTCGCGACCCGGTGGGCGGCGCAGCAACAGCGACATCTGACGGTACGCCTCGGCCTGCTTGGACAGGTCGTCGTAGACGATGAGGGAGTGCTCGCCGTTTTCCATCCAGTGCTGACCAATGGCACAGCCGGCGTAGGGGGCGAGGTACTTGAAGGGCGCGGGGTCCGACGCCGGAGCCACCACCACCACCGTGTAGTCGAGTGCGCCGCGCTCGCGCAGGGTGTTCACCGTCTGGGCGACGGTCGAACCCTTCTGCCCGATGGCCACGTAGATGCACTTCACACCCAAACCCTTCTGGTTCAGGATCGTGTCGATACACACGGTGGTCTTGCCGGTCTTGCGGTCACCAATGACCAGTTCGCGCTGGCCCCGACCGATGGGGGTCATGGCATCAATGGACTTGATACCGGTCTGCAGCGGTTCGTGCACCGGCTTGCGGCCGGTGATGCCGGGCGCCTGGATCTCCATGCGTCGCTCGATGGAACCCTGGATCGGCCCACGGCCGTCGATGGGCTGACCGAGGGCGTTCACCACACGGCCCAACATGGCGTCGCCGACCGGCACCGAGAGGATGCGGCCGGTGGAACGCACCGCCGAACCCTCGTCGATCGCCGATGACGCCTCGGTCGCACCGAGAATCACGGCGCCGATCGAGTCCTCGTCGAGGTTGAGGGCGAGGCCCACCGCGCCCGACTCGAACTCGAGCAGCTCGTTCACCGCAGCGTCGGGAAGACCCGACACCCGAGCGATGCCGTCGCCAACCTCGATGACGCGGCCCACCTGGGTGGCCTCGAGCTCGGGGCTGAAGCCCTCCAGGTTCTTCTGCAACGCCGCAGTGATGTCGGCGGTGCTGATGGTCAGTTCAGCCATGGGGTTCCTCGATGAATCGTTCGATGGTCGGGCGGATCAGAAGCTCTCGCGGAGCTGGGACAAGCGGCTGCGGACGCTGCCGTCGATGACGGTGTCGCCGATCTGGGTGACGATGCCACCCATCACGGTCGGGTCGACGATGACGACAACCTCAACGTCGAGACCGGTGGAAGCCTTCAGCGCCGAAGCGAGTCGGGCCTTTTGGTCGTCGGTGAGGTCAATGGCCGAACGCACCTCGGCGACCTGACGGTTGGTGCGGCTGGCGGCGAGCGCCACGACCTTGTCGACGATGCTGGTCAGGTCACGGACCCGACCGTTGGCCACCACCAGCGAGACCAGTGAGACGGTGACGTGATGGGCCCGGTCCCCAAGGACGTCCTCGACGATCTGCTGACGTCGAGCGGCCGGCAGACGCTGGTCCGACAGGGCGGTGCGGAGTTCGTCGTTGCCCTCGACGACCCGGGCGAACCGGAACAGTTCGTCGGAGACCTCATTGGCACTCCCCTCCGCCCAGATGACGGAGGTGAACGCCTCGGCGTAAAGATCGGAACGGTCGGTCACGATGACGCCCCCACCTTCGTGATGTAGTCCTCGACGAGCTTGCGCTTCGTGTCCTCGTCAAGACTCGAAGTCACGACCCGTTCCGCAGCGCCTACGGCGAGGGTCGAGACCTCAGCGGAAAGGTCGGCGAGAGCCTGCGAACGCGACGCCTCGACGTCGGCTGCGGCTCGGGCGGCGATCTCAGCAGCTTCGGCCTGGGCCCGCTCAACGAGCTGCACCTTCAGGGTTGCTGCGGTGCTTCGTGCCTCGTCGAGGATGCGCTGACGTTCGGTGTCGACGTTGGCAATGGAGTCCCGCACAGTGGCGAGTTCCGCCTCGGCTGCGCTTCGGGCGTCGACTGCGGACTGCAGCTCACCCTCGATGCGCTCGATGCGGCCGTTCCATGCCTTCTTGATCGCCGGCCCGCCCTTCCACCAGATCAGACCAACCACGAGGAAGAAGGCGATGGAGCCCCAGATGACCTCCGTGATCGGGGGAAGGTGAGCACAGTTCTCGGCACCACAGGCCGACTTTGCTCCCAGGATCATCAGTTCGTTCACGTTGCTCTCCAGCTCCGAATCGTCAGTGCTCAGTTGGATGACACGTCGTCGAGGTACTGCTGCACCACCTGCTGGTGGTCAGCGGGATCAAGCGGCCGGTCGACCACGGCTGATGCGGCACGCACCGCCACCGAACCGACTCCTTCACGCAGGTCGGCGAGCGCTGCCCGCTTCGCTGCGGCGATGTCAGCAGCCGCTTCGCTGCGGATGCGGGCCGCCTCGGCCTCGGCGGCCGAGACGAGCACTCGACGCTCCTCCTCGGCCTCGGTGCGGGCACCCTCGATGATCCGCATCGCCTCTGCTCGTGCCGAGGCGAGGCTCTCGTCGTAGGCAACCGACTCCGACACGGCCTGGGCGCGTGCGCCGTCGGCTGCGGCGAGGTCGTCACGGACAATATCGGCGCGGGCCTGGATCGTCCGCAGCACTGGAGGCAGGAACACCCACTTCATCAGTGCCCACAGGACGAGGAACATGAGCCCGCCCCAGAAGAGTTCGTTGTCGACGGGGAGGATCGGGTTGACGGCTTCAGTTGAAGCACCGGCGGCGCCGGCTCCCAGCACTGTCACGGTGGCGTAGGTCACGCCATCGCTCCTCTCATCGGGGCCTCGCGGCCCGGGTGGTCATCGGGGCTTGTGTGCCCCTTGGTCGTTGGGCCTTGCGGCCCATATTTCTCGATGGGTCCGGAGACCCTGTTGGGGTTCAGGGCTATGTGCGCCCTGTCCGGGACTGTCCCAGACCCCGCAGATCGTGGTGGGAGGTGTCCTCAGGACGAGAACCTCACCCACCGACCGACCCCCGGGTCACTGCGACGGCGGACCGTCGCAGTGACCCGAAGAATCAGGCGAACTTCAACAGAATGAAGACCACGAAGCCGATCAGGGCGAGCGCCTCGGTGAAGGCGATACCCAGGAACATCGTGGTTCGGACGGTGCCGGCGGACTCGGGCTGGCGGGCCATGGCCTGCACCGACTGGCCGACGAGGTAGCCAATGCCGATGGCCGGGCCGATGGCGGCGAGGCCGTAGGCCATGCCGGCGCCGGCGGCGGCCTCAATGCCCTTCTCCAAAGCAGCTTGCTGGGTGAGGGATTCCAACTGCTCTGGCGAGAGGACCTCAACAGTCTGGGTAACAGTCTCAGCTGCCTGGGCGATGGTTGCGAGCACGCTCATCGGTTCTTCTCTCTCCTGTGTTTGGGTCCACCGCCGGGTGGACGGTGTCTGGTCGGTGCCGGAGAACCGGCGGTGGTTGATTGGACTGGGTCAGGTCAGTGTTCGTGCATCGCCCCGCCGATGTACACCGCCGCCAGGATGGCGAAGACGTACGCCTGCAGGAACGACACCATGATTTCGAAGGCCACCATGATGGTGAGCATCGTGAACGAGAACGGGGCGATCAGCACGGTGAGGCTGAGACCCCACACGGCTGCGGTGAGCACGGCGAAGGTCACGATGAGGATGTGACCCGCCAGCATGTTGGCGAACAGACGCACCGCCAGGGAGAACGGCCGGACGAGGAACGTCGACAGGAACTCGATGGGGGCGACGAGGATGTACAGCGCCGGCGGCACACCCTTGGGGAAACAGGCGTTGTAGAAGTACTTGGGTCCTTGGTGCTTGATGCCCACCCCGACGAAGAAGATCATCGTCATGACCCCGAGGAACAACGGGGTGGCCATACGGGCGTTGCCGGGCATCTGGAAGGTCGGGATGACCTCGAAGATGTTGCCGAAGAACACGTAGAAGAAGATCGCAGCGATGAACGGGAGGTACTTCTCGCCGCCGTGACCGATGGCCTGCTGCAACACGGCGTTGTTGAGAAAGTCGACCGAGGCCTCGGCGATGTTGCGCATGCCCCGGGGCACGAGCGCCTTCTTGTTCCCGATGAGGAACACCGCAGTCGTAAGCAACACGGCGATCACGTTGATCAACGTGATCTTGTTGAAGCCCCACCAGGCGCCCTCGTTAAAGAACTCTGGCCACTCCACGAGGAGTTCGATGGACGGATACTCGAGACCGAACACGGATCAGGACCCCTTCGTCGCAGGCTTCAGGCCGGGAAAGGCCAGGGTGGCGGACACGTAACGCATCTCCCAGAACAGGAGACCAAGGTGGGTGACCACGATGGTGAGACCAAGCGGCACCAGCTCCACCCAGCTGGCGTCGCGCACGACCCACACGGCCAAGAAGATGAGTCCGAGACGCATCAGGTAGCCGAACAGAGCCGTGCCCATCATAAGGCTGATCGAGATCTTGGCCGTCCACGCCAACATGGCGGCAGACACCAGGAAGTTGGCGACCACGAGGGCGATGCCGTAGCCGGTGGACAGGGCGCCGTTGAGACCCCAGATGGCACCCGAGAGCACGATGAGGACCGGGGCGACCCAAAGCGCCCGCCGAAGGAGGTCGATCGCGACCTCCATCTCGACGGCGGGGCCGTCGTCACGCATGGTTACTGCGTCCGCCACGGCGCCCCTGCCTCGTGCATTTCCATCTCGGTCTTGTACCCGTAGTAGATGCGCACCGACGCCCCGGAGAAACCAAAGACGGCGAACGCCACGGTGAACCACGGGAGGGTGCCGAGCAGGTTGTCGATGCCGAAGCCCACAAGGGCGAGGAGCACCGAGGACACGACCAGTTCATACGAACCGGTGCTGCGCCGCAGGTACTTCTGGAAATCGCCTCGTCGTGCGTCGTCCACGTCAGCCCTCTACACACGGGCGCACCGCCCGATGCCCTACTCCGGAATGCCCTCGGACAGTCGCCCGTCCTTGTGAAGACGTTCCCAAACTATGTCGGGCACCCACAAGCCCGCAAGTTGACCTGGGACGCCACGACCGGTCCGTCACGCACTCCCCTCCCCGTCCTCCCGACGTGCCCCGGTGGCCGCCGGCGCATCGGCTTTGACCCCCCGCACGCTCGGGTGCAGCACGGTGTAGAGGACGAGCGCGAGCGCAGCAACGACGAACGGAACAACGGCGTCACCGCGCCCCGTCAATGTCGGGACGAGAACGAATCCCGACAGCAACAACGTCCAGAACCACAGGATCGCCACGCTGCGGGCGTGACCGTGACCGAGCCGCATCAAGCGGTGATGGAGGTGGTCCTTGTCGGCGGTGGCTACTCCCTGACGGTTGGCGGCACGACGGACAATGGCCCACGCCGTGTCGAGGATGGGCACACCCAGAATCAGCAGCGGGATGAACAGCGGGGCGAAGAAGAAGAAGGTCTGGCCACTGAACTCCTGGTCGGTCCGGCCCCCCACCATCATGGTGGCCGCCGCCATGAGCAGCCCCAGCATCAGCGCCCCGCCGTCCCCCATGAAGATCCGCGCCGGGTGACGATTCCACGGCAGGAACCCGGCGCACATCCCCACCACCACGATCGACACCAACGGCGCCAACGTCGAAGCGGCGAGGAGACCCTCGTCGGTGAGTCGCAGGGAATAGACGAAGAACGTCCCCGCTGCGATGGCCACGATGCCCGCCGCCAGACCGTCAAGCCCGTCGATGAGGTTCACGGCCTGCACCATGCCCAACACCCACAACACACTGATCAGGTAGGACCAGTCGGGCGACAGCACCACGATTCCGGCGAAGGGGATGCGGAAGTTGAGCATGCTCACCCCTGAGAGCACGAGCACGCTGGCCGCCAACACGGTGCCCGCCACTTTCGCCGGTGCCGACACCTCAACGATGTCGTCGATGACCCCGACCAACAAGATGATGGCGGCAGCCACCACCAGACCGAGGGGCTCGGTGTTGCCGGCGAACACCTCGTCGAAGGCCCCCATGCCCCACGCCGTACCCACCCCGGCGAGCAACCCGGCGAACATGGCGATACCACCAAGTGTGGGGGTGGGACGCTCGTGGACGCGTCGCTCGTCGGGACGCACCACTGCCCCGATCCTCACCGCCACCCGCCGCACCACCGGCGTCACCCCGAGGGTCACCACACCGGCAACCACCACAACGACGAGGTAAGCGGGAATGGTCGGCACGTTGAGGCGTTATCCGTTCACCCGGGACAGCCCCGGAGTCAACCCGCCGCCGGTGTGGCCGCAGCGGGGTACGGACGGAAACGGGCACACAGCGCCACCACCTCGTCGCGAACCCCCGACAACACCTCTGGGTCGTCACGGTGACGCAGCGCCCGGGCGGTGAGGGAAGCCACCTCAGCCATCTCTGCGGTCCCCATCCCCTGCGTGGTGACCGCAGGGGTGCCCAGACGCATACCGCTGGTCACGAACGGGGACCGGGGATCGTCGGGCACCGTGTTCTTGTTCAGACTGATGCCCACCGAGTCGAGCACGTCCTGAGCGACCTTGCCCGTCAGGTCGTCGTCAAAGGTACGCAGGTCGGCGAGCACGAGATGGTTGTCGGTGCCGCCCGAGACCAGACGGAACCCCTCGTCAGCCATGGACGAGGCCAACGCCGCAGCGTTGTCCACGATCCCCCGGGCGTAGGCGGCGAACTCCGGTTGGGATGCCTCACGGAACGCCACCGCCTTGGCGGCCACGGCGTGTTCGAGCGGGCCACCCTGCAGGCCGGGGAAGATCCCCTTGTCGATGGCGGGGGCGAGCTCAGCTGTTGACAGGATGCACCCTCCTCGCGGCCCGCGAAGCGTCTTGTGGGTGGTGAAGGTCACCACGTCGGCGAACGGCACCGGATTGGGGTGCGCCCCCCCGGCGATCAACCCGGCGATGTGGGCGGCGTCGAACATGAAGTACGCACCAACCTCGTCGGCGATGGCCCGGAACGGTTCGGGGTCGATGATGCGGGCATACGCGGTGGCGCCGGCAATGATCATCTTGGGTCGTTCCGCCAGCGCGATGTCACGCACCTGGTCGTAGTCGATGCGTTCGTCCGACGCGCTGACGCCGTAGGCCACGAACCGATACAGGATCCCGCTGGCGTTCACCGGGGAGCCGTGGGTCAGGTGCCCACCATGGTCGAGGCTGAGTCCCATCACCGTGTCACCCGGTTTGAGCAACGCCAGGTACACCCCCATGTTGGCGTTGGCGCCCGAGTGGGGTTGCACGTTGGCGTGTTGCGCACCGAACAACGCCTTGACCCGTTCGCGGGCGAGGTCCTCGACGACGTCGACCACCTCGTTCCCGCCGTAGTAGCGCTTGCCCGGGTACCCCTCGGAGTACTTGTTGGTGAACACCGACCCGGTCGCCTCCATGACCGCCGGGGACGTGAAGTTCTCCGAGGCGATCAGCTGGAGGGTGGTGTTCTGACGCTCGACCTCCCGGTCGATGAGGTCGAACACCTCGGTGTCACGGTCGGTGGGCCAGGTCATGGCGTGTTCGCTCCAGTGGTCGGGGGCCGGTCAGCAACTCCTCCCATCATGGACCGGATCGCACCGGGTGTGTGGCGTCCGGCGATCCTGGAGTGTTCCGGCGTGGCTGAACCGGTCCCCTCGGGCGGGGGTGACCCCATCACGCAGGAAGGTGTCGCGTCGATGCGGTGAGTGTACCGACCGCCACCGCCGGGATTTCCCCGGTTCGTGGACAGGTCCGTAGCCTGACACCCGTGACGTCGGGGAGGCACCGACGACCGGGGAGGACCTGTGAGCGGCAACCACATTGATGACCGGACCCCTGTGCTCGTCGGGGTCGGGCAGATCAGCCAACGCGTCGACCGTGGCGAACCGGCCGTGGAACCCGCCGAGCTGATGGCCATGGCAGCCACCACCGCATTCGCTGACGCCGGTGCTCCGGGTCTCGCCCGCAGTGTGGACAGCATCCGGGTGATGAACATTTTGTCGTGGCCGTACCGGGACCCCGGCGCCGCCGTGGCCGCCCGAATCGGCGCGTCGCCGTCCCACACGGGACTCACGGTGATGGGTGGCAACTACCCCCAGACCATGGTCAACCGGGCGTGCGTCGACATCGCGTCGGGGGCGGTCGACGTCGTGGTGGTGTGCGGCGCGGAGGCGTGGCGTTCACGCTCCGCAGCGCGCGCCGAGGGCGGTCTGGGCTGGGAGGTCCAGTCCGACGACGTGCGCCCCACCGAGATCTACGGCGGCAACGACCCGGACCTTTCCTCGCCGGCGGAGGTGGCACGCGGGGTGTTCATGCCCATTCAGGTGTACCCCATGTTCGACGTGGCGTTGCGGGCCCACCTCGGTCTCGGCGTTCACGAACACCGTCAGCGGCTCGGTGACCTGTGGAGCCGGTTCAGCGCCGTGGCGGCCACGAACCCGCACGCCTGGATCCAACAGGAGTTCACCCCCGACGAGGTGGCGACCCCCTCGGAGTCGAACCGGATGGTGGGTTTCCCGTACACGAAGCTCATGAACTCCAACAACAACGTGGAGCAGGGGGCGGCGGTCGTGTTGTGCTCGGCGGGAGCGGCGCGCGCCGCGGGCGTGCCAACGGACCGTTGGGTGTTCCCCCACGCCGGCACCGACGCCCACGACCACTGGTACCTCTCCGAGCGCTGGGACCTGCATTCTTCGCCCGCCGTCCGTCTGGCCGGGGGTCGCCTGTTCGAACTCGCCGGCGTGGGCGCCGACGACATCGCTCATGTCGACCTGTACTCGTGCTTCCCGTCTGCGGTGCAGATCGCTGCGGGCGAACTCGGCTTGGGCATCGACCGTCAGTTGACGGTGACCGGCGGCATGAGTTTCGCCGGTGGACCGTGGAACAACTACGTCACTCACTCGGTGGCCACCATGGCCGACGTGGTGCGCAACGACGAGGGGTCCGTGGGTCTGGTCAGCGGCAACGGCGGATACGTCACCAAACACTCCTTCGGGTTGTACAGCACCCGTCCGCCCGCCAACCCCTACCGCTGGGAGAACTGTCAGGGGGCGGTCGACGCCCTGCCGAAACGCTCCGCTGCCGAGGAGTTCGCCGGCGACGCCACCTTGGAGACCTACACGGTGATGCACGGCCGCGAAGCCCCCGAAACGGCGTTGGGTGCGTGTCTGACCCCCGACGGGCAGCGGGTCTGGGTGCGCAGCAGCGACCCTTCGCTGATGGCCGAACTCGAAACACGGGAGTGTGTCGGGGCCGCCGTCACCGTCGACGGCGACGGCACGTTGTACCTCGGCGACTGACCGTCCCACACCTGGGAAGTTCAGTCGGCGGCGCGTTCCCGGTTGGCTTCGAGGCGGGCGGCGAGCATGGCGATGACCCGATCGTGGGCCTTGGGCATCTCGGTCATCAGCTGGGCGAAGGCGTCGGTGTCAAAGGCGACGAGACGCATCGGGGTCGCAGCCACCACCGACGCCGAGCGGGGACGGTGGTCAACGAGGGCCATCTCCCCGATCATGGTGCCCGGCCCGATTGAGGCCACGACCTCGTCACCGACGTAGACGGTCGCCTGTCCGGCGAGCACCACGAAACACTCCTGGCCGACCCGACCCTGATCGATGATGACTGCGCCAGGCAGCGCCTCCACCTCGTCGGCGAGTCCGGCCACCCGTTCGAGTTCGCCGGGTTCGAACCCTTCGAAGAAGGCCACGTCCCGCAACGCCACGGCGAGGGCGAACCGGGCCTGTTCGTCAGTGGCGGCCTTGGTGCGCTTTCCGAACATGCGCAGAGCCTACCGGGGCACGGACCGTCGCGGGCAGGTCACTCCCCCGCCCACCACGCCACCACCATGCGGTCACGTCCAGCGAGGTCGACGCCCACCTCGGCCCGCCGATATCCCGCCGCCAGGGCGTACTCGACGAGGTCGCGCGCCTGGGTCGGGGCGCACTCGGCAACGAGGACCCCGCCGGGAGCCAGCCACCCACGCGCCCCGTCGATGATGGCGACGAGGTCCTCGGTCCCCACCGGGCCGGGCACCAGCGCCCCGTGGGGTTCGTGATCGGCGACCTCGGGCGGCAGCGGATCGTCGGCGGCCACGTACGGGGGGTTGGTGACAATGAGGTCGACCCCGCCGGGAGTCACCGCCGCAGTGGACTCGAACGCCTCGAACCACGACCCCTCCACCAGGGTCACTCCATGGCCGGCCATCCCCACCCCCGCCAGGTTGGCCGCAGCGACGGCCAAGGCGTCGGGCGAAACGTCGGTGGCGACCACCCGGGCGGCCGGGCGTTCACAGGCGATGCTGAGCGCGATGGCTCCCGACCCGGTACCAAGGTCAACCACCACCGCAGACCGCCGGTCGCCACCGAGGAGCGCGTCGAGTTCGGCCAACGCCCGCTCCACGACCTCCTCGGTCTCAGGCCGGGGGATCAGCACCCGGGAGTCCACCATCAGGTCCAGTGTGCGAAACGGCCAGTGCCCCAACACGTACTGCAACGGCTCGCCTCCACAGCGCCGCTCAACAAGTCGGTCCAGACGAGCCACGGCGGTGGTGGTGGCGGGGGTGTCAGCCTCGACATCGAACCCGCCGGGGGTGATGCCACTGACCTCCTCGACCAGCCAGCGGGCTTCACGTTCGGCGTTGTCGACACCGGCACGCTGCAGACGTTGCGCAGCCTGACGGGCGATCTCGCCCCACGACACGGCGTCCTCGCCGGTCACGACGACGTCCCGCCGTCGCTCCCCTCCGCCAGCGCCTGGGCACGGGCGTCAGCCACCAACGGTTCGACCACGAGGTCGAGGTCACCGGCGAGCACCCGGTCGAGCTTGTAGATGGTGAGACCGATGCGGTGGTCGGTGACCCGGTTCTCCTTGACGTTGTACGTCCGGATCTTCTCCGACCGTCCCCCACCACCGACCTGGCTGCGACGCGCCGCCGAAGCGTCCGCCGCCTGGCGTTCCTGTTCGGCAGCGAGCAGGCGGCTGCGCAACACCCGCAACGCCTTCGCCTTGTTCTGCAGCTGGCTCTTTTCGTCCTGCATCGACACGACGATCCCCGTCGGCAGGTGGGTCACCCGCACGGCGGAATCGGTGGTGTTCACCGACTGCCCACCCGGACCCGACGATCGGTACACGTCGATCGAGAGGTCGGCGGGGTCGATGGTGACCTCCACCTCCTCGGCCTCGGGCATGACGGTCACGGTGGCCGACGAGGTGTGCACCCGCCCCTGCGATTCGGTGACGGGCACCCGCTGCACCCGGTGGGGGCCACCCTCGTGACACAGGTGGGTCCACGCCCGTTCACCGGCGACGGTGAACGTGATCTCGCCGTACCCGCCGAGGTCCGACGGGTGGGCCTCGAGGATCTCAAGCCGCCAACCCTTGCGGGTGGCGTACGACCGGTACATCTCAAAGAGGTCGCGGGCGAACAGGTTCGCCTCCTCACCACCTTCAGCACCGCGGATCTCCATGATGACGGTGCGCCCGTCGTTGGGGTCGGGAGGAATCAGCGCCATGCGGATCTCGGCGTCGAGTTCGTCGAGTTCAGCCTCGCCACGATCCACTTCGGCGCTCAGGGCGGCGCGCTCCTCGGCGTCGACCTCGGCGAGCAGTTCACGTGCTGCGCTCAGGTCACCTTCGACGGCACGTCGGCGACGCACCAGGGCCACCACCGGCTCAAGTTCGTGGTAGCGGCGGGCCGCGGCGGTGTAGCGGACCTGATCGGCAATCACCTCCGGATCGGCGAGGCTCGCCTCAACGGAGGCGTGTTCCCGTTCGATCTCGTCCAGCCGTTCCCTCATCACGTGCAGGCTAGGGCGCTCATGTGCCCGGCCGTGGGCTGGATGAGACGTGCCAGTCGTCCGCCACGGTCACGAACCCGGCCGGAGCGACCAGTTGTTCGGCCAGACGCTGGGTCACCGGCTGGAGGTCGCGTTCGGCGAGCACCACCACGAGACGGGACGTCGCCTCGGTGCGCGAGTCGTGGGCGAGGCGAACGTCGGCAGCGGCGGGAATCACGTCAAGGTCGACACCCACCGTGCATGCCACCACCACGGAACCGCCGTCGAGGTCGGTGCCGACGGCGAACGCCGGCCCGTCGTCACCCACCGAGGTGCGAGCCAGCGTGCCCGCCACCGGTTCGAGCGTTGCCCCACCCACCAGCGCCGGGTCGGCGACCACCAGCTGGCGTAACCAGCGGCTTCGGGCCATCCGACCCAGCGGGTGACGGTCGGCGTTGACGCCGTGGCGAACCCGACGAACGTCCGCGGCCACCCGTTCGAGCGCCGCCCGGGCGGCGCCGCCACGTGTTGCGTCACCGTCGGCGCCGAGCAACATGGCATGACCGTCGCGATCGTTACGGCCAACCCCGGGGTGCACCTGTGCGGATCCGTCGACGGTGACGACCCGAGCCACTTCGAGTCCGAGGACCTCGCCACTCACCACACCATGTTCAATCACGACGTCGATCCCGATGTCGGTGAACACCCCGGCAGCTTCGAGTTCGTCGCGGCCGACCGGCACCTCGTCGGGCACCGGAGCGGCAGACGCCTCCACCAGGTCGGTGCCGTGCACCTGCCACACCGTGACCGGGAAACGGAACGTGCCGGCCCGACGCGCCAGGACGGCGGCGTCAGTGTCGGCCACGACCGCCAGGCGGGACGCCTCGTGACGCAGCGCCCAGGCCACAGCCCCACCCAGTCCGGTGGCAGGTCGGTCATCGAGGAGGACCCACGCAGTGTCGGAAACGAGGGCGGCGGCCCCACCGGGGAACACCACCGTGTCGGGACGCACACCGCTGTGACGGTCGACGAGGGCGGCGAGTTTGGCGCCGACGAGTCGGGCGCGCTGGTCGGGCGGCAGGGCAGTCACGTTGTCACCACCGCAGGCCACCCCGCTCCCCTGTGGGGACGGGGTGCGGCCGGCGCGTCAGTCGCCTGAGGTCGCGGCAGCCTTCTTGCGCTGGCCGAAGCGGCGCTCGAAGCGTTCGATACGGCCACCGGTGTCCACCAGACGCTGCTTGCCGGTGTAGAAGGGATGGCACTCGCTGCACATTTCGACGGTGAGCTCGGGCCGGGTCGACCGGGTCTCGAAGGTGACGCCGCACGAACAGCGAACCTTGCAGATCTGGTACTCGGGATGGATTTCGGCCTTCATCGCTCTCTCCAGTGCTCACGAACTCTCAACAGTGTGGCCCACTGTGGCGGTTGGGGGCAATGTGGGCGCACCCACCGACCCGGGGACCTCTGATCAGGCCGTGCCCGTGGGGGCCTTGGCGATCTCGGCGAGGAAATCGTCGTTGGTCTTGAAGGTGGCCAACCGGTCGATCAGCATCTCAAGGCCGGCCCCCGAGTTCCCCTCGCTGCCCAGACCGGAAAGCACCCGACGGAGCTTCCACACCATCTGGAGCTGCTTGCGGTCAAAGAGGAGTTCCTCGTGACGGGTAGAGGAGGCGTCCACGTCGATGGCCGGGTAGATGCGGCGATCGGCGAGGCGACGATCCAACTTCAGTTCCATGTTGCCGGTGCCCTTGAACTCCTCGAAGATGTGTTCGTCCATCTTGGAGTTCGTCTCCACCAAGGCGGTGGCGAGGATGGTGAGCGAGCCACCTTCCTCGAGGTTTCGGGCTGCACCGAAGAAACGCTTGGGCGGGTACAGCGCCCCGGCGTCGATACCGCCGGACATGATCCGACCCGACGCAGGTGCGGCGAGGTTGTACGCCCTGGCCAGACGGGTGATGCCGTCGAGGATGATCACGACGTCCTTGCCCTCCTCGACCATGCGCTTGGAGCGCTCGATGACGAGTTCGGCCACCATGGTGTGTTCATCAGACGGCCGGTCGAACGTGGACGCCACCACCTCTCCACGGATCAGCCAACGCTTGAAGTCGGTGACCTCCTCGGGACGTTCGTCGACGAGCAGCACGATGACATGGCACTCGGGGTTGTTGGTCTCGATGGACCGGGCGACCTGCTTCATGATCGTGGTCTTGCCCGCCTTGGGGGGCGAGACGATGAGGCCACGCTGACCCTTGCCGACCGGGGAGATGAGGTCCATGATCCGCGCCGTCATGTTCAGCGGGTCCTCGGGCATCTCCATGCGGAGCTTCTCGTCAGGGAACAGCGGGGTGAGGTCCTCGAAACGGGGACGGTTGCGGGCGAACTCGGGGTCGCCACCGTTGACGGTGTCGATCCGCAGCAACGCAGGGTTCTTCTCGGTGCGGCTCGCCGGCCGGCTGGCGCCAGTGATGTGGTCGCCACGCCGAAGCCCGAACTGGCGGGCCTGCTTGACCGACACGTACACGTCGTCGCGTGACGGCAGGTACTGCTTGAGTCGCAAGAACCCGTAGCCGTCGTCACGCAGGTCCAACAGTCCCGACACCTCGACCGGTTCGCCGGTGAACTCCTCGGGGCGGTCCGGCCCGCGCTGGCCTTCACGGTCACGGTCACGGCCGCGACGACGGCGTCGGCGGTTTCCGGGCTCACCGTCCTCGCGCTGACCATCACGCTGACCGTCACGCTGGGTGTCACGCTGACCGCCGTTGCGGCCACGGTCGTTGCGCTGGGGGCGTTCGCCACCGTCACGTTCGGCGTCGGCCTGCGTCCCAGCCTCGTCACCGTCACCGCCGACGGCGACGGCTTCGCCGACGTCCTCGGCGTCGTCAACGGGTGCCACGGCACGTTCCTTCGCAGCGGGTCGCGCGCTGCGACCGCCGTTGCCTGAAGGCGCCGGAGCGGCCGGAGCCGCGCTGTCGGCGCCAACGTTGGCGAGTTCCATGATCATCTCGACGATCTCGGCCTTGCGGGCACGCGACCCGGGCTTGCCACCGAGGGCGGTGGCGATCGACATCAGCTGCTCGCGGTCCTTGCGCTCAAGCGCTGACTTCTCGAGGGATTGGGTTTCCACACTCACGTCCTTTTGCTGTGTCCGCCAGTCGGCGACGTCGGTTCGCCCCCCTGACGGCGGCGGCATTCCGGTGGGACCGGGTGCGGCCAAATGGCAGGAAACAGGGGACCCCGAGGTCAGATCCGCTTCCTCCGACCTGTCCGGGCGTCCGGCGGAACGGCGCAACACCCGGGAGGAATCGTTCGGAGGGAACGAGGAATCGTCCGGCACCAAGGCATCTGGACGACAGCGCCCACTCTAGGGGGTGCGACCCCCAGATGGCAACCCGGGGCTGCCGGGGCGGCCCGAGGGTTAACGAACCGAGAGGAGTTCGTCCATGAGGCGGTGGCCGGCCACCACGTCAGCGTCGGCCACTCCCGCTTCGGTGTAGACGCCACCAGGTCCGTCAACGGCGGAATCCACCAGCAGCCACGGCACCGGGTCCGACGTGTGGGTCCGCAACGCCAGCGGGGTGGCGTGATCGGGAAGCAGCAGGAGCCGCCACGCACCCATGCCGTCGAGGCCCTCCACCAAAGGTCCCAGGATCTCCCGATCCCAGTTCTCAAGGGCCCGGACCTTTTCCACGGTGTTCCCGGCGTGACCCGCCTCGTCGGTCGCTTCGACGTGGATGACGAACAGATCGGTTCCCTCACGCAGCGTCTGCAACGCCAGGTTCCGCTTCCCGGCGTAGTCCGTGTCGTACCAGCCGGTGGCGGTGGCGAGATCGTGCACGGTGATGCCGGTGAGCACCCCGAGACCACGCACCAGGTCCACGGCGGTGACCAGTCCGGCGGTGACCCCGAAACGTTCGGTGAAGTTCGCCATGGCCGGCTGGAACCCCTGACCCCACAACCAGATCTGGTTCGCCCCAAGATCGGTGGCACCCACGATGGATTTCGACGCCTCCATCAGCTCCACGAGTCGCCGGGCGGCGGGACCGCTCGGGAGGACCGAGGGTTTCCCGGTGAGGTCGTGGGGGGGCACGCAGTCCGACTCGGCAAGGTCGGCGGGTGCGACCATGATGTGGCGGTACTGCACCCCCGGGTGGAACTCGATGCCATCGCCGCCGAGTTCGGCGTCGAGCGCAGCGATGACCTCGGCGGCCTGTTCGGTGGAGGGGTGACCTCCGGCGAAGTCCTCCATGGTGCCGTCGGCGCCGACGGTGACCAGGTTGCAGCGGTACGCCACCTGGTCGGGACCCAACCGCAACCCAAGCGCCGCAGCCTCGATCGGGGCGCGTCCGGTGTGGAAACGGGCCGGGTCGTACCCGAGGATCGACATGTTCCCCACGTCGCTCCCGGGGGGAAGACCGTCGGGGATCACCGCCGCCCGACCCAGCGTGCCCCTCGCAGAGAGTGCGTCGAGGTTCGGGGTGACCGCCACCTCAAGAGGGGTTCGGCCGTCGAGTTCCTCGAACGGTTCGTCAGCGCAACCATCGGGCACACACACCACGTACTTCACGGCCCCATCATGGCACCCTGTGGCCCCGGAGGCGCCAGTGACACACCGCCCGCCGGGTTGAACCGACCTCAGCGGCCGGTGGCGTCGATGTGGTCGCGCACAATCCCAAGGTCGTTGGGGAGTTCCACATACCGCTCGGGACGGTCGAACAGGTCGCCGAGGCGCTCGGGCAACGCCGGGTGCACCCCCGTCGCCGACGTAACGGCGTCGGGGAACTTGGCGGGGTGCGCAGTGGCGAGACACACCACCGGGCCGTCACCGGGCACGTCACAACGTTGGGCGGCGCCGATCCCCACCGCGGTGTGGGGGTCCACCAACATCCCGAGCCGGTCGTACACCTCCGTCACGATCCCAAGCGTCTCGTCGTCATCGAGACGCGCCCCGTCGAAGCGTTCACGAACGTCGGCCATCACCCCGGCATCGAAACTGAGGTGTCCGGTGGAGCGCAACGTCGCCATCGACTCGGCCACACGCGCCCCGTTACGCCCCCACAGCTCAAACAGCAGCCGCTCCTGGTTGGACGAGACCTGGATGTCCATGCTCGGGCTGAGGGTCGGGTGCACCGCCTCGAGGTCCAGGGTGCCCTCCGACAACCAGCGGGCCAGGATGTCGTTGCGGTTCGACCCCACCACGAGCCGCTCCACCGGCAGACCACAGCGGGCCGCCACCCACCCGGCAAACACGTTCCCGAAGTTGCCTGTCGGCACCGAGAACGAGGCGGTCTGACCTGCTGCCGGACCACCGGGTCCGCACAGTTGTCCGGCGGACCACACGTAGTAGACGACCTGGCACATCACCCGGGCCCAGTTGATTGAGTTCACGGCACTGAGGTTGCGACGCTGACGGAACGACGTGTCAGCGAACAACGCCTTGACCAGGTCCTGACAGTCGTCGAATGTGCCATCGATGGCGATGTTGTGCACGTTGTCGCTCATCACGGTGGTCATCTGCCGACGCTGCACGTCAGAGACCCGGCCCGCCGGGTGGAACATGAAGATCTCGATGTGGTCCCGGTCCCGCACAGCCTCAATGGCCGCCGACCCGGTGTCGCCCGACGTCGCCCCCACGATCGTGATGTGCCGATCGTCGGCGGAGAGCACCTCGTCAAAGAGGCGCCCCACCGGCTGCAAAGCGATGTCTTTGAACGCCAGGGTCGGGCCGTGGAACAACTCGGCGAGCCACAACCGGTCCCACAGTGGGACGAGAGGCACCACGTCGGGGGCGTCGAAGGTGGCGTAGGCGTCGGCGAGCAGGTTGGCGAGCGTGTCGGCGTCGATCGACGGCACCACGTAGGGGGTGAGGACCTCGGTGGCGAGCTCGACGTAGGACATCGACCGCACCCGTTCCATGAGATCCGGGGCGAACGCCGGCCAGGCTTCGGGGACGTAGAGCCCACCATCGTCGGCGAGCCCGGCGAGCAGCACCCCGGCGAAGTCAAGTGTCGGGGCAGCGCCGCGCGTCGACACGTAGCGGAGCGCCGGCGGGTGGGTCACCCCTGATCCCCCACCAGACGGATCACCGAGCCAACCCGGCGCACCGAACCGAGGTCGTCCAACGCCGAGATCGTCGCCTGCACGTCCGCTTCGAGCGCCGTGTGGGTCACGAACGCCAGTGAGGCCTCGTGGTCGTGACCCTCTTGGACCATTGAGCTGATCGACACCCCGTTGGCGCCGAACACACCGGCCACCGTGGCGAGCACGCCCGGTTCGTCAGCCACCTGCACCTCAACGTAGAAACCGCTGCGCAGCTCGTCGACGGGGACCAGATCAGCGGGCACCAGCACACCGAGGCGGGCGCTCGAGCCCTGGCGCCGGTTCGCCGCCGCGTCAATGAGGTCACCGAGCACCGCCGATGCCGTCGGCCCGCCACCGGCACCGGGGCCGTAGAACATGAGTTGTCCGACGGCGTCACCTTCGACGAACACGGCGTTGAAGCTGAGACGCACCGACGCCAGCGGGTGATCACGGGGCACGAGCGCAGGGTGGACACGCACCGCCACCCGGCCCTCCCCGACCGCCTCGGCGATGGCCAGCAACTTGATCACCTGACCGTTGGCCGAGGCGAACGCGATGTCTGACGCGCTGATGCCCTCGATGCCTTCGGTGTGGACCTCGTCGAGGTGCACCTCAACCCCGAAAGCCAACGTGGCGAGAATGGCGGCCTTGGCGGCGGCGTCGGCACCACCCACGTCCGCCGACGGGTCAGCCTCGGCGTAGCCGAGACGTTGGGCGTCGGCGAGCGCCTCGTCGTAGGAGGCGCCCTCCTCGGTCATGCGGGTGAGGATGTAGTTGGTCGTCCCGTTGACGATGCCCATGATGCGACGGATCGGTTCACCCAGCAGCGACTCGCGCAACGGGCGCACCAGCGGGATCCCACCGGCAACGGCCGCTTCAAAGAGGAGATCCACGTTGGCGGCGGCCGCAGCAGCGTGCAGTTCGGGGCCGTGGCTGGCCAGCAGCGCCTTGTTGGCCGTCACCACCGGCTTGTGGGCGTCGAGCGCTGCGAGCACCAACGAGCGTGCCTCGTCCACCCCACCCATCACCTCAACGACCACCTGCACCGTCGGGTCGGCAACGACGGCGACGGCATCGGTCGTGAACACGTCGGGGTCGAGTGACGGCACCCGTCGGCGGGCGGCGTCGAGGTCACGCACCGCCACCCGGCGCACCTCGAGACGCATGCCGGTGCGCGCCGCGATGACGTCAGCCTCGGTGTTGAGCAGGCCCACCAAGGCGCCACCCACCGTGCCGCAACCGAGCAATCCAATCCCGACGACGTCGTCCACCCACCCAACCGTAGTGGGGCCGCCCCGGTACGCCCGAAGCCGTTGACCCAACCGGCGGCGACGACCAGCGATCACTCAACGGCGGCGCGTGCAGGTCAGGTTGCGCTCAGACGCCACGACCAACGGCGCCAGCCCGATCGCACGCGGAAACGTTCGGCGGTGTCAGGCCCACACGACGCCGAACCGAGTCCCCGGATGGCGGCGTCGAGATGCACCGTGACGCCACGACCGGCGAGCGTGGGCTCGTCGGGCAACCCAGCCGTGTCCACAGCCGACCACAGGTCGGCGTCGGTGAGCCGCCGGGCGGTGAACCACAACGACGTGTCGGCCGGGTCGGTCGGGCCCAGGCGCACCCCCGAACCACGACCGCCCGCCGGTTCGAGGCTCAGCCACCGCAACCCACCACGAGTTCCGTGGTGTTGGGGCATGACGTAGGGGACGTAGGTGTCGGTCACCGGCATCTCGAATCGTCCAACCACCGACGACGCACACCGGTCCGGGTAGTTCTCGTCGGGTCCAAGACCGAGCCACGTCAAACGTTCGAAGTCGGCGGGCAACTCAAGTGACACCCCGACACGAGGAATGTCGTCGAGTACCCCGGGGAGCCGCACGGCTTCGTCGAAGGTGACCGTCCCGGAAGCGTCGATGGTCACCGTCGTGGTGTGCCGCACGGCGACCTCGTTGGCCAGACCGAGTTGTCGGACGAGTCGCAGTGATGCCGTGGTGTCATCGGCGGTGCGAACCCCGGTCACGCTGACGCCGGTGCGCACCGGATCGACCAGTCCGGCGTCGACCCAGCGACGCAACGGTCGGGCGTACTGGTCGAGGAACCACGGGTCGTCAAGGCTGAGTGCCAGTTTCAACCCGTCGTTGTCGATCCCCGCACGGAACAGTTCAAGTTGCGGGCCGCGCACCACAAGGTCCCGGTCACCGAGACGCACCGACGTCACCGCTGCCGACGCGGCGTCCACCTCTACGACGACAGTTCCCTCCGGTCGGTCGGCTTCGAGGAGAAACTGTCCGTCGTGGCGACGGGCCACGAGTCGGGTGACGTCGTCGGGATTGCCGCGTTGCTGGGTAGCTCGTCGGGCGGGGGTGGTGTCGCCACGACGGTGGAACGTGCCCAGGGGAAACTGGTCCCAGCCCACCCGGTGGCCACGGGGCGCCCACGGTGACGCTGTGCGTGTGGCCCACACGACGCTGAGATGCAACTCCGCGCCATGAGAGGGTGACGTCGCCTTCGGCCATCGGTGCGACCCCGACGCCGCCCGCAACACGCTACGGAGGTCGTCGGGCAGCGCGACGGTCGCGGTGCGCTGAGGTCCGACGGCGGGAACCCCAAGCGGCCCTGACGCCACGGCGACCCCGTCGGCGAGCAACTGCCAGGTGGCCGTCAGCCACGAGGTGTCGGTGAACCACTGCCGGTTGCGGACCTCGAGGCGCATTCGCCCACCGGTACCGGTGAGTAGACACACCACCGGTCGACACAACCATGCCCACTCAACCAGACCAGGGTGCGGGGCAAGGTCCGGCCCGACGATGCCGTCGGCCACGAAGTTGGCGTCGTTTGGTGTGTCCCCGAACTGGCCGCCGTAGGCGAAACGCCAGCGTCCGTCCCCGAGGTCTTGACGCAACCCGTGGTCTTTCCACTCCCAGATGAACCCGCCCTGCACGCCGTCGCAGTTCTCGAACGCCTCGACGTACTCGTCGAGACCACCATTTGAGTTGCCTTGGGCGTGGGAGAACTCACACATGATGAGTGGGCGGCGCAGATCGGCACGGCGCTCCGACCACGCCACGAGTTCGTGGACGGGCGTGTACATGGGGCAGACGATGTCGGTGGCGGGTGCCGCCGCATCGATGTCTTCCATGATCGCCCCCTCGTAGTGAAGGGGACGTGACGGATCGACGGCGCGCACCCACGCCGCGGCGGCGTCGTGCACGGCGCCGTACCCGCTCTCGTTGCCGAGGGACCACACGATGACGCTCGGGTGGTTGCGGTCCCGAAGCACCATGCGGGCGACCCGTTCGACGATCGCTGACGTGTACCGCTCGTCGTGGCACAGGCTCAGGTTCCAGGCGTGACTCTCGACGTTGGCCTCGTCCACCACATACAGCCCCAACTCGTCACACAGGTCGTAGAACCGGTGGTCGTTGGGGTAGTGCGAGCAACGCACAGCGTTCATGTTGGCCGCTTTCATGGCCACGAGATCGGCCCGCATGTCCTCCACCGTCACGGCCGACCCCCGGTCAGGGTGATGGTCGTGACGGTTCACACCGCGGATGGCGACCGGCGCGCCGTTGACGAGCAACGCCCGGTCGCGGACCTCAACGGATCGGAACCCGACCCGCTGGGCCACCACGGAACGCACCGCGCCCGACGGGTCGTGGAGCCGGACCAACACCCGGTAGAGGTGCGGCTGTTCGGCCGACCAGGGCAGCACGGCGTCGAGCGACCCCGCCGGGGCGACGAGGACGACCTCGTGACCGCGGAAGATGTAGGGGTGACGCGCCGAGGGGACCCGCCCACCGGTGGGGGCAGGGGTGTCGAGCACCGTGATGCGTCGACCGCCGAGTGTCTCAAGTTGGGCCGAAACGGTCCAACCCTTGTCCGGTTCGACGCCGTCGAACCCGACGGTGGCGCGCACCCACAGCACGCCGCCTCGGTGAGCGCCGTCAGACGACCACCCGACCATCGTGTGGACGTCGGCGAGGTGCACGTGATCGACGGGGCGAAGGTGGACGCTGCGGTGCAGACCCGCCATCCACCACTGGTCCTGGTCCTCGATGTGGCTGGCGTCCGACCACTTGACCACCACCAGCGCCACGGTGACCCGTCGCCCCGGTGTGACGTGGGCGGTGAGGTCGAACTCGCTGGGGAGGCGCGAGTCCTTGGCCATCCCGACACAGGAACCGTTGACGTAGACAAACACCACCGACTCGGCGCCACCGACGCTGAGCACGACCCGCCGGCCTGCCCACGAGCCCGGAACGTTCACGTCCCGGCGGTAGACACCGGTGGGGTTGTCAGAGGGGACGAGGGGTGGGGCCTCGTCGAACGGCATGCGGATGTTGGTGTAGATCGGCACGTCCCAAGGCCGGCCCTGCTGGGTGCCTTGCAACGGCCAGTTGCCCGGCACCGCCAGAGAGCACCAGCCCGTCACGCCATCACCGACCGGCCGCTTCCCGCCTGCCGTGACGGCTTCAGGGGGAACCGCCTCGGGGCGGGGGTAGAGCCGGAACTCCCAGTCGCCGTCGAGCGAGACGAGGTCGTCACACCCGGTCGCCTCGGCGGTGAGTTCCGCCGTCGGGTCCGCTGCGCGCGCCGAACCATCATCGGGGTAGGCGAGCAGCGGTGCCCGCATGGGCAACCGACCGACCGACGACACCCCCGGGGCCGTCCACAACGGCTGGCCGGCGGCGAACAGCCCGGCGAGTGCGGTCTCAGCCACGTTGCTCACCGGGGCGGATGCATACCGAGGTCGGTGGCGAGGAGGTCGTCGATGGTCTCTCGTCGAACGACCAGGCGGGCGTCCCCGTCGGAGGCGAACACCACCGGCGGTCGGGGTACCCGGTTGTAGTTCGAGCCCATGGACCAGCCGTACGCACCGGTGACCGGAGTGACGAGGACGTCCCCGATTGCGGTGTCAGTGGGGATGTGGGCGTCACGGATGATGAGGTCGCCGGTCTCACAGTGCTTGCCCACGACCGTGACGACCCGTTCACGACGTGCCGCCGCGTCGCGGGCCAAGAACGCCTCGTACCCGCTGCCGTAGAGCACCGGTCGGGGGTTGTCGCTCATGCCGCCATCGACGGAGAGGTACGTCCGGATCCCCGGGAGGTCCTTTATGGTGCCCACCTCGTACAACGTGACGGCGGCGGACGCCACGATGGCCCGACCCGGCTCGGCGGTGACCCACGCCCGGATTCCCGCCTCGGCACACGCCGAGCGGATCACCTCACCCCACTCGGTGATCGTCGGTGCCGACTCCCCCGCCACGTAGGGCACACCGAGACCGCCACCGACGGACAACTCGGGCAGGTCGAACCGGTGGAAGAACGGGGCCACCACCTCAACGGCCATCCCGAAGAACGTTGCGTCGAACACCTGCGAGCCGATGTGGAGATGCAGGCCGACCAGTTCGAGGTCGGCGTGCTCGCCGATCATGTCGATGACCCGGTCGGCGTCACCGGAGGCGACACCGAAACCGAACTTCGTGTCGTCCTGGCCGGTGCGAACGAACTCGTGGGTGTGGGCCTCGACACCTGGGGTGATGCGAACGTAGAGCTCGGGTGTGTCGGCGGCCTCCCCGGCGGCAACAAGCGCGCTGATGCGGTCCAGTTCGTCGAAGGAGTCCACGACGATGCGGCCCACCCCGTCATTGAGTGCAACGCGGAGTTCCCCGACCGACTTGTTGTTTCCGTGCAGCACCAGACGCTCAGCCGGTACGCCCGCAGCGCGGGCGACGGCGTACTCACCGCCGGTCGAGACGTCGAGATTCATGCCTTCCTCGACGGCGAGTCGGGCCATGGCGGTGCACAGGAAAGCTTTGGTGGCGTAGTTCACCCCTGGGCCGAACGCGGCAACCGCCTCGGCGCACCGGGCCCGCAGATGCGCTTCGTCGTACACGAACACCGGGGTGCCGAACTCCGCCGCGAGTTCAACGACGTCGCAACCACCAACGAGGAACTGCCCGTCGGCCCCCACGGTGGCGTTGTCGGGCAGCAACGCAGCCGGAACGGGTGCCGACGCGTCAGGTTGCTCAGGGGTCGCAGTCACAGGGACCTGAGCGTATTACCTCCGCCTACCGAACCCCGTCGGCGTTGGCGATAGGCTGCGGATCCCGGCGGCACCGTGCACGGTGCTGCTCGCTGCCCTCGTAGCTCAGGGGATAGAGCATCGGCCTCCGGAGCCGTGTGCGCAGGTTCGAATCCTGCCGAGGGCGCCATCCGTGAACGCCACCGTGGTGGTCCGTCCACACGGAACCCCGACCGCTTCATTGGCCAATACCCGGATCGCCTTGCCGTCCGTGGTCGAATATCGGCATGGAGCAACTCTGGTTCTTCGTCGGCGTCCTCACCGCCATCGCACTCGATTCCCCCCTGCGCTACATCGCCCGGTCGCTGCGGGCACGAACCGAGGTCAAACCAAACCTCACGGTCTTCGTGTGGCAGTTGTTCCTCATCGTGCTGCTCATCGAGTTCTGGGTGGCGTCGATCTCACTGTCGAACACCGAGATGGGTCTCGGCCAGTTCCTGCTGTTCCTCCTGCTCCCCTTCGGCGCAATGGTGTTGTCGAGTTTGTCGAGCCCCACGGTGGAGCCGGGAAGCGACCAGTACGCCGAGTTCGTGGCAGAGAAGTTGCCGTTCTTTCTCATCCTGGCGGCGCTCCCGGCAATCAGCGTGTTGCGCGAGATCATCGCCGGAGAATCGATCCCCCTCGATGCCGACCTCGTCTACCGGGTGTTGGTCTTCGTCGGGGCCATCGTCGGCATCGTCATCCGGTCTCCCCGGGTAGTGGCCGCCCATGCGATCGCCATGCTGGTGCTCATGACGACGTACCTCTTCGACGTGTACGGGACGGTTCCGGTCTAGGGGCACCGGTGGGCCTAGGGTCTGGCACATGGCATCCATCTCCCACAACACCTACTTCGACGGCGGCGTGCAGAGCCTCGGGTTCGAGCGTGACGGCCACAGGGCCACAGTCGGGGTGATTGAGCCCGGCGAGTTCCGTTTCGACACCGGCGCCCCGGAGCGGATGACGGTTGTCGCCGGCGAGCTCAGTGTGCTTCTTCCCGGTTCGACGCAGTGGCAGTCATTCACCACCGGCGACGTGTTCGAGGTCCCCGGATCAAGCGCATTTGAGATTCGTGCCGGCGAACCGTCGGCGTACCTGTGTGAGTTCCTCTGACCGGTAACGCCGACGCCACCTTGCGGGCGCCGATCCCGGCCCGTCGTCTACCGTGACCGGCCATGCACCTCCCAAAGCGCACCATCGTCGGTGCCACGCTCCTCGCCACCGCCCTGTTCGCCTCGTCGTGCGGGTCGTCCACCGAGACCGCAACGTCAACCACCGCAGCCCCGTCAACCGCAGACGTTGCGTCGCTGCCCGCAGTCCCCTCGGCGGGTTGCGCAAACGCAACGACGGGGGCGGTCACCGAGGAACGTCGTGAGGTCCCAATCCCCGACCCAGACACCGGCGCCAACCGCTGGTTCCTGCTCACGACGCCACCGGTCGCCAACGGTGCTGAGCCCATGCCGCTGGTGCTCGACTTCCACGGCCTGACCGAAGGCGCAACCATCCACGCCGCCCATTCGGCGCTGAGCGGGTTCGCCGTCGACAACGGGTTCGCCGTGGCGTTCCCCAACGGCACCGGCACACCGATCCGCTGGAACGCACTGCCCGCCGAGGGAGCGAACCTCGACGGCGAGGCGGACCTCGCCTACGTGGACGCCGTGTTGGACCAGATCGAGGCCACACAGTGCATCGACACCTCCCGGGTCTACGCCACGGGTCTGTCCAACGGAGCGGGGATGACGTCGCTGTTGGCCTGCGTCCGAGGCGATCGGTTCGCCGCTGCGGCACCCGTCGCCGGCCTGCGCAGCCCCACCGAGTGCGACGCCGGCACCACCACCCCGGTGTTGGCCTTCCACGGAACCGTGGACCCGATCCTCTACTACAACGGCGGGATCGGCGACCTCGGCGCCCTGCTTGCGGGCAACGGGTCATTGTCTGCCCCTGAGGCTGTTCTCGATGGGGAGGGTTACCCCGCCGCGGCACGGGCGTGGGCGGCACACAACGGTTGCGCACCCGAACCGACCAAGGAACGAATCGGAACCGACGTGGAGCACTGGACGTTCGACTGCCCCGCCGGCAACGACGTCGAGTTCTACGCCGTCGTGGGTGGCGGCCACACCTGGCCGGGCAGCGAGTTCTCAAAGAACATCGCAGCGATCGCCGGACCGACGACGGACACGGTGTCAGCCAACGAGGTCATGTGGGCGTTCTTCCGCCAACACCGACTTGCCTGACGCGTCGAACCCCCTAGGGGCAACTCACACCTTCGGGAGGTTCGCCCGGCAACACGCCGATGACCTCGACCGTGGTCGACGTCGACCCGGCACCCGACGCCGATGTCGTTGACGTGCCCGTGGACCGCGTCGGGGCTTCGGTGCTCGACGTCGAGGTCGTCGGTTCGGGAAGCACCCTTGAGAAGTCGGTACCGGTGACGAGAATGACCGCTCCGTCAGGGAGCCCGTCGTCGGGTTCGAGGTCGGCGCCACCGGCAACGAATCTGGCCAGGTAGCGGGCCGTCGGTTCGCCACCCGCCCCGTAACGCACCGTCGTGCGGGTGTAGGTCGCTGCGGCGTTCCCCGTCTCGGCAACGGTGAATCCGGCCTGTTCGAGCGACGAGGCGGTCCGACCGGCTTGGCCTTCAACGCTCGAGCCGTTGAGGACCGTGACGGGCTTGAGCGTGGGTGTCACCTCGCGCAGCGCCCCACCCCGGAAGATGGACAGCACCGACTCCGCCTCTTCTGCCTGGAGCAACTGCACGTCTGCGCCACCGGGGGTGAACCAGCGTTCGGTGGGAAGCGAGTGGAACGTCATACCGCCGTCCCCCACCTCAGTGAACCGACGTCCAAGATCGATCAGTTCCCGCACGTCGAGACCGGCGTCGAGGCTGACGTAGTTGATGGCGACGTCGGCAAGTTGGTTGAGCGAACCAATGTCGGTGAGCGACAGCTCACGGGCGGCTTGGGCCAGCACCCGTTGGATGAAGACCTGTTGGCGGGAGACCCGCCCGGCGTCCCCGGTCGGATCCGTCTCCCACCCGTTCTCGCCGTACTGCTCGAGGTAGCGAGCCCGCACGAACGCCAGCGCCTGGTAACCGTCGAGGGAAACACATCCGGCCTCGGCCACGTCAAGACCCGAGTTCGGGTCCCGCATCGGGGTGTCGAACCACATGGGCACCCCGCCGACGGCGTCGACGAGGCTCTGGAACCCGACAAAGTCGATCTCGATGTAGTGGTTGATCTCGACACCGAAATCCTCGCGGATGGTGTCGACGAGCTGCTGTGGGCCTTCGGTGTAGGCGGTGTTGATCCGCTCCTCGGTGTCCCAACCCGCAATTGGGACCCACAGGTCTCTTGGGATCGAGACGACGTCGACCTTCCCGGCGCCGGGGTCGACCCGCAGGATCATGATGGCGTCGGCACGCTGACCGGTCGGGCCATCGTCGCCGCCGTTGAGGAAGACCGCTGTGTTGGGGTCGTCGGGGTCGAGTCCGGCTCGGTCGTCGGAACCGACGATCAGGTAGTTGCGGGGACCACCCGCAGCAGCGGCGTCCAGTCCGGTGAGTCCAAGCCGTTCAATGAGGTTGAACTTGTTGTTGGCCACCACGCCGGCGCCAACGACCCCGATGATCACCAGTGCAACAATGACTCCGGTGACCGATAGCCAGCGGCGGCGCTTGCGTCGTGGGGGCGACCCACCTCCCGGCGGGGTCGCCCGCTGAGCCCGGGCGCCTGGCTCGGGGCGGTCCGACGGCGGGACGCCGTAGTCAAAGGCGTCATCTGGCCGGCGGCGACGGGGGGTTTCGCCGGACTGCATGGGAAATCCACGGTAGCGGCTCCCCACCACCGTGACGTGTCACTCCCAGGGTCCAACGCCCCGGGCACAAGCCTCTCAGCCGACGGCAGCTTTGGCGTTGCGTTCGTCGAGGGGACGAGGTTCCTTGGGAAGTCCGAGGACCCGCTCGCCGACGATGTTGCGTTGAATCTGGCTGGTGCCGCCCCAGATGGTCTCGGACCGGGAGAAAAAGAAACCCGACTGCAACGTGGATGAGGGGTACCGGGCCGAGGTCCGACGGGCACCGTAGCCGGGCACCGCCTCTTCAATGGTTGGGTCACCGGTGAGGATCTGGCCGTCCATACCCAGGATGTCAATGGCGAGTTCCATGACCTGCTGGTGGTATTCGGACCAGAACATCTTGTTGGTGGCGCCCAGTGCAGCCACCCCGAGATCCTTCTTCTCCTGCACAACCGCGGTCAGGGTCCGCAACCCGGCGATGCGCATCAAGTGCACCTTGCTCCATGCCGCGGCGATGCGCTGGCGGATGAGGGGATCGTTGATGGCACCGTTGCGCTTGGCGATGGCAACGATGGCGTCGAGTTCCTTCTCGAACCGCCGGTACCCGGTTGTGGCCGACGTGCCGCGTTCGAACCCGAGAGTCGTCATGGCCACCTTCCACCCGTTGTTGACCCCACCCACGACGTTGTCCTTGGGACAGCGGGCGTCGGTGAAGAACACCTCGGCGAACTCGGCCGAGCCGTCAACTTGTTCGATGGGTCGTACCTCAATGCCGGGCTGGTCCATCGGGCACAGCAGATACGAGATGCCCTTGTGCTTGGGGGCGTCGTTGTCTGTGCGGCACAGCACGAAGATGTAGTTCGCTACGAACCCCTGGGTGGTCCAGATCTTCTGGCCGTTGATGACCCATTCGTCACCGTCGAGTTCAGCTTTGGTGTTGAGGTTGGCGAGGTCGCTGCCGGCGTCGGGTTCACTGAACCCCTGACACCAGGCGATCTCACCGGAGAGGATCTTGGGCAGGAAGAACTTCTTTTGTTCCTCGGTCCCCCACTGCAGGATCGTCGGACCGACGAGCGTGTCACCGAAGAAGTCGGCCCGCAGTGGCGCGCCGGCACGGTGGAACTCTTCAGCCACGACGACACCCTGCATGGTCGTGAGGCCCCGGCCGCCGAACTCCTTGGGCCACGTTGCACAGATCCAACCGCCCTCGAACAACTTGCGGGTCCAGTTCGCCTGGAACTCCAGTTTGGCGTCGTTGTCCATGGCGAAACCGTCATCGAACCAACCCTCGGGCAGGTTGGCCTCAAGCCAAGCGCGCACCTCGGACCGGAACGCTTCAGCATCTGCGGGATAGTTGAGATCCATGGGGCCATGTTGCCCGAACCCGGGGCGGCGAGGCGAACCGGGGGCTCAGGCCACTACAACTTCCGCTCCGCCTTGGATACGGGCCTGGGCAAACAGCACCAGGGCCAACCACGCAGCGAACTCGGACACCACAAATGCCACCGCCATGAACGGCCGACCTCCGGAAACTCCGACCACGACGCTTACGGCGACCACGACCGCAACCCATGCACTCACAGCTGCGAGTGCCCAATGACGCCAGCGGCGGGCAAGGCAGTTCCCCACCATCTGGCGCAGGGCTGCAGTCACTCCGACCACCGCCACGGCCAGCACCAGCACCGGAGGGTCAAACACCTCAACGATCCACACCGCAATCACCACCCTGGCAACCAGAGCCAGACCGAACGCCAGACGCCCGGCGCCAGCGATGACCGACACTCCGAGATGCCTGCTGCGACGGGTGATGCGGTCACCGATGTCCACGCTTCGGCCAAGTTCGGTGAGGAATTCGTCAAAGTTGCGGCGTGGCCCAGCGACGCCGTTTCGGGCCTTGCGGGCGCGCTCGCGGGCACCGCGCCGTTCGGCAAGGTCCTCAGCTCGAGCGAGGCGGACCTCTTCGAGAAGTTCGGCAGGGAACCATCCCACGACGGCGACACTACCGGCCGGGGGTAACCTTGGCGCCGTGACGGCCACCGAGACCTCCCCACCCGTACGTACCCGCTGGACCGCACAGTGGAAGGAACTGTTCGAAGAGGTCATCGACGCAAAGTTGTGTACCGGGTGCGCGGGTTGTGTCATCTCATGCCCCCACGACGTCATCGGCTACCACCACAGCGAAGGGGAGTACCGGCCGTTTCACCTTGAGGACGAACTCGGACCCACCGACTGCGGTCACGGCCAGAAGGGCTGCACGAGTTGTACGAGGGCATGCCCGCGTTTCCGTTCCTGGGAGAGCGAAGCCAACGAGCATCTCTTCGATGCGGAACGTTCCCCCGACGAGATGTCGGGCATCTACTCCGACATCCTGTTGACGCGGGCATCTGACGACATGGTGCTGCGCATGGGCCAGGACGGCGGTCTCGTATCGGCGCTGTTGATCTGGGCGCTGGACGAGGGGTACATCGACGGGGCGCTGGTGAGCTACCTCGACGGCGAGGCGGGCGACTGGAAGGCGACCCCTGGGGTCGCCACAAACAACGACGAGGTCCTCGCCGCCGCCGGCAGCCGCTACACGTACTCCGCCAACACCCTTGCCCTGGACGAGGCACTTGAGCGAGGACTGTCGAAACTGGCACTCGTGGGGATGAGCTGTCAGTCGTCAATCGCCCCGGTGATGTGGCACCGCAAGATCGGCAAGATCTCCAAACCCATCGTGTTCAACATCGGTCTTTTGTGTTCGAAGACCTTCGACGACGCGATCTTTGAGGAACTGTTCTGGGCCAAGTACCGCCTCCGCAAGCAAGACATGGTCAAGATGAACATCAAAGGGGTGTTCCAGATCTGGATGCGTGACGGCTCGTACCACGAGATCAACCTCAAGGAATGCCACGCCTGGACCCGGGAAGGCTGCACCCACTGCCCCGACTTCGCCGCCGAGCACGCCGACATCTCCTGCGGTGGCATCGGGGAGAACGCCGACTGGACCCTCACGGTGGTGCGAACCGAACTCGGTCGCGAGATCATCAGCCGCATGATCTCCTCGGGGGCTATCGAAGCTAGGCCCGGCGACGACGACCCCGGAGCGATCGCGCTGATGCACAAACTGGCTGCCAAGAGCCGGCAGCGTTGGCCCACGTGGGCCAACGAAGAGGTGCGACTCGGCCTGCCGGAGAAGAAGGCGCCGGCGAACAAGCCGGCCGCCGCACCCGCCAACTAGGGCGCTGCGGTCGTGGAGGTGGCGCCGCTCTCGGCGCCACCTGCCGAAGTGGTCGTCGTTGACGCCAGAGGAGCGGGAGCGGGGAGCGGGCAGCTGTTCAGTCGTTCCTGCACGTTGGCAGGCAACTTCGACCACACCGACGCAGGGTCGTCAGAGGAAGACAACTCGTCGTTGAACGACGTGAAGGTCGGCGCATCGGCGGGGTACCCGGCGTACTGCGAGTCGCTCCGCTCGGCATCGTTGAACGGAACCAGAGCCTCGAACGCCTCATACGCACAGTTGCAGTAATCGGTCGGGGCGAGCGACGTGGTCGTGTTGTTCGTCTCGGGGATACTCCCGGTACAGCCCGTCACGAAATTCTCCCGCACGGCGTCGCCGTAGGCCTCGGGGGCGTTGCTCGGGACGGTGCACGCCGCCAGGGTCAACGCCGCCGCGGCGATCAGCACCAAGCCAACACGGCGGGGGGAACTGCGGGAAGTCTTGAGCGAGCGGGGCATCGTGGACGACATCTGTTGTGAACTCCTGTCGAGATGAACCCTCCCACGCTAACCGGGTCCGTCGTCCCACTCCCAACGTCGGGCCACGAACCGGTGAACCCGACCCCGAAAAGGGCGTCGCCCCGGTGAACGGACTACGATCCTGCGGGGTTCTCCGGGGGGCACCACGGCGCAACGGGAACTCACCGCACACCATGAACACCTCAATGACTGCAACCAACAACGCCCCTGGCACCGACGCAGACGTCGTGCTGTCCGCTCAAGGCGTCGAAGTCGTGTACCGCGACGTCCTGTTGGGCCTGCGAGGCGTCAGCCTCGAGGTCAAGCGTGGTTCGATCGTGGCGGTGCTCGGTTCCAACGGGTCGGGCAAGACCACCTTGCTTCGTGCCCTCACCGGCCTGCTCGACGTACATCGCGGCAAGGTGACCAAGGGTTCCATGCAGTTCGAGGGCCAACCGCTCGAACGGCGCGACCCTGCCAGCATCGTGCGTGCAGGCATGGCCCAGGTCATGGAAGGCCGCCGCATCTTCCCGGCGCTGACCGTTGACGAGAACCTCCGAACCGGCGCCTACACCGTCCGGTCAAAGGCCCAGATCCGGGAGAACTACGACCGGGTCCTCAGCCTGTTCCCCGTTCTCGTCGACCGCCGCACGTCGACAGCGGGTTACCTCTCCGGTGGTGAACAGCAGATGGTGGCTATCGGCCGGGCTCTGATGTCCTCGCCAACCCTTCTGCTCCTTGACGAACCGTCGCTGGGCCTCGCCCCCCTCATCGTCGAACAGATCGCCGGCATCGTGCGCGAGGTGAACGCCCAGGGCACGTCGGTGGTCCTCGTGGAACAGAACGCCACCATGGCGCTCTCCCTCGCCGACCATGGATACGTCCTCGAAAACGGGCGGGTCGTCAAGGACGGCCCCGGTGCTGAGCTCCTCGCCGACAAGGACATTCAGGAGTTTTACCTCGGGGTGGGCGACGCCGGTCGCAAATCGTTCCGTGACGTGAAGACCTATCGACGCCGGAAGCGCTGGAGCTCATGAGCGACACCTCTACCCCTGACACCACGAGTCCTGCTGCCTCCGCCGATGCCCTGCTCGTCGTGGACGGCATTGGCCTCCGCTTCGGCGGTGTGCAGGCCATCACCGACGTCACCTTCAGCGTCAACCGTGGCGAACTGTTCGCCGTGATCGGACCCAATGGTGCAGGCAAGACCTCGATCTTCAACTGCATCAACGGGGTGTACCGGCCCCAGCAAGGGTCAATTCGCCTCGACGGGGTCGAGATCGTCGGGATGCATTCCCGCGAGACCGCCGAGATGGGTGTCGCCCGCACGTTCCAAAACCTCGGGCTGTTCGGCAACCTCGACATCGTCGACAATCTCATGTTGGGCCGTCACCACCTCATGAAGACCGGCTTCATCAGCGGTGCCGTGTGGTGGGGTCGGGCCAAACGAGAAGAGATCGCCAACCGAGCCAAGGTCGAGGAGATCATCGATCTGCTCGAATTGGGCAACTTCCGACGCAAGCCGGTGGGCATGCTGCCCTACGGCATCCAAAAGCGCATCGAGCTTGGCCGCTGCCTCGCCATGGAACCCCGACTGCTGCTGTTGGACGAGCCGGTGGCCGGCATGAACCTCGAAGAGACCGAGGACATGGCCCGCTACATCATCGAGGTTCGCTCCAACCTCGACATGACGATGATCATGGTCGAACACGACATGCACGTGGTGATGGACCTCGCCGATCGGGTCATGGCGGTCGACTTCGGCGTCCGCCTCGCCACCGGCACCCCCGAAGAGGTCCAACAGGACCAGCGGGTCATCGACGCCTATTTGGGGAAGGCGTCATGACCGCCGTCGCCCCCCAGCCCCGCACTCTCGCCGATCCTCTCGAGGCAACCAGTCTTCCCGAAATCCTCGCGCACCGCGCCCGCACCACACCCGGCACGATCGCCCTGCGCAAGAAGATGTTGGGGCGCTGGAAGGAATACGACTGGGAGACCTACGCCCGTCGCACGGCTGCCACCATGGCCGGCTTGCGGGAACTCGGCGTCGAGCCGGGCGACAAGGTCGCCATCCACGCTGAGAACCGACCGGCCTGGGTGTTCGCCGACCTGGCCATTCAGGCCATGGGTGCGATCAGCGTCGGGGTGTACCCCACGAGTCCGGCCAGCGAGGTCGAGTACCTGTTGAGCCACTCGGAGGCCAAGGTCGTCATCGTCGAAGACGAAGAGCAGTACGACAAGACCGCAGAGGTCCGCCACCTGCTCCCCCACCTCCGCCACATCGTGGTCGTCGACCCCCGGGGTGTGCGTCACGACGGCGACGGAACCGTACTCACGCTCGCCGACGTTGAAGCCATGGGCGCCGGGGCCACCATTGACGATCTCGCTGAGGCGTCCGCCCGGCTTGCCAGCGACGACGTGGCGATCATCGTGTACACCTCAGGCACGACCGGCCCGCCCAAGGGCGCCATGATCTCCCACGGGAATCTGATGGCCGCCGCCCGCTCGGCGCGAGGCATCTACGACGTGGCCGCTGACGACGACGTCCTCAGTTACCTGCCCCTTTGCCACATCGCGGAACGGCTCATCTCGGTGGTGAACGCCGTCGGGCTCGGGTACCGGGTGAACTTCGGTGAGGGTGGCGACGCGCTGCTCACCGATCTCGGTGAGGTACAACCCACCTTCTTCGTGGGTGTCCCCCGGGTCTGGGAGAAGATGCTGGCGGCCGTGGAGATCCGTATGGGAGATGCCTCCTGGCTGAAGCGGGCCGTCTACCGATTCTGGAAGTCGCAGGGAACCCGGCTGGCGCGCAAGCGCATGCGCGACGCAATGAACCCCTTCGACCATGTCTGGTACGCGCTCGGTTGGGCGATGCTGTACCGCTCCACCCGCCAGAAACTGGGCCTGATGCGGGTGCGCAACGCCGTGTCGGGAGCCGCGCCGATCTCACCTGCGGTCCTCGAGTACTTCTGGGCTCTCGGAGTCCCGGTGCGTGAGGTGTACGGCCAGACCGAAAACACCGCCCAGGCAACGATGACCCCTGCGGGGGACGTGCGCATCGGCACCGTTGGCGTACCGGTACCCGGTGCCGAGGTGCGGATCGATCCTGCCACCGGCGAGATCCTCACCCGGGGGTCTGGCACGTTCGTCGGGTACTACCGCAACCCCGAGGCAACCGCCGAGACCGTGGATTCCGACGGATGGCTGCACACCGGGGACGTCGGCGTCATTGACGGCGACGGGTTCCTCACCATCACCGACCGCATGAAGGACATCATCATCACCGCCGGCGGCAAGAACATCTCGCCGTCGGAGATCGAAAACAAGCTGAAGGTCAGCCCGTTCATCCGCGAGGCCATCGTGGTCGGCGACGGTCGCAAGTACCTCACGGCCCTCATCGGCATCGAGTCCGACACCGTTGGCAACTGGGCGACGCGCAAGCAGATCCCCTACACCACCTACGCCGACCTCTCGGCCAAGCCCGAGGTGGAAAAACTCATCGCCGACGTGGTGGCCGAAGCGAACGTCGAGCTCGCCCAGGTCGAGACCATCAAGGCGTTCCGGCTCCTGCAAAAAGAACTCGACCAGGAAGATGGCGAGATGACTGCCACCCAGAAGGTCAAGCGGGCTGCCATCGCCGCCGAGTTCGCCGACCTCATCGACTCGATGTACAAGGGAGCGTGATCTGGTGACCCGATTCATCGAGTTCGCCCTCGCCGGGCTTGCCCAAGGCTTCGTCTACGCCCTCGTGGCGCTGGGGTTCGTGATCATCTACAAGGCCACCGAGGTCATCAACTTCGCCCAGGGTGGCTTGCTGACTCTGGGGGTGTACCTCGTCTACAACTTCACCTCCGGCCAGTCGGTCCCGTTCCCGCTTGCCGTGGTCATGTCGATGATCGTGACCGCTGGCGTGGCGCTGCTCTTTGAGCGACTGGTGCTCAGGCGCATGCTTGGCAATCCCGTGTTCGCTCAGGTCATGGTCACCATCGGGCTGTTGTTCATTCTCCAGAATCTCGTGATCGCCATCTGGGGTGCCGAACCACTGAACCTCGGTGACCCCTGGGGCATCAGCACCATCAGCATCGGCGAAGTCATCATTGAGGTACGGGACCTGTGGACCGCCGCTCTCGCCATTGGTGTGCTGGTGGTTTTCTTCCTGTTCTTCCGGTTCTCCAAGCTGGGCCTCGCCATGCGGGCCACCGCCGTCGACCAGGAGGCCGCACTCGCCCAGGGGATGAGCTCACGGCAGGTGTACATGGCGGCGTGGGGGATCGCCGGTGCCACCGCTGCGATCGCCGGCGTCGGGGTGGCTGCCGGCGCCACCGGCGTCAGCCCGTCCGTCGAGTTCGTGGCTCTCCTCGCGTTCCCGGCCATCATCCTGGGCGGTATCGACTCTCCCCTTGGTGCCGTCATCGGTGGCCTCATCATCGGGGTGACCCAGAGCCTCACCGCCGGCTACCAGAACGAACTCTTCCCCTGGTTGTGGGCCGGATTCGATGACGTCATGCCGTTCATCGTCATGGTTCTCGTCCTCCTTGTCCGCCCCTACGGCCTGTTCGGCACACCTGAGATCAAGAGGGTCTGATGGCACGACAGAGTCCCTACCTCATTACGAACTACGGCAAGGACCTCCGCCTCTTCGGGTCGTCGTGGAAGCGCGCCGGGCTCCTGTTGCTCGCCGCTCTGTTCGTCGTGCTGCCCCTGCAACTCGACGATTTCTGGCTGAGTCTCCTCGCCACCGTCGGCGTCTACGCCATCGGTGCGGTTGGCCTCAACCTCCTCACCGGATACGCCGGTCAGGTCTCACTCGGCCACGCCTTCTTTTTCGGAGTGGGCGCCTACTGCGCGGCGTGGTTCGGTGGGGGCAATGCCGTGGGAACTCGCGATGAGATCCTGTTCCTCGACCTTCCCATGATCGTGTGGTTGCCTCTCGCGGGACTCATCGGAGCGGCACTCGGTGCGTTGGTTGGCCCAGTGGCATTGCGCCTCAGCGGGCAGTACCTCGCCATCGTGAGCATCGGCCTGCTCTTCGTGGGCGACTGGATCCTGTTGGGGTGGGTCTCGGCGACGAACGGCAGCCAAGGCCTGCGGATCGCTGCCGAACCGTCCATCGGCCCCGTCAACTTCTCAGATCTCAACATCTTTGGGAGCGCCTTCAGCCCCGAGCAGGGAGAGTTCTGGTTCGTCTGGGCACTGGTCGCGCTCGTGGCCCTGCTCGCCAAGAACATCGTCCGGTCACGCCCCGGACGGGCGCTGCAGGCCATTCGGGACCGGGACGTGGCCGCCGAGATCATCGGGGTGAACCCGGCCCGGGCCAAGATCGGGGTGTTCGCCCTGTCGAGCGGCATCGCGGCGGTGGCCGGCGGCATCTACGGGATGATCGTGGTTCGGACCATCACCCCCGAGATCTTCACCGGCTTCGGCGGTCTCGTCACCTCCATCACCTTCATCGCCATCATCATCGTGGGCGGCATCAGCACCATCAGTGGTGCGATCGTGGGGTCGCTCGTCGTGGTCACGCTGCGCCAGGTCACCAGCCGATTCGTCGACCTGCTGCCGTTCCTCAAGCAGACACCCAACGACGACGGTTTGATGCTCGTCGGCCAGTTCAACCTCATCGTCTTCGGACTTCTGATCATCATCTTCCTGCTCGCCGAGCCGCTCGGACTCATCGCCCTATGGCGACGGGTGACGACGTACTTCAAGGCCTGGCCGTTCTCGTACTAGCGATCACCGGGCCCGCACCGGTCATCGGTCGTAAAGTCCCATCAAGCAACCAACCAAAACAACCCAAGGAGAAACCATGCGCAGCAACCGAGGGCGAGCCATTGTTGGCATCGCACTTGCACTTTCGCTCGTGGTCGCAGCCTGCGGCCGCAGCGAAGAAAGCTCGGGTGGCGAGTCCAGTGGCGGCGGCAACGCCAACGCTGGGAACCCGCCGGCTGGCGTGCCAGGTTTTGATGGCACCACCATCAGCCTCGGCGTGCTCACCCCCCAGACCGGTCTGGCCGCCACCATTGGCGGCCCACTGACCGCCGGGAACCAGCTCTACTTCGACCGGGTGAACGCCGCAGGTGGCATCGCCGGCAAGTACAAGGTCCAGCTCGTCCCCAAGGACACCGAGTACCGCGCTGAGAAGGCAGTACAGGAGTACGCGGCGACCAAGGACAGCGTCGCCATGTACGTCCAGATCCTCGGCACCGCCATCCAGGAGGCCATCCTCGTGGAGCAGGAAACCGACGAGATCCTGTCGGGCCCGGCGACCCTTGATGCCGAGTGGGTTCGCAACCCGCTGCTCATGCCGATCGGTGCCCCGTACCAGATCCAGGCCATCAACGGTCTTGACTACGCCATCCGCGAGCTCGACGCTGCCAACTCGACGGTGTGTGCCATGACCAAGGACGACCTCTACGGCCAGGCAGGCTTGGGTGGCCTCGAGTACGCCGCCGAGCAGGCAGGTATCACCATCGCCGCCAAGCAGACGTTCCGTCAGGGCGATCAGGACTACACCGCCCAGATCGGTGCGCTGAGCAGCGCCGGTTGTGAGATCGTGTGGCTGACCTCGCTCCCCACGGAGACCATCCCGATGATGACTGGTGCCTCCACCCAGGGCTTCGCCCCGACGTGGATCGCCAACTCCCCGGCGTGGACCAGCCTCCTCGGTGCTGGCGAACTCGGCCCGTACCTTGCCGAGAACTTCCTGCTGATGTCGGAAGGCCCGCAGTGGGGTGACACGAGCGTTCCGGGCATGGCCCAGATGCTTGAGGACATCAAGGCCTACGCCCCCGATCAGACGGCCAACGTCTACTTCGCCTTCGGCTACGCCCAGGCATGGGCCGCCGCCCAGGTTCTGGAAAAGGCAGTGGCGCTGGGTGACCTCAGCCAGGCCGGCATCGTGTCCGCCGCATCACAGATCACCGAACTGACCTTCGGGGGCCTCGTGGGCGACTACACCTACGGCCCGGCTGCGGACCGCAACCCGCCGCGGGCGTCGTCGGTGTTCGCCGTCGATCCGACGTCGACGGCCACCGGTTTCCTTGTGGGCGTCGAGATCAACCAGACCTCGCAAGCCGCTTCGGAGTACCAGATCCCCTGAGGGGTTCTGAACGGGAACACCCCGTGACATAACCAGGGGCGGCGACATCCACCACAAGGTGGGGTCGCCGCCCCTGGCGCGTTCCGACCAGAGTGACGCCGGGCCCGACACGAACCCTCAGCAAGTGGACGGCGACTCGAGGCCGAACCGAACGGCCGCGGGTGCCCCTGCCAACAGCGTGAGCAGACGTGTCGGTAGTGGCACCGGGGAACCACGTTGCTAGCGTTCGTTACGTGCCGAAACCCGGGAAATCCTCCACTCGCCAGGCTGAGACCGCCCCGACCCTCGTGCTGTTCGTCCGACATGGCACCACCCCCACCACCGGTGCCGTCCTGCCCGGACGGGCAACGGGGTTGCACCTCGCTGAGCGCGGAGTCGAGCAGGCAACGGCGGTGGCTTCCCGCATCGGAGAGTTGAACAAGGTGAGTGCCGTGTACGCCTCGCCGCTGGAACGGACAAGGGAGACCGCAGCGCCGATCGCCCGGGCGACCGGCAACCGGGTGCGCACCGACCGCAGCCTGCTTGAGTGCGACTTCGGGTCGTGGACCGGCGCCAAACTCAGCGACCTGCGCAAGCGCAAGGAGTGGGTCACCGTCCAGCAGGCCCCGAGCCGGTTCCGGTTCCCCGGTGGCGAGTCGTTCCCCGAGATGCAGGTACGGATCACCTCGGGAGTCGACCGGCTCGTCGCCAACCATCCGGGGCAGACCATCGTGGCGGTGTCCCACGCCGACCCCATCAAGGCCGTCGCCGCCCAGGCGCTCGGCACCCCGCTGGACCTTTTTCAGCGCATCGTGGTGTCGCCGTGTTCGGTGACCGCCATCCTCTACGGGTCGGGAGCGCCAGTCGTGTTGGCGGTGAACTCGACGGGCAATGACCTCGGCACACTGGTGCCCTCATGAGCGACTCGTTCGACATCACCGACCCGACCCTGTTCACCACCGGTGCGGTGGGAGTTCCCGGACAGCGGGTCTTCTACCTCCAGGCCGCCGGGGACGGTCAGGTGGTGACCCTCCGACTCGAGAAACAGCAGGTCGTGGCGCTGTGTGACCACCTTGAGGCCATGATGGCCGACCTGCCCGAGGCCGCCACCGGTCCGGGTCACGGTGGACCACTCCGCCAACCAACGCAGGAAGCATGGATCGTCGGCTCCCTCGGCGTCGCCTACGAACATGCCGAGGACCGGATCCTCATCGTTGCCGAGGAACTCGTGACCGACGACGACGACGACCTGTTCGGCTCGGGGCCGACGGGGGCGACCGCCCGGTTCCGGGTGCCACGCTCAATGGTGCCGGGGTTCATCGCCCTCGGCCATGCCATCGCGGCGGCCGGACGACCGTTGTGTGACCTGTGTGGCAACCCGATGGACCCCGACGGCCACCCCTGTCCGAGGTTGAACTGACCAATGGTCGAAGGCGACCACCACGATTCCGTAGACGAGGTGAGCACGCTTCTCGCCCAAGGCGAGGTGGAACTCCTCGGACGTCTCCCCTACAGCTCCAACAACGCCTTCTTGGTGCGTGTCGGAGATGACGACCGTTCGGTGGTGGCGGTGTACAAGCCCGCCGAGGGTGAACGCCCGCTTCACGACTTCCCCGACGGCCTGTACCGGCGTGAGGTCGCCACCCGGGTGCTGGCTGAAGCCCTCGGGTGGGACCTGGTCCCCCCCACGGTGCTGCGTCTCGACACCCCGTTCGGAGGTGGTTCGCTGCAACTGTTCGTGGAACACGACCCCGACGAGCACTACTTCGTGATGCGCGACGACCCCGAACTCGGGGATCAGTTGCGCCGTGTCACCGTGTTCGACCTGGTGGCCAACAGTTGTGACCGCAAGGGTGGTCACCTCGTCGTCGACGAGGACCGTCACGTCTGGGCCATCGACAACGGTCTCACGTTCCACGCCCAGTTCAAGTTGCGCACCGTGCTGTGGGACTTCGCCGGGGAGGAGATCCCCCCGAGCCTGCTCGTCCCCCTCGAGCCGCTGGCCGCCGGGGAACTGCCTGACGCCCTCGCCGATCTCCTCGATCCCTTCGAACGTGACGCCGTGGGTGCACGCGCCCGCGCCGTGCTCCACGCCGGGGTATTTCCCCACGATCCCTCAGGCCAGCGCTGGCCGTGGCCCCCGGTGTAACGGTGTCCGACGCCAACGCCGAGTTGGTCGCCGAAGGCGACCTCGACAACCTGGTCCGGCACGTGGATCGCCTGTGTCGCGCCGAGGCGTGGGAGGACCTCGAAGATCTGCGTCATCGCTGTCGGGCGGCACTGGAGCGAGGCCACCAGTTGTGGCCGATCGCCTCGCTGGCCGAGTACCGCCTGGCGCTTCTCGCCCCGCCCCGCTGGGCGGCGGGGGTACTCGCAGATGGCGCCGGGCTGTGGGCTTTGGGTCCGTTACCCGAGGTGGCGGCCAGCACCCATCGTTTCGCTGAGCTCGCACCCCACCTCACTCCCGGCCCGGCTGCGTCGACTTTCGCCCGCGAGTGCGCAGCCCGCGGCGAGGACCTCACGGCGGACGTGGTCCGTGGCGACGTGGAGCGCCTCGCTCACGACGAGGGGGTGCCGCTTCGGCTTGGTGGGTGGGAGCCCCGCTACCCCGTTGCCACCTACCACCCGGACCGAGCCGAGTTCGCCGGACCAGGCCTGCCGCCCACCTCGGCGTTTCGCCCCCTCCCCGCCGCCACACCCGATCCCCTCACGTCCGACGATGCCGCGGCGGCGCTGCGGGAGCTCGTCGAGGGTTGGTCGGGCGAACCCGGCACCACGGTGCGCACCCGGGTGGCCGCCGTCGACGGCCCGGCGGAGAGCGCCGTGTGTGCCGTGGCCCCCGGGGCGAGGCACTGGGCCCGGGTGCAGCCGGCCGACGCGATGGCGCTCATGGCGTGGGCGGCGGGGAGTGGTGGTCACACGGGGCGTCGGCGGGGCCTGGCCCGAGGGCGCTTCGACGCGTGGTGGGCCCTTGCTGCACTCGGCGGGTGCGAACAGGACTGGCCACTCGATCCCGAGGAGGTGGCGTCGGTGGCAGAGGGGCTCACGTGGTGGGTGTTCGATGACGCCGAGGCGCCCACCGGTTGGCACCTGAGGCTGGCGGTGGCCGACCCCATCGACGCTCTGGCGTGGGCCGTCAACGCGTCGGTGACGGCGACCCCGTAACGCCGAACGCCCCGCCGGCCACCGAAGTGGCGCAGCGGGGCGTCGGAGACACTGCGTGGAGGTGATCAGCTACGGGACTTGAGCGCCTCAATGAGCGCCGGCAACACCTTGTGCACGTCGCCCACGATGCCGAGGTCGGCCACACCGAAGATGGGGGCCTCGGAATCCTTGTTCACGGCAATGATGTTCTTGGAGCCCTTCATGCCCACCATGTGCTGGGTGGCACCGGAGATGCCTGCAGCGATGTAAACGGTGGGCTTGACGACCTTGCCGGTCTGGCCGACCTGGTAGCTGTAGGGCACCCATCCGGCGTCAACGATTGCTCGTGACGCTCCGGGGGCTGCACCGAGCAGCTTGGCGAGGTCCTCAACGAGTTCGAACTTGTCGGACTCGCCGAGACCGCGACCGCCGGCCACAACGATGGCGGCGTCGTCGAGCGACGGGCCGGAGCGCTCCTCGACGAAACGGTTGGTGACCCGTGCCGCACCGGCGGCACCGGTGTCGGGCACCGCCAGCGCCTCAACGGCGGCGGGTGCGCCACCTGAGGGTTCGGCGGAGAAGGACTTGGGTCGGACCAGCACCAGGTTCGGGCCGGCACCGGTGAACTTGGTCTTGACCAGCGTGGCGCCGCCGAAGACGGGCTCGGTGCACACGAGCGCACCCCCGTCCTCTTCGAGGTCCACGTTGTTGGTGATGACGGTGCGGTCAAGCGCCACCGAGAGGCGCCCGGCCACGTCACGGCCGTCGTAGCTGGTGCCGAACAAAATGGCGTCGGGAGCAGCGCCCCCGGCCACGGCGGCAGCGATGGCCGCTGCGACCGGCACACCGGCCAGCACGCCACCGAGGTCACCGGTGGCATGCACCGTGGTGGCGCCGTACTCGCCGAGGGTGGCGGCCACCGAAGCGCCGTCACCACCGAACACCGCCTCAACGGTGCCGGCGAGCTCACGGGCCTTGGTCAGAAGTTCGAGGGTGGTGTTTGAGACGTTGCCATCAGTGGCTTCGGCGTACACCCAGATCTTGGACAGTGTCATTGGAGTGTCTCCTTCAGCCCGATCAGACGATCTTGAGGTTCTCGAGGTAGGCGACGATCTTGTCGACGCCGCTGCCGTCATCCTCGAAGATCTCGCCGGCCTCGCGGGCCGGTGCATCCTCGATACCGACGATCTCCTGGCCGCCGCCGCCCCAACCGACGCTGCCCGCATCAACGCCAGTGTCGGCGAGGGTGAGCTGGTCGAGTGGCTTGGACTTGGCCGCCATGATGCCCTTGAACGACGGGTAGCGGGGCTCCACCACACCGGCGGTCACCGAGACCACACACGGCAGGGGGCACTCAACCTCGTCGTAACCGGCGTCGGTCTGACGCTTGACATACACGGTGCCGTCACGAACTTCGATGCTCTTGGCGAAGGTGATCGACGGCATCCCCAAGATGGCGGCGATCTGCTCGGGCACGGTGCCGGTATAGCCGTCGGAGGACTCCGTGGCGGTCAGCACCAGCTGGGCACCGTCGACCTTGCCGATGGCCGCAGCGAGCACCTTGGCGGTGCCGAGAGCGTCGGTGCCCGCCAGAGCGGGATCACTGACGAGCACGGCCTTGGCGGCGCCCATGGCGAGACCGGACCGAAGCCCGTCCACCTTGTTGTCGGGGGCCATGGAGACGAGGGTGACCTCGCCGCCGCCGGCTGCCTCGGCGAGCTGGAGGGCCATCTCGACGCCGTACATGTCGGACTCGTCGAGGATGAGCTTTCCGTCACGCTTGAGCGTCTTGGTCTGGGGATCCAGCGCACCCGGCTCGGCCGGGTCCGGGATCTGCTTGGCGCAGACGACAATGTTCATGCGCTCATTCTTTGCCGAAATCGCCCCGCTGGCCAAATCCTGCGCACACTTCGCCCCGGTTCCCCCGGAAGGGCGGAGGCCTGCTGCTACGGTCCGAAACCGGTGAAACTTCTGCTCGTGGTGAACGCCACCGCTTCGTCGGTCACGGCCCGGGTCCGCACCGTCATCGCCAAGGCGCTCGCCGCCGACCACGACGTGGAAGTGGTCGACACCAACCAGCGTGGACACGCCTCCCGGCTTGCCGCCGATGCCGCAGCCGGAGGGGTCGACGTGGTGGTGGTCCTCGGGGGCGACGGCACCCTCAATGAGGCGGCCAACGGCCTCGTTGGATCGTCCACGGCGTTGGCGACACTGCCCGGCGGGTCCACCAACGTGTTCGCCCGCACCGTGGGGTTGCCCAACGACGCCGTCGAGGCCACCGGAGCGTTGCTGGCGGCCCTCGAGGAGCGATCCGTGCAACGGGTGGGCCTGGGGTCGGTGAACGGCCGGTACTTCCTGTTCCACGTCGGCATCGGATTCGACGCTGCGGTGGTGGAACGAGTGGAACGTCGCAGCCACCTCAAACGTGTCGCCGGCCACCCCTGGTTCGCGTGGTCGGCACTGACCACGTGGTTTCGCCACTACGACCACCGCGTGGCCGCCTTCGCCGTGCATCTCGGCGATGGGACGGTCATTGACGACGGCTACCTCACCCTGTGCCTCAACACCGATCCGTACACCTACTTCGGACCTAGGGCGCTCTCGGTGGCACCGCACGCCTCCTTGGACCGGCCGCTGTCGGTGCTCACGCTGCGGTCGCTGCGCTTGGGTGTGGCCCTCGGGCTGGTGGCCCGGGCCCTGCGGGGCGGGGATGCCGCAGGTCACAGCCGATGGGTGGAACTCGCCGACAACCAGGAATCGCTCACGGTTGCGGCCTACCGCCCCGTCCCCCACCAGGTGGACGGCGAGTACCTCGGTCTCGCCGAGTCCTTCACGGTCCACCACCACCCCGGAGTCCTCGATCTCGTGGTCCCCCCGTCAGCGGACGGGATCTGAACGAGGACTTCGCGAAAAAGTTCGCCCAACCCCTTGCGGGCACCTTCGGAGTCAATTATCTTGGGCAAGTCCCAGCCACACGCCTCAGCTTCGGCGGCGGTGGCATGTGAACCGCTTCACGACCCGGTGGTGTGACTTGTCTCGCCCCCGAGCCGGAAGCCTGACCTCCCGGAGGCATCGGTGACGATCACCCCTGCCCTTGAAATTACTGACGAACGTGGCATGTGGCGGGAACTGGCGGCCTGCCGCGACACCGATCCCGACCTCTTTTTCCCCGTGGGCACCACCGGTCCGGCCATCGAGCAGATCGAGTCAGCCAAGCGGGTCTGCAACGAGTGCGAGGTTCGTGAGCCGTGCCTCGAGTTCGCGCTTGAGTCCAACCAGGACTCGGGTGTGTGGGGCGGCACCTCCGAAGAGGAACGCCGCGCCATTCGGCGTCAGCGTGTCGCTGCCCGCCGCAAGGCCGGCTGAACCAACCTCAGGATCGCACCACCGGCACCGAGCCGGTGATCGGATCTGTCTGATCTGCGAGTGGCAGGTCGATGACCACCACGGTTCCCTGACGACCGGCGGGCCCTGACCCGTTCTCCATGGTGATCGTGCCGTGGAGCTCGCTCGTCACGAGCGTGCGGACGATCGACAGCCCGAGACTCGTGGTGTCGTCGATGGCGAACCCCGTGGGCAGGCCCACCCCATCGTCGACCACGGTCACCAAAAGCCGTTCGCCGTCGTTGCGCAATCCGACCCTGACTTGCCCACCCCCGGCGATGACCTCAGGTGGGTAGCCGTGCTCCACGACATTTTGGAGCAGTTCGCTCAACACGACCGCCAGCGAGGTGGCCACCGGACCGGGCAACACTCCGGCTGTTCCGGTGACCTCGACCCGCACCGGGCGTTCAGGGTCGACGAGGCCCTCTGAGACCATCCGCACCAGCGAATCGACGACGTCGGCGAAGGGGACGTCGTCACCCACACCGTGAGCCAGGGTCTCGTGCACCACGGCGATGGAGCGGATGCGCCGCACAGAGTCGTCGATGCCGGTCTTGGCCTCCGGTGATGTGAGTCGACGTCCCTGCAGGCGCAGCAGTGACGAGATCGTCTGCAGGTTGTTCTTCACCCGATGGTGGATCTCCCGGATGGTGGCGTCCTTGGTCATGAGCAACCGGTCTCGACGGCGCAACTCCGAGATGTCCCGCAGGAGCACCAGTCCCCCGGTGACCTCGTCGGCGTCGACGAGGGGAAGGCAGTGCACCACTACCGTGGTCTCCGCGCCGCGTTCCACCTCCTCAACCACCGGGCGTCGACGGGAGAACCCGGCGGTCACCGCCGCCTCGTTGATCCCGAGCGCCCCGAGGGTGGCGCCCTCGGCGTTGGCGTGGAACCCGAGACGGTGCAGCGCCGACACGGCGTTGGGTGACGCGAACTCGACCCGACCGGCGCCGTCGAGCACCAACAGCCCGTCACCGACGCGAGGCGCCTCGTCGGATAGGCCTTCGACGTGTGAGAACGGGAACAACCCGGACGCCACCATGCGGGCGAGACGGTTGAACACTTCGAGGTAGGCACGTTCAAGCTCGCCTGGTTGGCGACCCACGTTGGCCGTGGTGTCACGGGTCAGCACGGCGATCGTCGAGCCGTCGAAGCGAACCGGGAGGCACAGGCTCTGCACCGGATCCGTGACCCCGTCAATGTGCTGGTCACTGTCGATGATCTCGCCCGATTCCCAACTGCGGAACACCGCAGGGCGCACGCTGGCAGCCAGCACCGAACCGACGAGGTCGGTGCGGTAGAGGGTCTGGCTGGTCAGGGGCCGAACCTGACCCAGTACCACCAGTGACCGACCGGTCACGGCGTCGCCGAGTGCGTCGCTGCGGGTCACCGGCACCATCAACAACAGGTCGGCGAAACACAGGTCGGCGAGCAGACCCCAGGTGGCGACCAGCCGCCCCAGATGGTTCACCGCAGCGTCTGGCAGGGTCGTGTGGTACCGAGCGATCTCAGTCGTGGTCGCCATCAGATCTCCACACCTGCCCGGCTCACCGCCACACCGCCCGACCCATGGCCAACAGTCCCGACAACTCAAAGATGTCAGCGTCGAAGTACGGCACCGATGCAACGACGTCGGGCACCCGGGCCAGTTCGCTGCGCTGTTCGGCTTCGCGTGTCGCCACCACCCGGTAGTTGAGGAAACTCTCCCCGACCTCGGCCAGCACCCGGGCGAGGACCTCGCGCCTCGCTGAACCGGTGTCATCAACCCCGGAGTCGACGGGCACCATCTCGGCGGCCAGCTTGGGGCCTTCGGCGACGAGTCGGCCGGCAACCTCTGCGGCACCCGGGTCGAGCAGGTAGTCGGGCAGAACCTTGTTGAGGACGACTCCCCCGAGGTTGAACGAACGGGTCGAAAGCGCGTCGACGAAGAACTCGGCTTCGGCAACGGGGGCAGGTTCAAGGGTGGAGACCACCACGAACGTCGTGCGGCGATCTGCCAGCAGTCGTTCAACCGCCCGGGCCCGTTCCACGAACCCGTCGTACATGGTCTGGAACAAGATGAAGAACTCGGCGATGTCGGCGAGGAACTGGGCCCCCAAAATCGCGTCGGCCACCCGGTAGAACGGTTTCGAGGCGGCACTGATGAGCCGGTTGCGATACGGGGCGATCAACCAACGCAGCAGGCGACTCGAAAAGAAGTCCGCCATACGTTCAGGGGCCTCGAGGAAGTCGAGGGCGTTACGGGTGGGCGGCGTGTCCACGATGATCAGGTCGTAACGGCCCGAGGCGTGGATCTCATAGAGCCGTTCCATGGCGATGTAGTCGTGACTCTGCACGAACTTGCCGGTGACGTTCTGGTAGAGGGGATTGGCCAGGATGGCGTCGCGGGTGGCCTCGTCGGGTGCATGGAGTCGCACCAGCGCGTCCCAACTCTCCTTCGTGTCGAGCATGGCTGCCCACAGCTCGCCACGGGGTTCGACCCCCGCCTGGTGGAACAGGTCGTCATCGACTCGCACTTCAACGTTGCCGAACCGTTCGATACCGAGTGCGTTGGCCAGTCGACGGGCCGGATCGACGGTGAGGACCAGGACCTTCCCGCCGAGTTCGCTCGCTGCCATGGCCCCGAGAGCCGCCGCCGTCGTCGTCTTACCCACCCCGCCCGAACCACACGTCACCACGATCTCCCGCGACGCCAGGAGTTGTTCGAACGTCGACGGAGTCCCCGACGCCACGTCAGTACCCCAACTCGTCAGACAGTGCGTCGGCGACGGTACGGGTGGCCCGCATGCCGAAACTGCGGGTGAACAGGTACGGCACGAACAGCAGAGGGGCAACGCCACCGAGTTCGGCCTGCAACCGTTCGAGGTGGCCGGCGCGGGTCCGGCGCAAGGTGACGGCGAGACGGGCGGCGTCGAGCACCGGACCCACTGGTCCGCCCACCGCCTCGACGAGACGGGCCGCATTGTCGGGCACCGACAACGAGTCGAACACTTCTTCCTCTCCCCGACCGAACAGTTCGGGAAGCACCCGGTTCACCACCACCGCAGCGAGATCCACCTGGGTTTCGGCACGGATCCGACCGGCGAGTTCCACGGTTTCGGTGACCGGCATCTCCTCGGGCGCCGAGACGATCACCGCGCCGGTGGTGGCGGGGTCAGCGAGGATGTCGATCATCCAGCGCGTCTGGTCCCGCACCCTGCCCACCTTGACGAGCTCGTTGATGCTCTCCGCTGCAGCCAGCTGACCGATGACGTGTCCACTGGCGGGGGCGTCGACGACGACGAGATCCCAGTTGCGTTCACGCACCTCCCAGCACAGCTTCCCGACGGTGAGGATCTCCTTGACGCCCGGAGCGGCGGTGGCGACGAAGTCGAACGTCTTGGCCAGTGGCCCGATGCGGGCGATGAGGGGCACGCGCAACTGCAGGGAGAGGTACTCCTTGAGCGAGTCCTCGGTGTCCATGGCCATCACCGACACCCCCGGGGCGGCCTCGGTGGGGGCGAAGCCAACCGGGCCGCACTCGAGCAACGAGGCGACACTGCCTTTGGCGTCGACCTCACATACCAGGGTGCGCTTACCTTGCGCGGCGGCGACCAGTGCCAGCGCGGCCGACACCGTCGTCTTGCCCACACCGCCCTTGCCGGTGACGAACAGCAGGCGTCGGTCGAGGAGTTCCATGGTGGTCACGACGTCCCGGTCCGCACCGGTACGTCAACGCTCAGGAGCCGAAACCGATCCGACGTTCCACGTCGGCGCTGCCCACCTGCACCCAGGCGATGCGGTCGGCCGGGACGGCGAACTCGGCGCCCTGCCGGTCGGTCAGCCACAGCACGCCACCGGCGCCGCTCAGGGCGGCATCGACGCGGGAACGGATGTCCGCCCGGTCGGCGTCAGCCGGCAACTCGACCTCGATCTCCTTGGGGGTGTGCAACACCCCGATGCGAACGTCCACGATTCCTCCTCGACGGCCCGCCATTTCCACCGGCGGGACCCCCATCGTAGGCCGCCGAAGACCAATCCACATCAGCCCTGGCCCGACCGCATGGCCTCCCGGGTTCGCCAAGGCCGCCACGGTCACTGCGTTAGCCAGACGCAACCTGCACCGCACCCCAGTTGCGCTTGCCGCGACGCACCAATACGACCGTGCCGCCGAGAAGGTCACCCACACCCACCGGACGGGAACCGTCGAAACGTTGGCCGTTGACGCTCACGGCCCCGTCGGACACGAACCGCCTGGCCTGACCTTTGGATGGGGCGAGACCGGTGGCCACGAGCAGGTCCACGACGTCGATGCCCGCTTCGAGCTCGCCGGGAGTCACCGACGCCGTGGGCACGTCGGCGATGGCGTCGGCGAGTTGGCCGGCGTCGAGCGAACCGACCTCACCGCTGAACAGCGCCTCGGAGGTCTGCTCGGCCCGTGCCAGCGCCGCCGACCCGTGCAGGCTCGTGGTCAACTCGGCGGCGATCGCCCGCTGGGCGGTGCGCGCCCCGGGTTCGGCGGCGTGGGCCGCTTCGAGCTCGACGATCTCGCCGTGGGGTCGCATCGAGTAGAAGCGCAAGAACGTCGGTACCAGATCGTCATCGAGGTTCACGAGGAACTGGTAGAACGCGTACGGCGAGGTGCGATCGGCGCTGAGCCACACCGCCCCGGATTCGGACTTGCCGAACTTGGTGCCGTCGGACTTGGTCACGAGCGGACAGGTCAGGGCGTGGACGTGACCGCCCTGCACCCGGCGCACCAGATCAACCCCGCCGACGATGTTGCCCCACTGGTCGGACGCCCCGACCTGCACGGTGACGTCGTGGGCCTCGTGGAGGTGAAGGTAGTCGTAGGCCTGCAACAGGGCGTAGGAGAACTCGGTGTAGGAGATGCCCTGCTCCCGGCCCTCGATACGGCTGCGGATCGAGTCGCGTCGCAACAGGTCGTTGACACTGAAGTGCTTGCCGACGTCACGCAGGTACGCCACCAGCGTCATCGGACCCAACCAGTCGAGGTTGTCGACGAACAGCGGGTCGGGACCGTCGACGACCTCGAGGTAGTCGCCAATGGTGCGGCGGTGCCGCGCCGCGTTGGCCTCGGCCGCCTCGGGGTCCAACATGACCCGCTCGTCGGACTTGAACGACGGGTCACCGATCTGCCCGGTGGCGCCACCGAGCAGGACGACGGGTCGGTGGCCCGCAGCGCGGAACCGCGCCAGCAACGTCATTGGCAACAGGTTCCCGACGGTGAGCGAGTCCGCCGTCGGATCGAACCCGCAGTAGACGGAACGTCCCGGGCTGGCGAGGTGTTGGCGCAGGGCGTCGGGGTCGGTGCTCTGGTGGACGAGGCCCCGCCAGGCGAGGTCGTCGATCAACTCGGTCACCCTCTCGACGCTAGTTGGCCCGCCCGTCAGCCATGGCAACCACATTGGTCATGATGTCTCCGAACCGGTCGGGGTCGGCGAGCAGCCACGAGTGGTTCCCGTCGACCACCACGGGTTCGGTGCCCGCCGCGTCCACGATGGCGTCGAGCGAGGGACCGGGGAGGATCTCGTCCTCGTTGCCCCACAGCACCACCATCGGCAACCCCCGTCGTTTGAGATCCTCGAGTTCACCCAACAGGTTCGCCTGGCGGGCCAAGGTGCCGACCCGCCAGAAGCCAAGTGGGTCCCGCACGATGTTGCGCAGCGCGTCCTGCACGATGACGGGAGCCACTCGGGCCAGCCCGGTACGTGCCGCCAACTCACCGGGGAACCGGATCCCCCAGTCCCAGATGGGCCGGTCGGCGAGGAACTCGTCGGGGACGTCAGGGTTCTCACCGGCCCGCCACACCGCACCGCCGATGGAGTTCACGAGCACCAGCAACCGGCACTGCTCACCGTGGTCGTGGGCGGTCACGATCGCCACGCCGCCGCCAAAAGAATGGCCCCCGAGGTAGTAGGGGCCGCGCACCCCGACCGTGCGGGCGAACTCCGCCACCCAGGAGGCAAATCCCTCCATGGAGAAGTCCGCGTTGGGTAGACGCGCCGTGCCCCCGAACCCGGGGAGTGAAGGGGCGAGCACCCGCACACCCGACGCCGCCAGACGGGCCAAGGCCTCCTTGTACGTGCGGTCACGCAGACCCCAACCGTGCAGGAATATGAATGGGGTGCCCTCGCCGGCCTCGCCGTAACGCGCCACCCGGCCCTGCACCCGTGTGGCCCGCCACTGCAGGTGCCACCGGACGTCACTCATGTCGGGCACCTGCCTCAGGTGGCGTCGCCGCCCCGAACCGTTCCACTCCCCCATCATGACCATCCGTGCCGGTCACCGAGGTGGGCCGAAGGTCACATCGACCGATTCAGATCAGCTTGAGCTCGGGGTGGTGACGACGTGACGGCACCAGTTCGGTGTCGATGCGTTCGGCAATGGAGCGGATGGCGCTGGCCGCCTCGCCGTCGGGATCGGCCACCATCACCGGGTTGCCGGTGTCAGACCCTTCCCGAAGCTCGGTGGTCAGGGGCACGGCACCGAGCAGCGGGACCCCGAGACGGGTGGCGAGGTCCTCGCCTCCGCCGGAACCAAAGATGTCGTAACGCTTGCCGTCGTCCCCGGTGAACCACGACATGTTCTCGATGACGCCCTTGACTGCCAGGTTCACCTTGCGGGCCATGAAGGCGGCCCGCTGGGCGACACGCTGGGCGGCCGGCTGGGGGGTGGTGACCACGTACACCTCGGCGCGCGGCAGGTACCCCGCCAACGAGATCGACACGTCGCCGGTGCCCGGCGGCAGGTCGACCACGAGGTAATCGGGGTCGTCCCAGAACACATCGGTGAGGAACTGTTCGAGGGCCTTGTGCAGCATCGGTCCACGCCAGATGACCGGAGTGTCCTCCTCGGCGAAGAACCCCATGGAGATGCACCGCACCCCGTGGACCTCGGGGGGAAGCAGCATCTGGTCAATGACGACAGGGGGTCGATCCACCCCGAGCATCCGCGGGATGGAAAATCCCCACACGTCGGCGTCCACCACGGCGACGGACCGGCCCCGCTCGGCGAGCGCCACGGCGATGTTGGCCGTCAGCGACGACTTGCCCACCCCACCCTTGCCTGAGGCGATGAGCAACACCCGGGTGCGCGACGACGGGTCGGCGAAGGGGATGGCGCGCCCCTCGGCGTGTCCGTGGGCGGCCTGGGTGCCGGCGGTTGCTGCGGGGTCCCCGTGGAGTTTCTGACGCAGGGTGGCCCGCTCCTCGTCGGTCATGACCGTGAACTCGAGCGTCACTGCTGAGGCCCCGGGGAGTTCCAGCACCGCGGCGGTGACCCGACGATCGATCTCGGACCGCAACGGACACCCGGCGATGGTGAGCGCCACGAGCACCGCCACCGAGCCGTCGGGGGCGACCTCGACGGAGCGCACCATGTCGAGTTCGACGATGCTTCGGTGCAGTTCGGGGTCCTCGACGGGTCGGAGGGCCTCAATGACCTCGTCGACTGAAGGCAGGGCGTCGGGCATCGGCTGGGGGCTCCTTGGGCGGGCACAGGGGATTTCCCCTACGGCGGTAGGTAGAATACCGGGGTGGACGTGAAGCCACCCACCCGGCAGGAGTTGAACTCCACCGATTTCTCCTCGATGGTCTCGGCGCTGACCTCGGCGTTCGGTGATCCAACACGACGCGAGATCTACCTCTACGTGCGCGACTTCCCCGAGGGGGCGACGGCGAGCGGTGTGGCCCAACACTTCGACCTGCATCCCAACGTCGCCCGCCACCACCTCGACAAGCTCGCCGGCGGCGGCTACCTCCACGTCGAGGTCCAACGCTCAGGGTCCGGCGCCGGCCGGCCATCCAAGCACTACCTCACCACCGACCTGTTGCCCGAGGTGGCGCTCCCGGTCCGCCACGACGATGTCCTCGTGACCTTGTTGGGCCGGGCCCTCGACGCCTTGCCCGCCGGGGTTGCCGAACAGCTCGCCACCGAGGTCGGCGAAGAGTACGGCCGCCTACTCGCACGCTCCATGGGAGACACCGCCGAGCAGCAGCGCTCGTTGCGCACGGCGCTGCACGCCGTGGCCGACGCCCTCACCGCCCACGGGTTCGCCGCCCATGCCGAGAAGCGCAACAACGAGATGCGCATCGTGAGCGAACACTGCCCCTTCGGGGAGGCGGTGCTCGACAACCCGGTGATATGTGCCGTGGACCGGGGCATGGTGAGCGGTCTCGTGTCGGAGTTGTTGGGCACCGAGCCGTCCGAGACGGCGGTGGCCCTGCAGTCGTCGAGGGCCAGGGGTGACGACGTGTGCGTCACCGCCGTCGGTTCCTGACCCCTGCGGTTCCGTGACTCGGCACTACCTCGACCACGCGTCGTCCTCCCCGCTGCGGCCCGAGGCGGCAGCGGCCATGGCCCCATGGCTGGTTCCCGGGGCGGTGGGTGACCCCGGGAGGATCCATGCCGAGGGCATGACAGCTCGGGTCGCGCTCGAGGAAGCCCGCGACGCCGTTGCGGGGATGGTGGGGGCCCGCAACCGTGAGGTGGTCTTCACCGCCAGCGGCACCGAGGCGCTCGTGTCCGCCGTGTGGGGTGCCGCTCCGAGGGGGCGCCACCTCGTGGTCGGCGCCACCGAGCATTCGGCGGTGCGTCTCGCCGCAGCCGCTCTCGAATCAGCCGGCACGCACGAACTCACCGTGGTCGACGTCGACACCACGGGCCGCATCGACCCTGATGCCGTCGCCCGGTCGCTCCGAGACGACACGGCACTGGTGGCGGTGCAGTGGGCGAACCACGAGGTGGGGACCACCCAACCGGTGGCGGCGGTGGTCGACCGGGTCGCCGACCATCCCGCACTGCTGTTGGTCGACGCCGCCCAGGCCGTCGGACGCGACGAGATCGGTTTCGCCGACAGCGGTATCGACCTGTTGGCGTTCAGCGGACACAAGTTCGGTGCTCCGACGGGCACCGGGGTGCTGTGTGTGCGGCGCGGGCTTCGCCTGCGACCACTGTTGGTGGGCGGTGACCAGGAGCGTGCCCGACGGGCCGGCATGGAGAACCTCGCTGCGGTGGCCGGGTTGGGTGCCGTTGCCTCGGTACTCACCGACGGCACCCACCGCGCAATGGAGGCCGACCGTCAGCGTGCCCTCACCACGTCACTGGGTGCCGCCCTGTCCGCCGTTCCCGGCGTGGAGGTCCTCGGCGACCCACACCACCGCGCCCCGCACATCGTGTGCGCCATCATCGGCGGGGTGGAACCCCAGGCGGTACTGCTTGGCCTCGACCGGGCCGGGATCGCCGCCCATTCGGGGAGTGCGTGCGCTTCGGGGGATCTCGCTCCCTCCCCGGTGCTCAGCGCCATGGGCGTCGACGCCCACCATTCCCTGCGTCTGAGCGTGGGCTGGAACAGCACTGACGCCGACGTCGTCGCCGTGGCCGACGTGCTCGGACCTACCATTGCGGGACTGCGCCAACTCGCAGGACACGACCCCGGCGACCCCTCGCCCGCACCGGGCGGGACGTCGGGGACGGAGGACCACGACGCGTGAACATCTACCTCATCCGCCACGCCCACGCCGGCTCCCGTAGCCGCTGGGAGGGTGACGACTTCGACCGACCCCTCAGTCCCCGGGGCCTCGAACAGGTCGCCCACCTCGCCCGTCTACTCGCAGACGTCACCCCCACCGCGGTGTGGTCGTCACCGGCGGTGCGCTGCATCCAGACGGTGGAACCAATCGCCCTCTCCAACGGTCTTGAGGTGGTTGCCGACCCGCGGCTCGCCGAAGGAAACGACGCCGGCAAGGCGGCGATGCGGATGGTGGAAGCCGCCGACGACGACGACCTCGTGGTGTGCACCCACGGCGACCTCATTCCGCGAGCGATGGGCTTGCTCGTCGCTGACGGCATGAAGGTGTCGGGCGACGATGACCCCTCCAGTTGCCGCAAAGGCTCGATGTGGATCATCGAGGTTGACGGCGGCCGCGCCGTGCGGGCCCGACACGAACCTCCCGGCGCGTAGAAACCCGTCGACGGAGCTGTCAGGGCCCGAGGCGGGAACGCAGGGCGTCAACCTCCGCAGCGATGTCGTCTGGCAGGTCGCTTCGAGCCTCCAACAGCCCGAGAGTGGTGCGCGCCTCGGCGGTGCGTCCCAGCAACTCGAGGACCAACACCCGGTACAGCACCGGCACCGGGTCGTCGGGGGCGGCGGTCTCGGCGCGGGTCACCAGATCCAAAGCGTTGCCCACGAGCAACGCCCGGTCGTCACCCGAGGCGCTCGACGCCACCACCAACAACACGTCGGCCTTGGCCAACAGGGCGCCGGCGTTGTTCGGTGAGCGGGCGATGACCTCGTCGAGAATGGTGATGGCCCCACTGACGTCGCCGCGGCGTGCCGCCGCCTCCGCCCGGGTGACCGCCACCGTGTCGGGATCGGCGCCCGACACCTCGGCGCGCAACGCCTCGACCCGGTCGGTGAGGAACGGCGGGATGTCGTCGAGGTTCAAGGCCTCGAGGGCGGCCAGCGCCTCGTCGAACCGGCCGAGGTCCCGCAAGATGATGGCGCGGAACACCTGGGCGTCGGCGTAGTCGGGGTCCGACGCCACGGCGTCGTCGAGGCGGACAAGCGCCTCGTCGTCGCTCAGCATGCCTCCCATGGTGCGAGCCACCCACGCCGAGTAGGTGAGGGCCTCGGCGTTGGTGGGGGCGATGGCGAGCACTTCGTCGTAGGTGGCGAGCGCCCCCTCGATGTCCCCCGACGACCACTGGTCGCGGGCTTCGAGCAGCAGGTCACGGGTCGTCTGACGGATGTCGCCGGTGAACGTCTCCCCCGCGCCACGACGACCCACGCTCTGGGCGATGAACACCCCGGCGGTCAGCGCGAACACCACGATCACCGCCACCCACGCCAGACGGGTCTGGCGACGACGGCGAGCGGCGTCAGCGGTCCCCGCCGTATCGGACCCGATTGACGCCGCAGCCCGTTTCGTCTTCGGCGCCTCCGCCGTCGACCCGTCGAGTTGACGAAGCACCTCGGCGGCGCGGCGCGTCAGGTCGTCGATGAGTGCGTCAGCGTCGACGTCATCGAGGTCCCCTGCGGCGTGGTCGGCGCGCACCTCGGCGATGCGGCCGAGGAGTTCGTCGCGCTCGGCGACGAGTCGTTCCCGCTCTTCCTCACCGCTCACGGTCGGCCCGCCCCGCCTGGTTCGGTCCCGCCATCTGGGGCGTCCAACGCCTCAGCGACAAGGGCACGATCCTCGTCTGTGGCGTCGCGGCGGCCTGACGCCGCCCAGCGTCGAAACGCTAAGGTCAGACCCACCGCTGCGAGGGCGATCGCTACGACCGGCAGGACCCACACGAGACCCCCGACTCCGTCCGCCGGAGGGGTGAGCAGGGCGTCAGGGCCGTAGACGGTGTCAGAGGAGTAGTAGGCGCGGATCTCCTCGTCGGTCTGGCCCTGTTCGACACGCTGGGCGATGTCGCGACGGATCTCGCGTGACACCGACACGTCGGACTCCGCCACCGACTGTCCGGCGCACTGGGGGCACCGGATGGAACGGGTCAGGTTCTGGACCCGTTCGGCGTTGGTGGGCGGTTCGTTGATCCCGACGCTGCCTACGGCGAGTGCCACCACCACGATCGCCGCCATGATCGCCCACGGCAACCACAACGGGATCGGCCGCGACGTGCCGGTGCGGGACGCGCTCACGGCTGGTCCGCCCCGGCGGTGGCGGTGGCGATGGCGGCGTCGAGGTCGGCGGCGGTGACCCCGTAGAAGACGGCCACGACCTGTCCGGCCGGGGAGATGAGGAACGATTCGGGCACCCCGCGCACCCCGTAGTCAAGGGCGATGGGGCCGGTGTCGCCGACCAGCACCGGCCAGTCACCGCCGTTGGCGGCGAAGAACTCCTCAATGGACGCTGCGTCATCGTCGAAGGCCACGCTGACGACCTCGACGGGCACCTCGGCTGTGGGACCGTGGGAGGCGGCGAATGCCACCAACTCGGGGTGTTCGCGCACACACGGAACACACCACGTGGCGAAGAAGTTCACGAGCACCCAGTCGCCGCGCCACCGGTCGATGTCGACAGGTTCGCCGGTGATGCTGGTACCCACCACGGCCGGTGCGGCCCGACCCACCAACCCGTTGCGGACGGTGTCGTCCTCGCCTGCAGCCACCTGCCAGGCCAACACCCCAAGCAACGCCGCCAGCACGACACCGGCGACCACAGCGGCGAGCCGAACCGGTCGTCGAACCGGTGCAACTGCAGCGTCGGCACCGTCAGTCATCGGCGCCGCTTGCCTGTTCGACGGGGGCGGTGGAGGTCACATCCTCAGGGCTCGGCGTTCCGCGTCGACGCCGTCCCCCACCCACCATCGCCATCATGGTCCCGACCACCATGACGCCCCCACCGATCCACAACCAGACGATGAGCGGCTGCACGGTGACCCGGATGGTCGCCGGCTCCCCGGGCGCCTCGGGCAGGGCCAACACCGACAGGGCGATGTCCACGGTGGGGGTGACCCGCACCGAAGGGGTGCCGACCTGCTGCGAGCCGAAGTCGAACCGACTGACACCTGGGGCGTACGGTCCGGCGCCGTCGACCTCGACGAGAACCTGGGTGACCTCCCGGTTGGGTTCGAGCACCACGTTCGTCCCGACGTAGGTGAAGGTGTGTCCGTCGAACGTGGCGGTCTGCCCCTCGATGAGACGGAGTTCGGTCTGTTGCACGTAGGCCTGGCTGGCAGCGAGCGCCACGGCGATGAACACCACCCCGATGTGCACCACCATCCCACCGCTGCTTCGACCGACGAGACCACCAATGCCCTGCCGCCGCACCGACAACACGAGCTGGCGCACGGCGGTGCCGAGGGCGAACCCGCCGAGGGCGAACCCGACGAGGGGGGCGACGCCTCGAGCCCCGACGGCAACGGCGATCACGAGCGTGGCGGTGCCCGCAGCGGCCGGCCACACCAGTCGGTGGGCGAGCAGTTCCCCGCTGGCCCGTCGCCACGGCAGCACCGGGGCGATAGCCATCAGGACCAGCAACGCCAGACCGATGGGGGCACTCATCCGGTTGAAGAACGGGGAACCCACCGAGATCCGGTCCCCGGTGAATGCTTCGACTACGAGCGGGAACACCGTCCCCAACAACACGGTGAACGCCAATGCGGCGAACAGCACGTTGTTGACGAGGAACGAACCTTCACGCGACATCGGGGACTCGATGCTGCCCGTGGAACGCAACAGATCCCCCCGCCACCCGATCAGCCCGACCGACACCACCACGATGAGTGCGAAGAACGCCAGGAGCGCCGGCCCGATGTTGGAGGTGGTGAAGGCGTGCACCGATTCGAGCACCCCTGAACGGGTGATGAAGGTGCCGAGGATCGTCAGGGCGAACGTGGCGCACAGAAGCGACAGGTTCCACACCCGCAGCATGCCGCGACGTTCCTGCACGATGACCGAGTGCAGATAGGCGGTCCCGGTGAGCCACGGGAGCAACGAGGCGTTCTCCACCGGGTCCCAACCCCAGTAGCCACCCCAGCCCAGCACCTCGTACGCCCACCAGGCGCCGAGGATGATGCCGGCGGTCAGGAACGCCCAGGCCACCAGCGTCCACCGCCGTGTCTCAAGCAGCCAACCCTCCCCGAGACGTCCGGTGACCAGGGCGCCGATGGCGAAGGCGAACGGAACCGTGAACCCGACGTAGCCGAGGTACAGCATTGGGGGGTGGAACGCCATGAGGATGTGTTCCTGCAGCAGCGGGTTCGGCCCCGGACCGTCGTAGCCGAGCGGTGGGTCGAACGACCCGAACGGTGCGGCAGGACCGATGACCAAAAAGAAAAAGAACGTCGCCACCACGAACAAGGTGACCATCGCCCACCCGACGAGAGGGTCGTCGATCCGGTGACGGAAACGGTGGGCGGTCAGAGCGATGAACCCGGCGAGCACCAGCACCCACAGCAGGATCGAACCTTCAAGGGCCGCCCACAAGGTGGCCACGTCGAAGGGGAACGGGGTCTCGGTCGAACTGTGTTCGGCGACGTAGGACACGGTGAAGTCGTCGGTGAGCAGCGCCCACTCCATCGCCCCGACGGCCAACACTGCGCCACCGAGCACGCCTGCGGCACACCACAGCCCGACGCGGAGGTAGCGACGGTTGTGGGTGGCGATCCCCACCAACATCGACAACACTCCCCACAGGGCAGCAATGAACCCGAGGGTCACCCCCGCCCGGCCGAGGGCAAGACTCATGGTTGACCCAACGGGTCGGTGGGGACGGCCGCAGCTGCATTGACGACCCCGTCACCGGCGTCGTCGATCCGCCCCGAGTTGTCTGCCACGTAGTTCTCATCGTGCTTGACCAACATGCGATCTGAGAGGAACACCGCTCCGGGGCCTGTCCCCGACCAGGCGCCTTCGAGCACCACCGGGATCCCATCATCGAACAGTTCGGCGGGGTCACCGGTGTGCTCGACGGGGACGGTGACCCCGTTGAACACGATGTCGAAGGCCACACCGCCGGGGTAGGTCTGCACCGTGCCGGGCTCGACCACCCCCTGCAGGCGAAACCTCGACAACCCGAGCTCGTCACGCTGGGCGACCGCCTCATCGGCGTTACGGAAGTACAAGGTGGCGTCGTTGAGCGACCGTACGACCACCACGGCGCCGACGGTCACGACCCCGACGAGCACCGCCACGCCAAGGAAACGACCCACCCGTCGTGGTCGAGGCGTCGGAGAGGCCGCAGGGTTCCTGTCGCGAGGCGTCAGGTCGAGGCCGTCGAGGGACGCAGACGAGGTGGAGACCGGATCGCCGGCACCCGGATCGCCCTCGTGGGGGGTCACATCCATCGCTGCTCCTCGGGGGGAACTTGCCGACTCAGGGACCGGCCCCGCTGCAACACCAGCGCCACGTAGCCGACGATCACCACGACCGTGATGACCCACCCGGTGATGACCCACGCCCAGGTGCTCATGAGGTCGCCTCGGCCCGTCGGGCGGCAACGGCTTCGCTCAACTGTTGTTCCTCAACCCGGTTGGCCAGCCAGCCGACCCGGAACCGGTGGAACATCAGCCACACCAAGAGCACCATGCCGACTGCAGTGGTGAACATCCACGTGAACAACATGAGTCCCTCAATGCGGAAGTCAAGGTCGGTGCGGAACAGGGTGGCGTCCTGGTGCAGCGAGCGCCACCACTCCACCGACCGGTTCACGATGATGATGTTGGGAACCAACAACAACCCCACCACCGCAGAGCGGCGGGAGCGGGCGGAACGGTCCGGCGAGGCGGCACGCAACGCCTGGTAGCCGACCAGCAGCAGGAACAAGAACAACGTGGAGGTGAGGCGCGGGTCCCACTCCCAGGCGGTGCCCCAGGTGATCTGGCCCCAGATCATGCCGCTGACGAGCGTGAGGGCGGTGAACACCGAACCGATCTCCGCCGCCGAGCTTCCAACGAGATCCCACCACTCGGACCGTTTCCACAGCCACATGATTGAGGACACGAACGTCACGAAACAGGCGACGTAGGCAACCGTCACCGACGGCACGTGCACGTACAACAGCCGCACCGATTCGCCTTGCACCCGATCGGGCGGGGTGGCGACGAACGACAGCCACACCACCAGCGGGATGCACAGCACCACGATGATGCCGAGCACCCGGGTGAGCGGCGACGACGTCGAACGGTGACCGGTCGGGGCGGATTGGCCCGGAACCGTCGGGGCGGTTCCTGCGGTCTGCTCGTTTCCGATGCTCACGACTCCTCCAGAACCGTTCCGTACAGGCCGATCCCGCAGCCCACGTAGACCACGGCGAACAGCGCCAGCAGACCTGCCCACGGCCAGCCGTCGGCGGGACTGCCGTCCAGCGCTGCCTCGAACGCCCGGGTTGCTGCCAGCAGAACCGGTGCCAGCACCGGCAACAACAGCAGCGGAAGCAGGGTTTCCCGCACCCGGAGTCCAACAGCGAGGACGCCATAGAGGCTACCGGCTGCCGCGATCCCTGCGGTAGCCGGGAGCGCACTTCCCACCAGCAACACCCAGCCTCCCGGATCAGCCCCGTAAAGGATGACCACCCCGACACCGAGCGCCACCTCGACCGCCACGAGCTGCACGGCGATGGCGAGCGTCTTTCCGAGGAACACCCCCGGCGCGCTGAGCGAACTGAGCCGCAGCGCGTCGCGCACCCCCTCGGCAGACTCCACGGCGTAGGCCCGCTGCACCCCGAGCACGGCGGCGAACAAGACGGTCACCCAGAACAGTCCCGGGGTGGCCGCCTCGAGAATGCCACGGTCGGGGTCGAGGGCGAATCCGAACAGCACGAGCACCAACACGGCGAAAGGAACCACCTGGCCCAGACCCACCCGGGTGCGGACCTCCATGCGGAGGTCCTTGCCGGCGACGAGCCAGGCGTCACGCAGCATGGTCACCCCCGTGGGTCACCGAGCCGCCCGCCAGCGTCACGTGCCGGCACCCGAGACCTTCGGTGCGATCGAGGTCGTGGGAGGCAATGACCACCGTCGCTCCCGCCGCCACCGCTGACCGCACCACGCTGTCGAGCAGGTCGCGACCCTCAGCGTCGAGACCTGCGTGAGGTTCGTCGAGTAACCACAGTTCGGCTCGTCGGGCCACCAGCGAGGCGAGCGCCACGCGACGGCGCTGACCGGTGGAAAGTCGACCGACCGGAGTGGCACCGATCCGTCCGGTGATGCCGAACCGTTCAGCGGCACGTTCCACGTCAGTGGGATCGACCCGAGCCGCGCGGGCGAAGAACCGCAGGTTGTCACTGGCGGTCAGTTCGTCGTACAGGCCTCCCGACGGTCCGAGCAGACCCACTCGTGACCGCACCGCCCGGGCGTTGCGACCCAGGTCCTCACCGAGCACCTGCGCCGTACCCGACGCCACCGGCACGAGACCGGCACACAGCCGCAACACCGTGGTCTTGCCGGCCCCGTTGGCCCCCACGAGGGCGACGAGCTCCCCGGCGGAAACGTCAAGGTCGACTCCGGTGAGGGCGGGGAACCCGCCGAGGAGAGCGACGACGTCGCGGAGGTGGATGACCGATGTCATGGGTTGACCAGTGGCGAACCGGGCTGGTCGGCACCAGTGGGTCGCCGAGGTCACGGTACCTTCCCCCCTCGCGGGGCACCAAGGCGCCCGACACCCAAGGTGACACCTCGGTAGGGTGCGGGGGTGACGTGGCGAAGGGTGCTGGGCGGAGTGGGGCGAGTGCTGGTCGCCGCCGGAGTCGTGCTCCTGTTGTTCGTCGGCTACCAGCTATGGGGCACGGGACTGGCCACACGGGCCGCCCAAGGTGACCTGACCGCAAAGTTCGACACCCAACTCGAGCAGGTCAACGACCTCCCCGCCAACGACCCCACCCGCTACGAGGTGGCCGAAACCACGGTGGCCAACCTGGCCCCTGGTGACCCGGTGGGTCGGCTTGAGATCCCCGCCATCGACGTGGACTACACCGTGGTCGAGGGAGTGACCCTCGACGTGTTGGAGACCGGTCCCGGCCGGTTCCCCGAGACCGCGTTCCCCGGTCAGGCCGGCAACGCGGCGATCGCCGGGCACCGCGCCACCTACGACGCCCCGTTCAACCTTCTTGACGAACTCGTACCCGGCGACGAGGTGCGAGTCACCACCCTGCAGGGATCGTTCCTCTACGAGGTGCTTCCCCAGCCCAACCCCAGCGGGAACCCCGCCGACCCGGCCATCGGCCACTACCTCGTCGCACCGACCGCGGTGGAGATCCTCGACGACAAGGGTGATGACCGCCTGACCCTGATGGGTTGCCACCCGCGCTACGGGTCAAGCCAACGCATCGTCGTCGAGGCCCGTCTCATCACCGAGCCCGCACCCACCACCCCCACACCCTCGGGTGTGCGTGACCCGGCGCCCAGTGACGAACTCCTCAGTGGTGAGGAGGGTTCGTGGGCGCCGGTGATCGGGTGGTCGGCCGGGGTTCTCGCTGCGGCAATCGCAGCGTGGTGGTTGGCGCACAAGCGGCGGTGGGTGTGGCAGTTGGCCATCTACGTGGTGGCGACCCCGGTCGTCGGATTCCTGTTGTTCCGGTCGTTCGAGGCCATCACGGCGCTCAACCCGGTGGCGTACTGACGTGGACGTCACCCGATCGCGCACCCCTCGCCAGCGCTGGATGCTGGCAGCGGCGCTGACCGTGACCCTCGGCGCGCTCATGACGGGCTGCGGAGGCGCCGACCCCGAGGCACTCTCCGAGACCACCACGACCACCCCGCCCGAGACCACCACGACGACCGAAGCACCGGTCGAGGCCGGCCAGGTGCTCTACGTGTACCGGCCCGGGGTTGGGGACTGTTACGACCGACGACGCGTCGACGGGGACAGCGGCGAGTTCGTCACCCTGCTCCTCGACTGTTCGCTGCCCCACACCTATCAGGTGTTCGCCACGTTCGAGTTCGACGACTCGACGCTGCCCGCCCGAAACCAGACAGAGTCGTCAGGCACCAACCTCGGCGAGGGGCCCACCGCACTGGTGCCCAGTGGCCCGCCGGCGTGGCCGGGCGACGACGCACTTGCCGGTGCCGCCCGACTGAACTGCCCACCCTTGTTCGCTGAATGGGTCGGGGTCCCCTACCCGGTGTCCGAACTGGAGATCTCCTGGATCGTCCCCGACCAGACCAGTTGGGACGACGGCAACCGACTCATTGCCTGCACGCTGTGGGACCCGTTCAACGACCGGATGTCAGGCGACAGCCGAAACATCGGCCGCTGAAAAGGCCGTCACTCCCCTGCGAAACGCGGGCCTCGACGCTCACTGAACGCGGCGAGGCCCTCGGCGAGGTCGGCGCTGGCCCACGCCTCGGCCCACGCCGCCCGGTAGGTGTCCGACGCGGCGACGAGGTTCTCCGCCTCGTTGCAACCGATCTTGTGGCCGGCGATGGTCAACGGAGCCAACTGGGCGATGGCCCCAGCCCACTCAAGGGCGTCATCGAGACCGCCGAGGCGTTGCACGAACCCGGTGCGGTGGGCGTCAGCGCCGGGGAACGTCTCGGCGGCGAGCAGCATGGCCCGGGCCGTGCCCTGTCCGGCCATGCTCACGAGGCGCTGCACGGTCCATCCGTCGACCATCAGACCCAGACGGGCAGCGGGGATACCGAACGTGGCGGTGGGGGTGGCCACCCGCAGGTCGCACGCCACCGCCAACTGGGTCCCCGCGCCCAATGCGGCTCCGTCGACAGCGGCGATGGTCGGGAAACGGGCGGAACGCAACCCCTCGAGCACCTCGTTGAGGCGCTGCACGAACGCCGGGTCCTCAACACCTGAAAGGTCAGCTCCGGCACAGAAATGCCCTTCGGCGCCGGTGAGCACCAGCACCCGGGCGTCGCCGGTGGTGGCCGTGGTGGTGGCGGCGATGAGACCTTCGAGCGCGTCTGCGTCGAGGGCGTTGCGCCGCTCGGGTCGGTCGATGGTCACGCACAGCACCCGGTCGTGCCATTCGGTTCGGATCACGTCAACCCTCCGTGGTTCGCCGCCAGCGTGGCGGCCGCTTCTCACTGAATGCAGCGATACCTTCCGCCGCCTCCTCCCCGTCGGCCACCACGCCGAGCAGGCCGTGCAGGCGCGCCAGCGCGTCGCCCGCAGCGAGGTCGAGCGTCTCGTAGAACGAGGTGCGCCCGATGCGCATCGCTTCGGGAGGTTTGGACGCCAATGCGGTGGCCCACCGGGCCACGCTGGCCTCGAGGTCGGCGGCGGGCACCACCTCGGTCACGAAACCGAGACTGAACGCCTCCGCTGCGTTTACCCGGCGACCCGTCATCATCAGTTCCAGTGCCCGCTTGGGCGGCATCGAGCGAACGAGCGGGACGGTGATCATGAACGGCCACAGGCCGACGTCGATCTCGGGGGTGCCGAACACGGCGTCGTCTGCGGCGATGACCACATCGCATGACAAGGCGAGACCCATGCCGCCGGCGAGGGCGTAGCCGCGCACCGCCGCGATGGTCGGTTTTCCGAGCGCCCACAGATCTTCAAACAGGGCGGCGAGCTGCCCGCGAGCGGCGTGGAGCGCGTCGGGATCGCCACCGGCCATTCCGCCCAGATCCGCTCCCGAGCAGAACGCCCGCTCCCCCGCTCCCTGCAACACCACCGCACCAACCCCGGGGTCGGCACCGGCCTCAACGAGGCACTCACGCATGGCCCCAACCATCTCCCAGGTCATGGCGTTGCGCTGGGCAGGGCGGTTGAGCGTGAGTCGGGCCACCCCGGAATCAACCTCGTAGACGAGCTCGTCACCCACGGCGTCACGTGCAACGGACATGGTCGCCGACCCTACCCGCGCCACGTCGGTTGCGAGCGACGTCAAGGGTCCACCAGCGCGCCGGCACGTGACCGTAGCGTTGTAGTCATGCAGACCCTGCTGCAATCCTCCGAACCTCAGGCATGGGTGTTGAGCCTGTTGCTGTTGGCCACGGCCATCGCTGGTCTCGCAACGGTGGTGTGTGCGGTGGGCCTCATCGCCCAGCGTCTCCGCCGCAACGGGCAGCCCCGCACCACGGCGCAGCCCGTTGCGGTGACCGCATTGCCCGTTGGTGCCAGCACGGCGCTCGCCGCCATCACCGAGTTGCGGCCCGACCCCCGCAATGTGGTGGTCACCCATCGCGATCCCACCGGCGAGGTTCGTATTCAGCCGATCACCGCTCTGGGCAACCAGATTCCTCGCACCGCCTGACCCGATGAACGAGGCCGGCCTCCCATGAGGCAGGCTGGACAGGTGGAACCCGCCGAACAGCCCTCAGACGACCCTGTCGTTGAACGGCGCCGCCGCATCGACGCGCTGACCCGACGTGGCCAGCGGGTCGGGTACCTGTTGTACCTGCTGGCCGCCATCGGGTTCTTTGTGGGGCTCGCAACCGGGTACACGTCGTGGCTGGTGACCACCATTTGGGTGTGCCTGATCGCCGGTTCGGTGGTGCTGGCCCCGGCCATCGTGTTCGCCTACGCCGTCAAGGCCGCCGACCGCGCCGACCGCGACAACGACTGGTAACGCCCGCTATCGGGAGGTGGGATCCGTCCGATGTCGGCATCGGCGCACCAATGGGGCCATACTTCGGGGGCGGATTTTCCGCCGCGCCGCACCCGAGGAGGGGACAACCATGGCCAAGGCCGCAGTGCTGTTCGAGACCAACGCACCACTTGAGATCCGCGACGATGTCGAGGTCGCCGATCCCGCTCCCGGCGAGGTGCGGGTGCGCACCGGCGCGTCAGGGGTCTGCCACTCCGACCTGTCGGTAGCCAACGGCACCATCCCACTGCCCTCCCCCATCGTGTTGGGCCACGAGGGTGCCGGCATCGTCGAGGCTGTCGGCGAGGGCGTCACCAACGTTGCCCCTGGCGACAAGGTGGTGGTGTCGTGGGTTCCGCAGTGCGGCGAGTGCTACATGTGCAACCACGGACAGCCGTACCTGTGTGAGAAGAACGCCATGGCTGCCATGGCCGGTCTGCTTGACGGCACGACACGACTCAGTTCGCAGGGAACCGCGCTGCACCAGATGGGCATGGCAGGTTCGTTCAGCGACACCATGATCATCCCTGAGATCTCCGCAGTGAAGGTCGACGCCGACATTCCCCTCGACGTGGCGGCCCTCATCGGGTGTGGGGTGCTCACCGGTGTCGGCGCGGCACTCAACACCGCCGCCATTCAGGAAGGCGACACGGTTGCGGTCATCGGATGCGGTGGCGTTGGCCTCAACGTCATTCAGGGCGCCCGCATCGCCGGTGCCAGCGAGATCATCGCCATCGACATGATGGCCAACAAGCTTGAACTCGCCGAGCAGTTCGGTGCCACCACTCTCGTCAAGGCTGACGAGAGCGACCCGGTGATGGCCGCCATGGCCAACGGTCGAGGCGCCGACGTGGCCTTTGAGGTGATCGGTCTTGGCGCCACCATGGAACAAGCCATCAACATGGTCCGCCCGGGCGGCGAGGTCGTCCTCGTCGGGGTGCCTCGCATGGACGTGTTCTTGAACCTCAACGCCGCGTTCACCTTCCTGTACATGGCGAAAACTGTGAAGGGCTGCTGGTACGGGTCGGCCGACGTGCGCCGCGACGTCCCCCGTCTGCTGGCGCACTACCGTGCCGGCGACCTGAAGCTCGACGAACTCATCAGCCGGCGCATCGACCTCGAGGACGTCAACGAGGCGTTCTCGGCAATGGAGGCCGGCGAGGTTGCCCGTTCGGTCATCAACTACGGCATCGAGTGACCAACTCCCGGCTACCCGCTGCGGAGCGGCGGCGACAACTCCTCGACTCAGCGGTATCGGTTTTCGCCGCAGCAGGATTCCATCGCGCATCGATGAACGACGTGGCAGCGGCGGCCGGGGTGACCAAACCGGTGCTCTACCAGCACTTCGCCTCCAAACACGACCTGTACCGGGAGTTGCTGCGCGACGTCGGTGATCAGCTGCGCGAGCAGGTCGCCAAGGCCGCTCTCGACGGCAGTCTGCCCCGCCGTCAGGTGGAACAGGGTTTCGCCGCCTACTTCGACTGGGTCGGAACCCACACCGAGGGGTTCGCCGTGCTGTTCGCTGGGGAGACCAGGCGGGACCCGGTGTTCGCTGCCGAAGCGGAACGGGTCGAGCGAGACATCGCCGACACCATCGCCGCCCTCATCGACGTCGAAGGCCTGAGTGTGGACCAGCGCCGACTCCTCGCGTTCGGGATCGTCGGCATGGCCGAGACCACCGCCCGTCACTGGCTGGCGGGCGAGACCAACACCCAGTCCGCCGACCTCGCCCAGCAGGTCTCGGCACTGGCGTGGGCAGGTCTGCGGGGACTGCGACCCGCCACGTAACGAACGCTTCGGTCGGGTTACAACTGGCGCGCAAGGCGGTGACGGGCGTTGTGTCGGTCACACCGCCGCGCCATCCTCATCAGTCCACGGCAGCACCTACCAGTCCCGAAGCCCTCCCCGACGCCATCCACGGCGCCGGTGCGTCGGGCAGGCGCAGCGGTTGCGTCTGGCCGTGGCGGGCGTCCCGACCTCGTCGAGGCGACCAATGCTCACTCTGTCGTTCCTGTTTCTCACCGTGCTCGTCGCCGGTGCCATCACCCTCATCAGCCGTTGGCAGGCACCTGGCGTCGATGCCCGGTTGCTGTCACGTCGAGGCGAAACCCTCAACACACTCGCCGCCATCGTCGAACGACGGGCGGAACATCCGGTGACGACCCTGGCCAGTCCGACCCTCCCTTCCTCGAACGGGGTCGTCGTACTCGGTTCTGCCGATGGCGTCACCCCCGGGCTCACCCCGACACCTGCACCCCCGCCACCACTCCGACCTGCGGTCAACACCACGGTTCCCCTCACCGTCGCCACCGAGCGTGGACCGTGGCAACCGGCCACCGCAGCAAATCTGGCCCGGGTGGTGCAGGTGGCAAGCGTTGACCTGCCGCCCGACCCGCTCACCCCCGACGACGACCCAACCCCGTGGGAGCCGTTGCCCGCTGCGAGCAGCCCGGCGTCCACCGCCGGTGGGGCGGAACACGCAGCGGCGGTGCGACGCCTCCCTCAGCCTCAGGGGATCCGCCACGGGTTCCCCACCGCCGATCGGCGCGACCGGCGACGCCGGGTGCTCGCCGCAGCAGCCATCATCATGGCGCTGGCCAGTGTGGCCGTGGCGCTCGAGTTGCGTCGGCCCGGCACGAACGCGCCGGTCATCACCGAGGAGTTGCTCACCGGTGGTGAGGTGGCGGCCGCCACCGCCGACACGACGGTTCCGTCGGCGACCGATGCCACCCCGTCACCCACCACACCGCTGGCTCCCACCGCCGTAAACGGTGACGAGGTTGGGTTCGCCGTGCTCCCACCGTTCACCCTTGACCTAGTTGCGGACCAACCGTCGTGGGTCCGTGTGGCGTCCATTGACGGGACCGTGCTCGCCGAGCAAACCCTTCAACCCGGTGGCAGCACCCAGGTAGCCGTCACCGGACCGGTCACGGTCCGCACGGGTAATCCCGCCGGCTTGGTCGTGAGCGCCGACGGGAGACTCCTCGATCACCCAAGACTTCCCGGCCAGCCAATCACCCTTGCCGTGGGGTGACCGGCAGTCGCTCCGGCAAGTCGCTCAGGCAGGTCGGGTGCCGCGGGGCACCACCATCAGGCCTGAGAAACACATCTCGTCGACAGTCCCTTCTGACCAGGTGATGTAACGGGCTTCGGGCACCTTGAGGTGGGCGCGGTCCCATGAACACTCGATGAGGATCTTGTCGCCCTGGTTCAGTTCGAGCGGATCGACGAACTCGTACCCGATCTGCCAACCGAAGTCCCAAACCGGGATGTCGAGGAGAACCTTCTCCGACGGTGTCCCCGGATTCAGCGTCATCCTGAACGTCTCGCCGAGTTCGTGCATATGGCCGAATACGAACAGTGCGGTCTGGTCGCGACGCACCGTGTTGACGCAACTGGCTTGGGTGCGGCCGTCAGTGTCGGCGGCGAGCGCAGCGATGTCCGCGCCGCACCGACCTACCAGACCATTGGGGATGAATGCAGGTCCTGCGCCGAAGCGGGTGGCGATGTCGGCGATGGCAGCATCGCGATCACACAGTGGACCTTCTTCCAGTCCGGCACGACACGGCAGTTCGGCAGGAGCCAACATGATCCAGTTGGTGACCTCAAGGGGGTCGACCCCTTCGGGCAGCAACTCCACTTCGAGTCTGGAAAGGTCGGCGGGAGCGCTGTGAGCGAAGTGGTAGTGAACCTGCAGCACAATGAGGTCACCAGGTTCGAGTTTGAGACCGGTGCCTTCGGGGAAACGGGTCACGTCCTGGCCGGGCGCCCACGCCAGGAACTGGTTGCTCATCCCCCCGCCGGCGCCGCCACCGGTCACGTCGATACACGACCATCCGGGTCCCGGATCGGCGGCGTCACGCGCAGCGAGTGAGTCGCGGCCCGCAGCGGTGATTTTGGTACCGATGGCGTGGTGAACGATTTCGGTCTGGTCGGGTACGAATTCGTATGCCCCCATCCAGCGGGTCGAGGTCACCTTGGGGTCAAGCGCGAAACACCGGTAGTCGTCACGTTTGGCAGTGGACCCGACGTAGGGCTCATCGGCGGTGAGGGTGAGGTCGGCGCGTACCGGGGCGATGTCGGGAGGTGGGGCCACGATGGGGGTGGCCGGGTCCACGTCGAGTTCAGCCCCGGCGGCAGCCCAAGCGACCACGGCGTCAATTTGATCCTGTGACAGCGAACGGTCGTGGGTGAACGGGGCGCTCATGTCCGAAGCCGGCCATGGCGGCATGAACCGGGTCTGGGTCACCAGCGATAGGCCCGAGGCGACGTCAACGGCGTCTTGGGCGGTGTTGAGCTGCCACACCTTGGATCCGACCCCACCGTCGTTGTGGCACCCGGCGCAGGTGTCAGTGAGGATGGGAAGCACTGCGTCCCGGAACGAAGGGCCGCCCCCTGTGGAGGCCTGTTCGGCGGTGGCGGCCCGAGTGGTGGTCGGGATGTCCTCCCGGAGCGGATCCACGAACACGATGTCGAACGTGAGGGTGACCTCGTCACCGGTGCGCACGAACCCCAATAACTCAATGGGCCCGATACCGAAGTCCGACATCTTCACAAGGGTTGTCGCCTGCAGACGCACCTCGTTGTCAGAAACCGTGGCGGTGCCCGTCAGGGTGGCGGGGCGGGTCGTCTCCTTCACCGTGAGCTCACCGGGGATCGTCAGGTCATAGCTGACACCGTCAGCAATGTTCGCTGGAAGACCGTCGATCTCGGTGGGAGCGAATCGCGAAAGGGGGTACTCGCCTGATTCGAGGAAGTCATGGCGAAGCCGGCGATCGCGCATCTCCTCATCGGAATCGAGCTGTTGAACGTTGACGACAATCTCGCCGAACTCCGACGCCTTTGGGTCGGCGGCATTGAGCACAATGTCACCAGCGATGCCCTGGGTTGATCCGGTGGCGATCTTGTCAATACCGGCGAGGGTCTCCCCCACTTCGTAGGTGACCGACGAGCGGAGCGGCTGAACCCGATAAAGGGTTTCATCGGGTTGGTCGGCGACGAGTTGGTTGGCGGTCGGAACGACGTAGAGAACGGGAAGATCGGGAACGTTGACCTGACCCCACACGTACCATCCGCCTACGCCCAACAGGGCGACAACAGTGACGACGACCCCACCCACCCATGGGTGACCAGCAATGAATGATCCCGCTTTGCGCACACATCCCCCCGGACTGTTTGACTGCCAGACCCTACGCCAAGAGGCGCCAGACTCAGGAACCGGGGCTGGCAACGTTCGCAGTGGCCTCAGGCTTCCTCGCCCAGGCGGTACTGCTCGAGATCAATCGTCAAGAACAGCGATTCAGCCCGCACGAACACGCCGTCTGGCCCTTCGCCGGTTGCTTCCATCCACAGTTTGCGCCCGACCCGGTCGCGCACCCGGGCGGTGATGGCCACCGGAACATGCAGAGGCGCCGGTCCGACGTAGTCAATGCTCAGATTGGCGGTGTAGGCGAGTTCACCGGTGAACGACAGGACGAAGCCCATGGTCTCGTCGATGAGTGCCGCAACGATCCCGCCGTGGCCGCGCCCGGGCGCTCCCTCATGGGCAGGTCCGAGCACCGTGGTGCCAACCACGGTATCGCCGAACCGTCGGCATTCGAGGCCGATACCCAACGGATTGGTCCGTCCCGACACCACCGAGTCCCCGAACAAGTCGAGCAGGCCGCCGTCGGGGTCGACGTCGACGGCTTGAGGGAGTCTGGGATCTTCGAGGGGGTTGTGGCCGGCGGTGAGTTCGCTGAGTCGGTTGCGGGTCGGGAGCAACTCGGCGAGATCAGCGAGTTCGTTTGCAGCGTCGGCCACCTTGCGGGCGAGGTCGATGGTGGGTCGATGTCCCATGAGGGCATGGCCGAGCCGTTGCACGGCGGCGGCCATCTCGGCGCGAGAGGTGGTCTCCTCAGGTGACGCAGCGGCGGTCATGGCGGCGAACCTAACAGCGCCTCAGGATGCCAATGACACGATCAGCCTGCCCCACCGTTCCCGCCCGGTCGGTACGTCATGCTGGGCGTCGCCATTGCTAGAGGCGCACCGGACACGCACACAGGCAGCGTCGCGGGATTCAACTCGGGAATGACCTCGCCGGGAATGCTCTCCAGCCTGAGCTCGGTCTGGCTGTAGACCGAGCCGGTCTGTGTGTTGCGCACCGTCACCGTGAAGTCGCACAGTCCTTGGGCCGTACACGCCGGTGAGCCCGCTGGGAGCGCAATCGGTAGAGGATTGGTGCAGCTGGACTGGTTGGTGCCGGTCACGTCGCTGAGCACCACGTCGAACGACTCAGGCGGGATGTTCTCCGACTCACGTTCGGGACACAGAAGCGTGAACTCGCTCACACCGGTGGTGTCTCGAGCCACCTCGATGACGAACGCCTGGTTGAAGTTTTCCTGGTTGAAGTACTCGATGATCATCTCGTCGTCATCGGAAGGGGTGCACGGCGTCGACAGGCTGTCCACGAAGAGCGATGCCCGGAACAGGGTGGCCGGTAGCGCGCCACCTGAGGGTGACAACAACTTCAACGTCATGGTCAGCGTCGAACCAAGTGCATCAGTGTCCACGGCCCCAACCACTTCACAAATCACCGTTCGGGGGGTCGCCGTCGGGTCGTCGCTGTCCCAGTACGTCAGTGCGGCGTTCGGCGGGTCAGCGTTGAACGAGTCGTCACTGTTGTCTTGCCATAGTTGGGCGAACTCCGCTGGGCTGAAGGGCCGCACGTCTCGGTAGGGGCGATCGGTGAATCCAACAAGGTTCGCCACACCGACCGTGAGTTCCCCGGTGCTGGCATCAAAGCCTGCTGGGCCGCTCGACTGCAGGGAGAACAGCCACTCGCGTGGACTGGGCTCGGTCGCCACTGAGTCACCCGCTGACGCCGCCGGGTCCGATGTCGAACACGCCGACCCGATGAGCACGGTGACGAGAGCCACGACCAGTAATGCCTGAACCCTACGCTTCATGTGCGCTCCTCTCGATCCACGGCAGGACACTACCGCCCACCATGGGCCCACTCCCGGCGCCCGCATAGGTGCGCGCTGCGGCTGCGGGTGTGCATGCATCGGGGAGGTGCAGGTGGCTGCACCTGTACTGATGGGAAAACAAACTGAGTAGTGAAGGACGAGTGATACGGTCGAACACGGAAGGAAAGATCGCCGCAACAACCGGTCTCGCATCATGGCCTTCCTGCGTCGTGGAGGTTTGATGCAAGTTCCAGGCGGTGAGACCCCAGCGAGCATCGCCTCGATCGCGCGGAACGCCGGTCTTGGGGCGATCACCATGCTCGCCTGGCGTGACCTCGCCGATACCGAGGCTGGCGGCTCAGAGGTGCACGCCGATCGGATCGCCTCCGAATGGGCCAAGGCAGGCATTGACGTCACGATGCGCACCTCCGCTGCACGAGGCTTCCCCCGTGAGGAACGACGTCACGGCTACCGGGTGATCCGCCGATCGGGGCGCAACATGGTCTTTCCTGCGGCGATCCGTGACGAAATGCGGGGACGGCTCGGTCCGAGCGACGGCATCGTTGAGGTCTGGAACGGTGTTCCGTGGATCACCCCCCTGTGGTCCCGCAAGCCACGCGTCGTGTTCATCCACCACGTCCACGTCGACATGTGGGCGTTGTCCCTCGGACCGGCCCTTGCCACCATTGGACGGACCCTTGAGCGTCGGGCGGCGCCGCTGTACCGCTCAACCACCATTCTCACCCCGTCGGAAGGGTCACGGGACCAGATCCTTGAGTACCTCAGGTTGCCGAGCGCCAACGTCCATGTGGTTCCTCCCGGAGTAGATCCAGACTTCACACCCGGCAACTCACGCTCGGAGCGGCCCACCGTCCTTGCCGTCGGTCGGCTCGTCCCACACAAGAGGCTTGAAGACCTCATCGAGTCGCTCCCCGAACTCCGTCGCCGGGTACCCGATATGCGGCTCGTGATCGTTGGTGAGGGCTATCACCGGGCCACACTCGAGGACCTTGTCGCCACCCTCGGGGTCAGCGACGTCGTCGAATTCCGACGATCCGTGTCCCGACCTGACCTCATCGACGCCTACCGGGAGGCTTGGGTAGTGACGAGCGCATCCATTGCTGAGGGCTGGGGGATGACCGTCACCGAGGCCGCAGCATGTGGGACCCCCGCCGTGGCGAGCCGGGTCGGTGGCCACACCGATGCTGTGTTGGACGGGGTGACGGGCCTGTTGGCTGACTCCCCTCAGGAGTTGGCAGACCATCTGTACCGAGTCCTTGTTGATCCGGACCTGCGAAACCGACTTGGTGATGCCGCTCGGGCTAGAGCATCTGCGATGACGTGGTCGGCGACAGCGAGTGCGGTTCTCACAGCGTTAGCCGACGATGCCATCCGTCGACGGTGAGGTGATCGGTGTCCTCCCGCTCAAGCCTCGCTACTGATGCGAACCACGATGCGCGACGCAAGGTCGTCGGCTGATACCGACTCAGCAGACAACACCAGCTCGGGGTGTGTCGGCGGTTCGTAAGGATCGTCAACCCCGCTCAGCCCTCGGAGCTCACCGGTAGCAGAACGTGCGTAGAGGCCTTTGGGATCACGTCGCCGACACTCGTCGAGCGGCGTGTCCACGAAGACCTCGATGAAGTTGAGTCCCAACGCCTGGTGGCGCTGGCGAACGAGGTCACGGGCAGCGCGATAGGGCGAGATGAGGGCCACGATGGCGACGGCGCCCGCATCGGCGAACAGCGCAGCCACCTCCCCCACCCGGCGCACATTCTCATCCCGGTCCGCTGCGGAAAAGCCGAGGTCGGCGGAGAGCCCGTGGCGCAGATTGTCCCCATCGAGCACGTAGGCGACCCGCCCAGCATCGAGGAGCTGGCGCTCTGCGGAATGCGCGATGGTTGACTTGCCAGCACCTGACAGGCCCGTGAGCCAGACCGTGACACCGATGCCAGTTGCGCGCCCGACACGCTGGGTGGCGGAGGTGGCCGTCGGCTGCCACACCACGTCCGGTGATCGGCGAGTCTCGTCGGTCACTGCACTTCCGAGGGTCCGATGATCATTCCGGCGGCCACCGTGGCGTTGGTGAACTCGTCGATGAGGATGAACGACCCGGTCGCACGGTTACGGCGGTACTCGTCGAACAGCAACGGCTGGGCAGTTCGCAGAACCACCCGTCCGATGTCGTTCATGCCGAGCGCCGTCACCGACGAATCTCGGTGCAGGGAATTCACGTCGAGACGGTAGCGGAGCTCCTCCACCTGCGTCCGACATGTATGAGTGGTGTGTTTGACCAGCCAGGACGTGTTGCCGGCAAGTTGAACGTCATTGGAGAACCAGCACACCATCGCCTCAAGACTGCTGGCGACGTGGGGTTTGTTGTGGGGGCGGCACAACAGATCACCGCGTCCTACGTCGAGGTCGTCGGCCAAACGCATCGTCACCGACATGGGCGCGAATGCCTGGTCAAGAGGCCCCTCTGAGGTGTCGATGGCCTCAACAGAGGTCGTGGCCCCCGAGGGCAGCACCATCACCTCGTCGCCCACGGCGAACACCCCGCCGGCCACGGTGCCGGCGTACCCCCGGTAGTCGGCCAGCGCCCGATCGCCACCGCCACGTGGCCGGATGACGTACTGGACGGGGAACCGCGGATCGATGAGGTTGCGGTCCGAAGCGATGAAGACCTCTTCGAGGTGATGCAACAGCGATGGCCCGTCGTACCACGGCGTGTTTTCCGAACGCGCAACCACGTTGTCGCCGTAGAGCGCCGAGACCGGAATGAAGGTCACGTCGCTGATGTCGAGGCGGGCGGCCCAACGGCGGAAGTCCTCGCGGACGGCGTCGAATGCGTGGCGTTCCCACCCGACAAGATCCATCTTGTTGACCGCCACGACGATATGGGGGATCCGAAGCAGCGAGGCCAAGAACACGTGGCGGCGGGACTGGTCCACCATGCCGTTGCGAGCATCAACGAGCACCAGTGCGAGGTCGGCGGTTGAGGCGCCGGTCACCATGTTTCGGGTGTACTCGGTGTGACCGGGGGTGTCGGCCATGATGAAGCGACGACGCGGCGTCGTGAAGTAGCGGTACGCCACATCGATGGTGATGCCCTGTTCCCGTTCAGCTCGAAGTCCGTCGGTGAGCAGGGCGAGATCGGTCACAGCGTCGCCACGTGCGGCACTGGTGCGTTCTACGGACTCGAGTTGGTCAGCCATGATCGCTTTGGAGTCGAACAACAGTCGACCCACCAGGGTGCTCTTGCCATCATCGACCGAACCAGCGGTGGCCAAGCGTAGGAGCTCCACTAGAAGTAGCCCTCCCGTTTACGGTCCTCCATCCCGGTGTCGCTGATCCGGTCGTCAGCCCGGGTTGCGCCCCGCTCGGTCAACTGGGACTGCTCAATCTCGGCGATGACCGCAGCCGGAGTGGTGGCGACCGAGGCGATGGCACCGGTGCACGAGGCGTCCCCCACCGTTCGGTATCGCACGCTCAGTTCCTCGGTGGCCTCCCCCGGCTCCGCCGGTGCGGCCGGGTGCACCGCCATGAGCATGCCGGCGCGCCGGACGACGCTGCGGCGGTGCGCGTAGTACAGCGACGGCACCTCAATGCCTTTCTCAGCGATGTACTGCCACACATCAAGCTCGGTCCAGTTGGACAGGGGGAACACCCGGACGTGCTCGCCGGGGTGGTGACGGCCGTTGTAGAGGCTCCACAACTCGGGTCGTTGGGCCTGGGGGTTCCACTGTCCGAACCCGTCACGCAACGACAGCACACGCTCCTTGGCCCGGGCTTTCTCCTCATCGCGCCGGGCACCCCCAATCACGGCGTCGAACTGGTCGGCGGTGATGGCATCAAGGAGCGTGACTGACTGGAGCCGGTTGCGACTCCCACCTGGCAGCTCGCGCACCCGTCCTGCGTCAATGCTGTCCTGAACGCTCGCAACGATGAGACGAACGCCGAATTCAGCGACGGTTCGATCCCGGAACGCCAGCACTTCATCGAAGTTGTGTCCGGTGTCGACGTGCAGCACCCCAAAAGGGATGGGTGCCGGCCAGAACGCCCGCCGGGCTAGGTGCAACACCACGACGGAGTCTTTGCCTCCGCTGAAGAGCAAGACCGGTCGATCGAACTCGGCGGCCACCTCGCGCAGGATGAATACCGCCTCGGCCTCAAGGGTCTCAAGGTTGGTGAGGTCGTAATTCGTGGCCAAGGACGCCTGCACCCCTTACCTGTTCGAGCGGGCCATAACTGCGAAGACTGAGCCTAGAGGAGTGCGACTACTCACCTGCCGCTGGTGCCGATCCCTAGGGGCCGCTGCACCGCTTGGGGTCTGACGGTGGGGTTAGGGTCGAGGGCAATGGAGGGGGACGTGGCCGCAGCGCCATCGATCACGCCTCGGCGTTGGCTGATCCTCGCCAGCGCCGGGCTTATGGTCGTCACGTTCGCGCAGCGTTTCGGAGAGACCATCTACCTGTTCCGCATCGATCGCGTCCTTGACCCGATCCGCATGGCGGCACGGAACCTTGAGTTGTGGAACCCGTGGTGGGACATGGGCTCGGTCCAGGTGCAGACGGTGGGCTACTGGTTGCCCATCGACCTGACGTTTGGTGTCGGGGCAATGCTCGGCATTCCGACATGGGTCGTTGAACGGCTCTTCATCGGTGCCCTGTTCGCCATCGGTCTGTGGGGGGTCGTGCGGCTCGCTGACGTCCTGCGAATCGGCACACCAGTGACACGGCTACTCGCCGGGTTCGCTTACGTCCTCACCTCGGTGATCATGACGCGCATTGGCCAGCAATCAGTTTGGGGCATGGGCGCGGTGTTCGCTCCGTGGACGATCGTGCCCCTCGTCAACGGCGCGCGGGGGGGGTCACCCCGTCGGGCAGCAGCACGATCCGCTGTGGCGATAGCGCTCATGGGTGGCGCAAACGCTGCGGTCATCTTCGCCGTCCTCCCGGCGCCACTGCTGTATCTGCTCACGCGCCAGCGCGGACCACGGCGCGCCTCACTGATCCGCTGGTGGGTACTGGCGATCGTGGCGGCCATGGCCATCTGGTTGCCGGCGCTGTACTTCTTCGCTCGTTACGGACCAAACATCCTCGACTACACCGAGACGGTCGCCACCACGGTCAACCCCACCGGACTCGTTGATGTGCTCCGAGGAACTGCGGACTGGCTCGGTCGCCTCGCTATACCGACGGTGGCGCTCCCGTCGGGCAACACGCTCGCCACCCGGGCACTTCCCATCGCCGCAACTGCACTCATTGCCGCTGTTGGGCTTGGAGGCCTTGCGGGGCGCCGTCTCCCAGAGCGTCGCTTCCTCGTCGGACTCCTCGTTATCGGGGTCATGGCCGTCGGCGGAGCCCACGGTGGACTCTTGGGCAACCCACTGACCGACGCCTACCGCTCATTGCTCGACGGCACTCTCGGCGCATTTCGAAACGTCTACAAGTTCCAGCCACTGGTCACGCTCCCACTCATGCTGGGCGTGGCACACGCGCTGACGCGAGCGTCCTCGTCGCGTTGGTTGATTCCCCGGGTCCGCTCCACGACTGCGGTCGCCGTCGCAGCAGCGGCAGTGATCGCAGCGGCGGCGATGCCGTTGTGGACGAATACCTTCACGAGAGGCCCCGGCTTCAGCGAGATTCCGCCAGCGTGGGAGGACGCTCGCCAGTGGTTGGCAGATCGCGATGATCAAGGACGGGTCCTCGCCCTTCCCGGCATGGGAGAGGCGGAACTGTCCTGGGGGTACCTGCGTCAACTTCCTATCCAGTGGGGAGCGGACATCACCTGGGCCACACGTCACCAAGCCCCCCTCGGTGGCCCCGGCGCTATTGAGGTGCTTGACGCCGTCGAACGGGCGGTTGTGCGCGGAGGTGATCCGTCGCTGGCCGTGTTCCTCCGCCGTGCCGGGTTCGCACACGTCCTCGTCACCACTGACTACGACCCACCCCTGTTCAACGCTCCTGACCCCCTCACGATCACCTCAGCACTGCAGCGCAGCGGACTCAGTCGGGTCGCCGGATTCGGGGAGGACGCCTACACCGACCCGGTGTTCGGCGGCGGCACACTTGACGAGATCGAGATCTTCGCTGTCAATGACCCGGCACGGGTCACCTCCTATCCGCTTGCCACGACGTCGTGGTTAAGCGGGGACATCGAATCAACGCTCGGCTTGCCTGCGGTTCTGGGTGACCGAGCATGGATTCTGACTGGCGACCCGGTCCCCGAGGGAGTGGATCCGGATCTTTGGACCATCACCGACGGCAATCAGCGATACCTGACGAACTTCGGATCGATACGCAACAACCGCACCTACGTGCTCGCTCCCGACGATCCACTACCCACCGACGTTCCCCAAGCCCGGCCCAGACTTGACCAGCGCCCCGGCGCCGGTGTCACCACCCAGGTCATCGATGGTGTCACGTCAATTGCGGCGTCGAGCACCGGACCAGGGTTCTTCTCGGTGCTCCGGCCCGACCACGACCCCGCCAACGTTCTCGACGGTGACCCCGAGACCTTCTGGGCGGCCGCCCGGCGCAACGTAGGGACGTCAGTGGACTGGGGTGGAGTGGACCAGTGGGTCGAGTTTCGATTCAGCGAGCCTCGTCAACTCGATGGTTTGGCCATCGAACTGCTGTTAGGCGCACTGCGCACCGACGCCCCCGTCGAGGTGGTGACCGACACGGACACGCGACGGCAGACGACGACGTTGGCAGCGACCGAGGAGGCCCAAGCGCTCAATGTTGCCTCCGAGCCAACCTCCTACCTGCGCGTCACGCTCACACGGGAATCCTTTGAGTCCGGTGGCGAGGTCCTCGGTATACGAGAGCTCCTCGTGCCTGGATCGCCCAACCGTCCACGCCTCGTGGCACCTGCCGAACTGAACGACGCGTTTGCGTCGGAGGGTGCCACCACCCCGGCGTGGGTCCTCACCCGGAATCGAAACGAGGGGCGCGAAACCCGGGGGTCGTGGCGTCGACAGATCACGGTTCCACGCCCGGCCAACGTCGGAGTCGCTGCCACGGGTGGGCTCGCCAGCAACGCGGCAGGACTCGAGTTGGTCAACACGACGCCGTCACTGGTCATTGAAGCGTCCTCCACACTCTTTGACCTCCCGGTGGCCGCCGCCCGCAACCTCGTTGACGGGGATCCGACCACGGCGTGGGTGGCGTCACAGAGTCTGTCGAGCGCCCTTGACTCCGAAACCCTGACGTTGCAGTGGTCCGGTGAACGTGTCATTGATGAGCTGCGTCTGGGACTCTCGCCCACGACGTTCGCCACACCGATTGAGGTCGTGGTGCGCAGTCTCGACGACCCCAGTGCACTCCGCTCCGCTCCCATCACCGCGGACGGAACGGTGCGGTTCGATCCTCTTCGCACCAGTGGCATCGAGCTAACCCTTCGCTACCCGCCGTGGAATCCGGACACACCCGACCTGATCCTCGGACTGACGTCGCTCGATGTTGCTGGCATCGAGGATCTCCTGCCCGGCCCGGTCGATCCGATGACACCGGTCATCGCAAGCTGCGACGACGGCCCTCTCCTGACCGTTGCGACCACCACGCTGCGGCTCACCGGCACCACCACCCTCGGCACTCTCCTCGGCGGCGGTCGTGTCGCCTTGGAGACCTGTTCCGATGGTCCCCTCGCCATCTCGGCCGGTGACGTACGTATCGATGTCACGACCGCCAGTGCATTGACGATCGACCAACTGGTTCTCGGCGACCCGCCTCTTGTGCTCACCGACGGCACAGCCCTCCCGATTGGTCGGAACGTCAACGAGGTGTCCTGGGGTGACGGCGAACGCACGGTCAATGTCGCCGACGGCGAAGCCGGGCTGCTGGTGGTCAACGAGGTGTTCAACAAGGGTTGGGAGGCGAGACTCGGTGACCGCGTGCTGGCGCCATTGCGTGTCGATGGTTGGCGTCAGGCATTCGTTCTCCCCGCCGGCGAGGGGGGGACCGTCAATCTCACCTACCTCCCGAACCGACCCTTCCAGGTTGCGACCTGGCTCGGCGTTGCCCTCACGCTCGCCCTCTTCGTCATGGCGCTCACCCCGGGCAACGGCACGTCGGCCAGTTCGCTCGGTGAGGGGCGCTGGCCGCGCTCGGTCGTGTGGATCAGCGCAACTGTGGGGGCAGTGTGGACGTGTGGGGCGGGAGCTGTGATCCTCGGCCCACTGCTGTGGATCGGCCGGTGGCGCAGAGCAGCGCTCGCCGCCACGGCAACCCTGTCGTTCCTCGTCGCCGGCGCATGGACCGTCATCACGAAACAGTTCACGCCGCCGGGACCGTGGGGCACCGAAGGTTGGCCGGCAATGGTCGCTGCCGTCGTTGCCCTTCTCGCAGTCGTCGCCGGCGCGGTGTTCCCCGATAGTGACCAGCCCACAGACGACACTGGTGATGCTTCAGTCCACTCGAAAGGCATTCAGTCGTGACCACCTCCCCCACCGTCGTGTACATCGGCGGCACTGGTCGCACCGGATCCACCACGGTGGACCAACTCGCCGGGCAGATCCCCGGATGGTTCTCGGCCGGTGAGATGGGCTGGTTCTGGGAACTCGCAGTGGGCGAGAACGGACGTTGCCCGTGCGGTCGGTCGGTACCTGAGTGCGAGGTGTGGTCCGCCGTCCTCGACCAGGTGGCGAACCGACGCAGCCACGATGCATCGGGTGATACCCAGGCCCTTGCGAAACGCATGACCCAGAGCCGACGCCGGTTCAATTCAGTCCACCTGCCCGCCATGGTGCTTCCGGGTTTCACGGCTCGGCGCCTCGCAGGAATGCGGGACTACCTCGACACGCAACGTGGGCTGTATGAAGCAATGGCCGAAGTCACCGACGCCGTCGTCATCGTGGACTCCGCCAAGGAACCCCACTACGCGTTCTTGCTGCGAGACGGCGTGGGCCTCAACCTCCGATTCGTGCACCTCGTTCGGGATCCACGTGCGGTGGGGTTCAGCTGGAGCAGGCGCAAGCGCGAGTCGGGTCTTGGCGGTGACCGTGAGATGGAATCCCGCGGCGCACTCAAGACATCGGTGTACTACCTCGTGTCCAACATCGCGTCGGAGCTCCTGTGGCGACGCCACCAAGACGAGTACGCCTTTGTCCGGTACGAGGACTTCGTCGCTGATCCCAATGGGGTCCTCACCGCCGTTGCTCGATTCGCCGGGGATAACCGAGATGAGGCAGCACTCCCTTCGCCCGGACCCGACGGCGGCTGGCCTCTCGATGCAGCGTCCACGCATACGTCATGGGGAAATCCCGACCGGATCGGACGCACCTCGCTGAAGATTCGTGAGGACACGGCATGGCGAGACGGTCTCCCAGCCACCAAAGCGTGGCTCCTCACCGTGCTCAACCTGCCGCTGGTATGGCGGTATGGCTACCCGCTACGTCCTGGTGGTCGCGTAAGTGCGCAACCACGGTCGCGGCGACTGAGGCGCGCAACGCTGAGGCGGTCAGCACGATGAGTGCGAGGGCGACTGCTCGCCGCGACGGCGACTCGTCCGCTGCCGAGGTGGACCCGACCCGGAGGCCTGCAATCACCGCCGCCCTCGTGGTGTCGCTTGTGGTGGCTGCGGCCGGAGTGCTCGGGTGGCTCGTCATCGAACCACCACCACCCACGTTCCCTCCAGCGAGCCGCAGCCCCGGCGCCCACAGCGGTGTCCCAGTTGCCACTGGCGGCACCGTCACCGATCCGGTCATGGGTTCGTGGTCAGCACGGAACGGCACGATCGTCGCTGACGCTCTACCGGCGGACCAGATGACGTCGGTAAGCGACGAGGGACTCGTCGTGGCGCTTGCACCGCTTGAGACCACCGATGGCTTCATCGTGGCCAAGGCAAACCCGGTCGCCCCCGGTTGGGGACTGACATTCAGGTGGACGGACCCGGACAACCATGGCTGGCTCCGTGTCGCCCCTGCGTACGCAGCAGCCAAGGTTGGCGTCACAATCCAAGGGATCTCCACCGATCTCGCCACCTTCTCTCCTGTGGCCATCGACGGGTCCACCTTTGAGGTCGACGTCGTCGACGACGAGATTCTCGTGTGGACCGGTGGGCGGTTGGTTGGCCGGGTGAGGGGGATCCCACCACAGCTCGGGGACGGCTGGGGCGTCATGGGCGATGCTCGAACGATTGGTGTCGCCGGATGGGCGGGAGCCCGCGCCGGGACGATCCGCGGGGATTGGCTCGACGACCGGACCGAGAGTCGGGACGGAGATGATGGTGCCAACCGCTGACCCAACGCCGCACCGCTTCGCCAGCCTCGATGGGATTCGAGCGGTGGCGGCGACCGTCGTCGTGGTCTTCCACGCCGCAGTCACAACACAGGTGACCGCCGGGGGGACCCTCGCCGGCGACGCAGCGAGGGGTCTCGGGAACCTGGGCGTCGGCGTGTTCTTCGCACTTTCGGGGTTCTTGTTGTACCGCCCTTACGCAACCGCTCACTTTGGCGACACCGCTCCACGGCCGCTGCGGCGCTACGTGCGGCACCGCGTGCTGCGCATCTTCCCCGCCTACTGGCTCGCAGCAGGCGCCTCAATCCTCGTATTTGGGCTCGCCGTGCCTGCGACCCTCGGCAACGTACTTGGTGTCGTGACGCTCACCGACATGTACTTCTCCAAGCCCTACCTGTCCACAACTCCCGTTCCTGTGGCCTGGACCCTCACCGCAGAGGTGGCCTTCTACCTCCTGATCCCAGTCGTTGCGCTGGTCATCAGTCGAGGACTCGGTGCGCGAGCGCGTTCGCCTCACGGAAAGTTGGCGGTGCAACTCGTCGGGATCGGCGCGCTGGTCACGATCGCCTACCTCTACCGATCGGTCGTTCTACTCACCGACATTGCGTTCCCGGTCAACGCCTACTCGTACTTCATCACCTACCTCGACTGGTTCGGTGGTGGGATGCTTCTCGCTGTTGCCGTGGCCTGGCGAGACACTGGCGGAACGTTGCCGAACTGGATGGAAGGCCTTGGTAAGCGGTGGTGGCTGTCGTGGGGGCTCGCAGGCTGGGCCTACGTTGTCGCCGTCGCGTTGCGGGATAGGTCCCTACCCGACGGGATCGCCATGGGCGGCATCGTTGCCAACGAACGACTCATCACGCTCGCCCTCACAGCGATCACGAGTGCCCTAGTCGTCCTCCCAGCCGTCATCGGAGAGCGCGACCGCGGCCCGATGGCACGAACGTTGCAGCTGCGAACGATGACGTGGCTCGGCATGGTCTCCTATGGCATCTATCTCTGGCACCTGCTGGTCATGAGGTGGCTAAATACCACCCTCGAGATGAGAGACTTCCTGCCGCTGCTCGCCACAACCATCGTGATCACCATCCCGATTGCTGCCGCGAGCTGGTATCTCGTTGAGGCGCCGCTCCTCCGACGCAAAGACCCAAGAGGGCGCCCGGATAGCCCGGAGCGTGGCGCCGCCGCCGCGGGACAATCGGTCGAGATCTGAACGTCGACAACGTAAGGTTCTGACGTGTCCGGTTCCCGTTGAGGGGACGCCACTGAGCGCTAGGGTCTGGTCCGAACTCTTGTGGAGGACCGACGTGCCTGAGACATCCCAGCGGCCCGACGATGAGATGGGTCTTCTGCTCGCAGGCATTGAGACCAAAGCGTCGCCCTTGCGGGCGTTGCTTGGTGACACTCACGCGCGTTTTGCGGGGGTCTCTGACGGCGCTGTTGCTGACTACATCCCCGAACTCGCTGCGGCCGACCCAAACCTGTTCGGGCTGGCACTCACCACCGTTGACGGCCAGACATTCTCTGTCGGCGATCACGACGCCCCGTTCACCATGCAGTCGCTTGCCAAACCTTTCATTTACGGACTGGCTCTCGAGGACAACGGCCTCGATCAAGTGATGGAGGCCGTTGGGGTTGAGCCCTCGGGCGACGCCTTCAATGCCATTGAGCTCAACCCGCAGACGAATCGTCCGTTCAACCCAATGGTGAATGCAGGGGCAATAGCTACCGCCGATCTCGTCTCAGGGCCCGATCTGGTGAGTCGCACCAAACGGGTCAACGCCATGTTGGCCCGCTACGCCGGCCAACCGCTCACCATCGATCAGTCGGTCATGCTGAGTGAACGGTCCACATCGCAAAGGAATCGAGCGATTGCGTTGCTGATGCAGTCGGCTGGGGCGGTGTCGGACCGAGCGGAGGAAAGTCTCGAGTTGTACACCGGTGTGTGTTCGATGACGGTGACCGCAGAGGTGTTGTCGGTCATGGCTGCAACCCTCGCCAACGGGGGGATCAATCCAGTCACCGGGGAGCAGGCCCTCGATGCCAGATTCGTCAAACAGGTGCTCAGCGTCATGTTCACCTGCGGGATGTACGACGGAGCTGGCGCATGGTCTGTGCAGGTCGGGATCCCCGCCAAGAGTGGCGTCGGCGGTGGCCTTCTCGCTGTTGTGCCAGGACGTCTGGGTATTGGCACTTTTTCACCACCGCTCGACACATCGGGAAACAGTGTGCGGGGCATGCTTGCCATAGAGGACCTCTCCAACCAACTCGGACTCCACCTCCTCGAACCACAGCCCTCCGACCTCGTCACCGATCTGCGACGCACACCCCGCTGAGCGTCGGCCAGCAACGCTCCGGCTCACTCCCTCCCGGTCTCGGAATCCCGAGAGCGCGCCAGCGTCGCTCAACTTTCGTGGGACACTCGGCGATGCATCTCAAACGGTTCATCGCCGCCGGCCTCCTCGTCACCGCCCTCGTGACGGCAGGTAGTTGCACTTCTGAGGACGCGGCGAACGATCAGAGCGATCCAGAGTGGTTGTTCTCCTTGCAGGCGACAGGGGTGACTTCATTCGACCCGGAAACCGGCAAGCTCACCATTCCGGTGGACACCGTCCTCGCCTTCGACGTACCACAAAGCACCGCCTCGGAATTGCGCTAGCGCTTGAGGATCAAGTGGGACGCGGGTAATTCCTAGGTCCGCTCGCGAACGATAAGGTTGTAGGTAGATAAACACACTACTATTTGCTTGTTGATTTAGATGACGTGTACGGGCTGGTGGGGGGACCAAGATGAATTGCACATCATGTGGAGTACCTGTTTCCGGAGCGTTCTGCGCATCCTGTGGGGTGGCTGTGGCTCCGAGAACGCGCTTCTGTGAGGGTTGTGGACAACAGATCACCTCCGGCAGTGCCTTCTGCAGCAACTGCGGTGGACCATCAAACCAGTCAGCCGCTCCCATCGCTGCTCCGCCTCCACCAGCAGGGACCGGTACGTCATCAAATGCGCTTAGCAGAGTGGCGATGGGACTTGGGATTGCGG